>Ga0210005_1001191_pt1 | contig 17341 bp, 16 predicted proteins | sample CryGey02umfilter_3_FD_183961 | JGI IMG/M metagenome (GOLD analysis project Ga0210005, IMG submission 183961) | Groundwater microbial communities from aquifer in Utah, USA - Crystal Geyser 4/9/14 0.2 um filter (SPAdes) (version 3) | ecosystem: Environmental > Aquatic > Deep subsurface >... | reverse complement strand
CGGATCGGTTTTTTTTGATAAACCGCCACTTTACATGTGGATAAGCAGCATTGTGGCGCAATTTATCGGATTAAATGAATTTTCTATCAGATTCACCTCTGCTGTAGCTGGAGCTATTACGATCATTTTGGCTTTTCATTATTCGCTAAACAAGTGGGGAATAATTCCATCATTTTTGACTTTTGTGACTTTAAGCCTTAATAATATTTTTATATGGAGAGTTCGTTCTGGGAATTTAGACGCACTTTCAACACTTTTTATTTTTCTGGTTTATTTTGTAACTATCTCTCATTATAAATATCGTCATATATTTTTAGGTGTATTATTTTCTGCAATTTATCTAACAAAAGCATCACTTATGGGTCTTCCATTTGTGATTTTTTGTAGTTATGAAATTATTTATAGAAGTCGCGATATCAAAATTTATTGGAAAAGGTATCTTCAGATGGTGTTGATAATCGTGGTCTTCGTCGGTGGCTGGTTAACACTTTCGAGTTTGAAAGTTGGAATAAGTTTTGTGAAGTATTATCTTTTTGCCTCAGATCAAGGAGTTATGAAACTATCTCTAGAGTTTTTTAAATCAAATTATCTTTGGCATGTGTATTATTCATTGCAAAGAAGATTCTTTTTTGTTTTTTGCCTAGGAATAATATTTTTAATTCCAAAAATAAAACTAGGAAGCAATTTTTTACTATTAGTAAATGGATTGGCACTTATTCTATTCCTATCATTTACAGAGCGTGATAATAATTGGTATCTCCTTCCTTCAGTGCCATTTTGGTCACTCATAATAGGTTATGGCACTTTCAGATTTATTAATTTAATTCCAAAAATAAAATATTTTTTAATTATTACTGTTTTAATTCCAACGCTTTACGTTTCTCAAAAAACATATCGTGAAAATATTATCCCGATAATTCAAGCAAACTCCGGTTCTCAGCTAAAAGAAGCGGCGATATATATCTCAAAAAACAGCGATCCAAACGATGTTGTTGTTAGACTTGATCAGCTTTATCCTTCAACTATTTATTACTCAGATCGTGTAGTTTACAGCGCATATGATAATAAACCAAGAACTGGTGAGTGGCTGTTTTGGAGTCAAGATAAAGCTTATAATATGATTAATAATGGTAATATTCGCTGGGTAAGCGGGACTACTGAAGATGTTGAAAATTTTAAAACTAAGTATGAGGTTATTGGCGAAATAATTGTTGTAAATGAAAAAGAATCGATACTCAGAACAATTACAAATATCGATAGATAATCAGATATATAAAAAGCAATATTATGAAAAAAGAGATGTTCACAGTAATAATCGGTTTATTTTTTGGTTTTTTTATTGGTTTAAATATTGTTGCTGAAAAGTCAGGAAAAGTCAATGCACTCAACATCATCAATGTAAAAAAATCTAATAATCAAGTAATAGGATTCCTACCATTTTGGCTCCTTGATCGAGCACGTGTGGATTATTCTTCATATCTGACCACTTTGACATATTTTTCACTGACCTTAGATGTTGATGGTTCAATACTGAAAAAAAGTAATCCCCGAGAGAGTGAGCCTGGATGGTATGCTCTAACTTCTGGCAAAGCTGATAAATTTTTGGGCAGGGCCAAAGAAAAAGATGTAAGACTTTCAATTGCAGTATTTATGGCAGGCGAGGACGGTATAGAAAAACTTCTTGAAAACCCAGAAGAAAACGCAAATAATTTGTTGAAAGATATTGCTCCGATAATGAAGAAATATGATTTTAGAGACTTGAATCTTGATATTGAAAGTGTCAATGAAGCATCTCCGGCTGCTCAGTTGAGATTTATCAAATTTACTAAAACATTGAAAACCGGCCTTGACGAAAGTGGTGTTGGCACGCTCTCCATTGACATAAGTCCAACGGCATTTATAAAGCCTTATCTGGTCGATCCAGCAGGCGTGGAGCCATATATTGATGAAATGATCATCATGGGCTACGATTATCATTGGCCGGGATCATCGGTTACTGGTCCAATTGCTCCCCTTGGTGGAGGAGATACAATTTCGGAGTTTGATACAATTACAGCTATTACGGCTGCCAAAAAAACCATTCCTTCACATAAATTAATCTTAGGAATACCCTTGTATGGTTATGAGTGGGAAACTTTGGATGATTTTCCTCGTGCTGCAACAATCAAAAGTACTGGAATTGTTGCAAGCGGAGAACGTATTGAGGAATTACTGAAAAAATGCGACAATTGCCAAATAGGTCTGGAAAAAGAGTCGGAAGAATCATACGTCATATATTTTGACGAAGAATCAAACACCTACCATCAGATTTTTTATCCAAATATATTATCAACTGAAAAAAAGATTAAATTAGTTAAAGAGGGAAAGCTTGATGGAATTGCTTTGTGGGCACTAGGCTATGAGGATACAACGATTCTTGAACCATTGAGGGACTACATTCTAAAGAATTAAACAATTAGCTACAATACATTATGTTCACGTACTGCATCGTCAAACATAAACACATCCCCTTTTGATAACGAAACAGTTTCTGTCGTGTAGTCTAGATTATTGTAAGCAATTTTTATTATGTCGCCAGAGATTACTTCGACTTTGACGATCTCGTCCATAGTGATTTTAATCTCAGTATTTTTTGGGCTAATTAGCAAATGTTCAACCTTTATGGCAAGTGGAGAAGATTGATTTTTAGAGATATAATTAATCATTCCTGAATTTTGTTCAATTACAATACTCCTTGGTAAAGTTTGAATTAATGAAATTTTACTATTTTCGTCAAGTTCAAATGCCAATCCTCCAATTGTTAAAGTAGCATAACTATTAGCCTTAGTCTCAATGCTCTCACCCTGCTGAATTTGTTGATTTAGCATTAATTCGGACGATTTAGATGATCTTGAAATCCAGATGACGTCTCCACTTAAACTTGTTACCTTGGCTTTGATCGTTGATGAAGGAGCTTTACCAAGATCTAAAATAATTTTGGGTGCAATAGGTATGCTTTTGGAATTTTTTGAAGGATTTTTTTTAAATTCTTCAGAAAATGATTTATACCCAATCACAATAGAGATTGAGATTAAAAAAGAGAGTATAAATAGAAAATAATATCGGATCATACAATATCAATTGTAACCCATGGTATACTTTTTCTTGAGATTATGACAAAAACAAATTCAATAATAGATCTTCACAAGGCTTTTAATACAAGTGAAGAGATAGTATTTAAACTGATCAGAAAAGCAACAGGCCAACGGCCAATTTATAGAAATAAAATAGAAAAAGGTTACGATAATGAGGTTTATGAAATAGAGACAATAGAGGGGTCATTTTTTGTAATCAAGATAAATCATACAGAAAAAAATTTGTTAATGACGGAACAATGGGCGATAGAACAAGTTCGTTCTGTTGGAGTTCCAGTGTCAAGAATATGTAACGTTGATAAATTTAACTACAAAGGAAAATCTCTTGAATATATGGTCCTTGAGATGCTGCCAGGTAAATCAATTGCTGACGTCAAGGAAACTTTGTCTGAAGAACAACTTAGTACAGCGTATCGAAATATTGGAAAAATTTTACGACTGATCCACTCAGTTAGTGTTGGGGGTTTCAGTATGCACCATGATGATGGAGGGTGGGATTATGATTCCTACGATCAATCAATAAATTCGGTAATTACTCAGATATCATCTAATAAAAATCTTTTTCAAAAAAATGGTTTTACTTCTGAAGAATTTGAGGAAATGGTTGGTCATATAGAACAATTAAGAGATAGATTTGACTGTAAACTTCCAGTACTTTGTCACGGAGATTTTCTTGAAGAGCACTTATTTATTGATGAGGAGATGAGCATAACCGGGGTTATTGATTTTGGAATGTGCCGTGGAGATCACCCGATTTTTGATTTTGCTAGGATGCACGCTGATTCACGTTTTAATAATATGGAAGATATTATTGAGGGTTACGGCGAGCACGATATGTTCCAAGATGATTTTAATAATAGATTATTTATTACGAGCTTGTCCGATCAAATGCAAACGCTTTTGATGTACGAAAGCCTGGGTTTAAAAAATGAAGTTAAAAGAGTTGCAGATAGACTATGTAAATTATTTAGGTCTAATCAATCTGAAGATGTTTTGCTTGGAGAAAACCCCGATGAAATTAGATCTCACCGGGGATAGTTTATGATGATTGAATTCACATTTATGGATTTATTTCATCATTGGTCCTCTAATTCTTCCTTGCTCTCCCATGTTTCCATGTACAAAAAAATCTGAAAGATTGATTCCTTGGGTATTTGCCCAAGCTTCGAGCTCATCACGTTCTGATTGTCGAGTTGATCTTTTCTCTTCAGGTGTCATTGCTTGAAACGACTCTCTATTTGCTTCATGCTTTTTTTCAAGCTCTTCGTGCTTTACTTCTATGGTGGTTTTTTGAGCTGAAGTTATAGAGCCATTGGAAACGGCTTCATTTAATTTTGTTTCGAACCGTTCTTCCATTTGAGAATGTCTTTCATCATGCATTTCTTCAAGTACTGCCGTTAGCTTTCCTTTATCAACTCCAAGTCGATTTGCAATTTTTGTTGCAAAATCATCTTGATTGCTGCCACCAAAGTAAGCATTTGCCGATATGGCACCAGCGGTAAGTATTCCCGCAGCAACAATAATTGCTATCGGAAGAGTTATTTTATTATTCATATATATTTCACCTCATTTCTTGATTGAAAATTAATAATATGAATACTTTACAACTTTAATCTGAAGAGGAGCTTAAAGCTATGAAATAAGTGGGATTCTGACAATAAGGGTTGTGCCAACGCCCAATTTACTATTGGCTGTAAGACTACCGTGATGCCTTTCAACAATCTCTTTTGCTATTGAAAGGCCGAGGCCAAAACCTATTGAATTCACTGCAGACCTTGCGTTGTCCGCCCTATAAAAACGATCAAATATACGACTTAAGTCCTTTTTATTAATTCCAAGCCCAGTATCAATAACTCGAATTTCTGCAAATTTTCCCATCTTTTTCAAAGTTATATTAATTGATGAATTATTTGAACTATATTTAATCGCATTATCAATAAGAATTACAAATAACTTAATCATGTCGTGATCATTGCCTTTAACGATAGCCATACTGATTTTTTTTATTATTTTGCATTCTTTTTCAGATGCAAGCACTTTAGTTCTATTTATTGCAGAGTTTAATGAAGATGATATGTCGATTTTAGTAAATAAATTACCGCTATTCGTTTTATATTCAACAAGAGTCAAGAGTGAAGTTGACAAATAAGAGAGAGTATCGACAGACTCAATGCTCTCTTTAATAATTTTTTTTGCCTCAGATAACTTAGATTTTTTTTTCCTTAAATAAACTTCAAAAGTAGTTTTGAGAGTTGTTAGGGGAGTTTTAAATTCATGAGACGCATCTGAGATAAATCTATTCTGATCATCAACCATTTCTTGAATAGGTTTTAGAGTTTTCCCAGCAAGTAGGTATCCAAATATTCCAGACATTAAAAGAATTATCAGATTAAGGGCAGCAAGAGAGATCAATGTTCGAGTTTTAACTTCTGAAATAAGTTCTTCATCATTTTCCATTTCCAAAATCCTTGGCATCTGACGTAACCCTCGTCCGGGAACTATTATTTGTTTAGAATCATTATCTAAGACTTCTTGAAAATGTCTACGTTGTTGAGCTGCGAATCTATTAACTTCATTCGTCGCAAAGCCATAAATTACCCCACTGAAAGTAATACTAACCAACATGATGATTAACAAATACCAGAAAGTTAATTTTATCCTTGCTTTATGAAACATGATTTTTACTAATTTATTATTATTCAATTGTATAACCGAAACCACGAACAGTTTTTATCAGTTGACGACCTTTAGTAAAATCCTTTTCAATTTTGTGTCTAATATTTCTAATGTTCACTTCGACTGTATTTGGCAGTACGTCGTCGTCAAAATTCCAGACATGATCAATTATCTGCTGTTTATTGATAATTGATCCTTTATTTCGAAGTAAGTACTCCAAAATCGCAAATTCTTTGCTTGAGAGAAAGATTGGTTTACCATCCCGTGAAACTTCAAATGATGTGGAATCAAGTATGAGATCATCAGCAATGTGCTTAGAATGTAGGGTTTGCCTTGGTCTTCTTGAAAGAGCTCTTATTCGGGATATTAATTCTTCAAATTCAAATGGCTTTGTCAAATAATCATCAGCTCCGCAATCAAGACCATCCACTATATCATTTGTGAGACTTTTTGCAGTCAGGAGAAGAATTGGCGTGTGAATATTTGCACTTCGAAGGCGAGTACAGATAGTGACACCGTCCATTTCAGGAAGCATCCAGTCGAGCACTATGACGTCATAATCCTCGGTTGAAGCCAAATCATAACCATCTGTGCCGATATATGCGACATCAACTGCAAATTTCTCTTGTTTTAACCCATCACATATTGCGTCAGCAATTTTTTTTTCATCTTCTACGATTAGTACTCTCATATTATCTATTATATCTCCCTGATTCTGAATATTTGCTGAAAGACGTAGGTATTTGTAATGTTAGTGTATAATGATTATTATTATGCTACTTGATAAATTCAGCGCAATTTGGGTTTCCCATACTTCAATTAGTGATTTTCAGCAGTGTCCGCGAGCTTATTTTTTAAAGCATGTTTATAAAGATCCAAAGTCCGGTCATAAAATAAAAGTTATGACTCCACCATTATCTCTTGGGCAGGTAGTTCACGAGGTGATAGATCAAATCTCAACCCTGCCAACACGGGATAGATTCAGCAAACTTTTAATGGATAGGTTTGATGCGCTCTGGGTAAAGGTTTCGGGAAAACAAGGAGGTTTTTATGATCGTGAAACTGAAGATAGATACAAAAGGCGTGGTCGTGAGATGATATCCCGAATTACCAAAAATTCTGGACCAATTTCCAGAAAAGCTGTCAAAATAAAGGAATCCCTTCCATATTATTGGTTGTCAGAAAGTGAGAATATAATTTTGTGTGGAAAGGTCGACTGGCTGGAGTACTTGTCAGAAAATGATAGCGTCCATATTATTGATTTTAAAACTGGTAAATCTAGCGAAAATCCTAAATCGTTACAACTTCCAATTTACTATCTTCTTGTAACAAATACTCAAGGCAGAAAGGTTTCAAAAGCGAGTTACTGGTATATCGCAAGGCAAGACGAATTGACAGAGCAGCAACTTCCAGATCCACAAATTGCGTACGAAGATGTTTTTGCATTAGCTCAACAAATTAAAATAGCAAGACAGCTCTCGAGGTTTAATTGCCCAGATGGTGGCTGCCAGAGTTGTGCTCCAATGGAGAGAGTAATAAATGGCGAAGGAGAATATGTAGGTATTGATGAATATAAAACAGATATTTATATCCTTCCTCCAGTCGCTGATAATGATGAAAATGAAAGTGAAATTTTGTGATTCGATTATTTATTATCAAAAATAAGTCTCATTTATAATTCTCGATTATTCGAGAAATTTCTTTTTTTATTTCACTTCGTGCCAATGTTAAACTCTGTTTTTCTGCCCTATTTTCCCATAGATAAGTAAACCTCAAAAGCCATAAATAAAAATAAAGTAGGACAATCGGAAAAATTAAATCAAACTCTTTTTCTTCTTTTGCGCTTAAACTTTGTTTGAATTTAATTAGAATATCATCCTGATATGATTTATCATTCCACGCGAAAACATAGCCAAAGCAAAAATCAAATGCAATATTATTTTGGCAAACATGTTCGAAGTCAATAAAATAGAGTTTTTTGGTTGACACTATAATGTTTGCTGGGTGAAGATCTGCATGAGTTGGGTATAGCGTTACGTGATCTAAAATTAAAGACTTACGAATTATAAATTCATAGGCTTCTTTTATGGCTTTATTATCTTTAATTTTTCGATAAGTCTGAATTTTATTATAAATCTGCTTGATTTTTCTTCGATAAGTTGCCCCAACCCATTTTTGAATTGATAAAGTGCCAACTTTTACAGACCTGAGGTCTTTTAGGTGATTGGCAAATTGTGACGTAGTAAACGATTTGCTCATCATGTTTTCACTGAACGAAAAGGTAGTGGAAAATGATCCGGATATTTTCCCATCTACTACCCGATACATATACCAATGAGGAGCTTTATCAAAATTTTTTGAGATAACTGTAGGAATAAAACTAACCCCTTCTTTGATAAATTTTTCTGAAACTTTTATTTCATTGATAAATGTTTTTCGATCTTTCAGATAAAGAACAAATTTGAGTGCAAATAAACTTTTTGAGCCATCTTTTCCTAAAAAGTTAATAAATCGACCAGACCAAAAATCTGCAGATAATGTTTTTTTTCTAGATTGTGAAATTTTGAATTTTGAAAATATTTCTTTTTGTTTTTTTAGAATGCGAGCTAGAGAATAATGGGCAATAGCTGTACGTTTTTTATTTATTCTGCCTTCATGAACTGCGAGACGAATATAACCGACGACTTTACGCTTATAAAGAGCTGAATTGAAAAAAAAATGTTTCAAAAATCCATCATCTCCGATTTTCATTTTTTGAAGACTTGTTTTCGTCGAAACTAACGCTCTCTTTTCATAGGTAAAAAAATTCCATAGAATTTCTGCTTTCAGCTGTGATGGTACTAAAATAAAATGGAAATGAAATTTTTTTCCAAATAATTTATGAAAAATAAATTTCAATCTCTCTTCTTCAAAATCTGATCCCAAAACTACAGCACTAAACCATTTTTTTGGAATAAGAAAATTCTTTTTAATATAATAAGCACTACTCAACATATCTTGTGATAATTCTTCTTTAAATATGATTTTTTTTGGAACTCCAAGGTGAATTAAGTATTGTTCCATTTTTATAGCCTCATTAAAGAGCGGAGTATGTTCGTATAGATAGCTCCATTTTCCTGAAAGGATTATTTTTGATACCGTATCGTGATGATACATACGATATGCATAGTCAAGTTTATTTTTGACAAAGAACGGTAGATTATTCTTTTTAGTGAGACCGTTTGAAAGGATGATGAGAGTATTCTTTTCTTTTAAATCCATATTATTGACGATGTATTGTATAACCAAGAGTTTATTGAGTCAATCAAAAAATATTTTAACTGCGGGTAGATATAGTATCATCTCCATGTGAAACCCCTTTTCCATGAAGATGTGAATAAACTTGGGTAAATTCTGCACCCAAAAATAAAACTATTGAAAGGTAATAAATCCATATAAGCATTATCAATAGTGAACCAGTAGCGCCATATATTGAGCTGAAAGTATTGAAAGTTATTAAAAAGCCAATTAGATATTTTCCAAGTAATAATAAGCAAGATGTCACGATGGATCCAATAAATATATCTTTCCAAGCCACTTTTCCTTCCGGAAGAAATCTGAATATCAAAGAAATAAATATTACCATTCCTGCAAAAGACCCTATTAAATCTATACTTTGAAGAATGAAAGGCGTAATTCCAATTGAATTTATCGTTACACTTTCGAAGGTGTGAACAATTGTTCTAAAAACAAACGAAAGAAGAATTACCAGTGCGATTAATAGCACAAAAGTCACAGAGAGAACTCTTTTTTTAAAAGTTACAAATATACTGCGGTCTGGATGAGGTGCAATATTAAATATAGTGTTGAGTGATGCTTGAAGATGTCCAAATGCTCCTAATGCGGAAATTACCAATGCTCCAACTCCAACCCATTGGACTAGCGTTCCTTGAAGTGAATACTCTCTTAAATGAGCGATAATAAATAGGACAATGTCTAAATTTGCACCTCCTGTTAATTCACTAATTTGAGCGATTAGTGTGTATTGTGACTGTTCATCAGCTAAAAATATATTTAATACCTGAAGAGAGATGAGAAAAATTGATGGGATTGCAAATAATGCGTAATAAGAAAGTGCCGCTGCCATCTGAGCCACATTATCACGTACAAATTCATTGACTGTTATTTTAATAAGCTGGTGGACTATTTTCATGGTTTATATATATTTTCTCACATACTTAGCTTGAGATCTCTATCTAAAAAAATATCGAAGATGTATCGAAGATATGTTACTATGATTGAAGATGATGACATTAAAAAAATCTGACTTAATAAAAAAAGAGCTAGGAATAATTGATGATATACATAAGGTTGATCGGCACGATACTCTCGTGACTCTTAAAGAAAACTCTATTTTATCTTTGAGCTACGTCATTCTTCTTGTTTCTTCAACAGTTATCTGTACGTTGGGACTTTTGCTAGACTCGCCCGCAATTGTAATAGGTGGGATGATTATCTCACCTCTAATGTGGCCAATGCTTAAAATTTCAGCTGGTATATCTCTTGCTAGAAAAAACTACATTTCTCAAGCCTTGTTCTTATTTTTAATATCTGTCCTAATTAGTCTTGTTAGCGCCTTTGCTATAACGATTATTTCTCCGATAAAAGTTCTAAATACCGAAATTCTTTCTAGAACTGCACCAACACTCCTTGATGTATTTGTTGCTCTAGCTGCTGGAACTGTTGCGGCTTTAGCTGTCGTTCAAAAAAAGGTGTCTTCGAGTTTGGCAGGTGTGGCGATTGCTGCGTCTTTGATGCCACCGCTTTGTGTTGGAGGAATTGGTCTCGCACTCCTTAGTTTTCAAACTGCTCTTGGAGGACTTCTTTTATTTATCGCAAACGTAGTTTCTATCATTTTTGTTTCAATTTTTGTATTTCGAATAGTTGGAGTAGAGATCCATGGACGAAGTGATTTGCAGAGTCGAGGGATAATATTTGTAGCTTTGATGCTTTTGATCACATCTCTTCCATTGTTCATACTATTAAAAAATTATTCTTTCGAAGCTAGTTCATATTTAAAAACTCAACAGGTTCTCAAAACAACATTGGCCGATATTTCACCATTAATCTATCTTAATAATGTAAAGACAAAACTTGACAAATCTGCAGATACCGGTCAAGAAATCGTAAATATTGAAGCAGATATTTTAGTTCCAGAAGACATTATTATAAACTTTGATCAGAAAGAATCAATAATTCAAAAGTTAGAAAAAGAGCTAAGTCACAATGTGATACTTACCTTACGGGTTCAAAAATCAATTGCTCTTCAGACTGAGACCGATCGTGAAATAAAAAAAATCAAAGATGAAATTTCTATGCTTATTCAAACAAAAATTCAACTTATTGATAAATCGGTAACTATTGACGCAATTACAATTACTTGGGATAAAAAAGAATCAGCTTGGAAAGTCGATGCAGTATTACGCAGTGATCCGTCAATAATAATTACTGAAGTTGATCGTAAGAATATACAGGATTCATTATCGAAATCAATAAAGCAAAACATAATGTTAAATTTCGAGGTTATTTCTAGACTCAAACTACGAGCTGAGCCAGACATTGAAATTGACGATATAAAAAATACTATTCGTGAATTTTTAAAAGAGACATATGAAGACGACGTGACGATTTCATCGCTCCAAGTCCAAACAAATAAAGATAATACGGCTTTTCAAGTAAAGATGACAGTTACCGTTTCTAAGACTGTAAAGATAACAAAGGCCACAGTTGAAAAATTAAAAGCATTGTTGTCAGTAGATCATGATGAAGAGTTTGTTTTTACTATTGATCAACTAGACAAGACGGTACAAGTTTATTAGCTGTGACTTGTTACTAGATTAATATCTTTTCCTTCAAGAAACGCCTTAATATTTTCAATAGTAGTGTTTTCAATTCGCGCAAGAGCTTCGATACTGTTGAACGCATTATGAGGAGTTATTAAAACTTTCGGATGATTAATTAAGTAATGATCCATAACTAACGTTTCCATATTGGCATCTTTTTGAAAGTGTTGCGTGAGGATAGCAGCTTCTTCAGTGAGTTCTTTTTCTTCCTCAAGTACGTCGAGTGCAACCCCAGCAAATGTATTATTATTCAGGCCTTCAATAAGCGTTCTTGTATCTACCAGACCTCCTCGAGCAGTGTTAATGAGGTAGCAACCATTTTTGATGAGTGAAAGATTATCCATGTTTATAATATGTTTTGTTTCCGGAAAAAGAGGTAAATGAAGAGAGATAACATCTGAAGACCTCAAAAGTTCATCAAGATCTACATATTTAAAATCATATTTTTCTCGTAATTCATCGTTGCGAGATCTTGTATTTACTATCAAATTCATACCAAATCCGTGAGCTATTCGAAGGACGTTTACCCCAATTTTCCCCATCCCAATAATTCCTAGTGTCTTGCCGTGGAGGTCTACTCCTCGAATTTCTTTATGGTTAAAATTGAGCCGTTTTGCTTGACTGACAGACTGGTATATTTTTCGAGTCAGGCTCAAAATAAGTGCAAATGTGTGCTCGGCAACAGTATTGCTGCCATATTCTGGAACGTTGGAAACTGTGATTTTTCTTTTACTGCAATACTCAGTATCGATATGATCAAAGCCTGTTGATCTTGTTGCAATATGTTTTAATTTAGGGAAATTCTTGAGAATCGATTTGGATAGATCTGAGTAAACAAAGCATGATATGATCTCGGAATCAGAATAATTTAATAAATTTTCTTCAGAAAGTTTTTCATGAACTAATCTGCTTCCAGGAAACGCGGATTTCAAAATCTCAATCTCCCAGTCCTGAACTTCGAAAAAAACAATTTTTTCTTCCATAGTACTCATAATACTATAAATTTGTTCAAGTTTTCACGACTTGACGTATGGGTTCAAAAAAGATACATTAGTAGTTCGAGTTAGTTAATTAATAAATTTAATAATATTATGAATGATAATACAGAGGGCAATGATGTAAAAATGGATGGTAAGATTGATAAAAAAAATAAAAATGAATCAAATACATCAACTCCTTCAATTAGTAAAGATAACATTGAGGAGATAATGAATCTTGAAACAATGATCAAAGGCTATATGAGCGATCTTGAAAAGTATCAAGAAGATCTTAGAGATCAAGCTTCAATGCTTAAGGATTCATTTGAGCAAGATGCAGAATATACTGTTGCACAAGAAAAAGTTCTTGAGGCTACTCGAAAAAGAAAAGTAGTAAGAGATCGAATCATTGCGGAACCAGCTATAGCCTCACTTGAGTCAAAAGTTGAAGACCTTCGCGCTGAGGTTAAAGAAACAAAGACTGCTCTTTCTGACTATCTTGAAAGATTTTTTCAGAAAAGTGGTCTCAGGCAGATTACTGGAAATGATGGTGAAATTCGAGAGATGGTGACGACTGTGAGATTGGTAAAGAAGAGAGATTGACAATTTTGTTGATCGATTGACCATATTTTGATATGATTGAGGTATGAAACTAATTGTTAGACTTCTGGTAAATGGACTTGCGGTGGCAATAGCTGCTTACTTACTCCCAAATGTGATGATTGACAGTTTTTTTACTGCAATCATTGTTGCCGTTGTTCTTGCGGCTATTAATACTTTTTTGAAACCAGTAGTTTCGATTTTGGCGTTACCGATAAATATTTTAACCCTTGGATTGTTTTCGATAATCATAAATGCTGGATTCATCTTACTTGTCAGTAGGTTTGTAAACGGCTTTCAAGTTGGAGGATTCATCACTGCTATTATCTTCAGTCTTGTTCTTTCCATTGTTTCTTCTATTTTAAGGGTTTTGGCGAAGTAGGCTTTCAAAGTAATAAAGCACACCGAGACTTAAAAGCTTTTTTAGGTTTGATTTCTTTCCCATTCGGCTATAATTGAGACATGATTAAGTTGTTTCCTATGGATAATTCGAAGAAATTAGCCATTGTTACCTTTTTTGCAAATCTTTATTTTTACATTCATGTAGGTACGCTGTATCAGCAAACAAGAGGGTTAAATTTATTACAGGTGAGTTCGATATGGTCGATTATTGTCGGGACGATTTTTCTCGCAGAAGTTCCCACAGGAATATTAGCTGACAAGATTGGGAGAAAATGGTCAGTTGTAACGGCTCTCTTCCTACAAACAATCGGGGAATTTATGTATTTTTTTGCAAAAGACTATTTTTCATTTGTGATAATTGCAATTGTTGCTGGAATTGGATATGCATTTTTATCTGGTGCAAGTGAGGCATTGGTATATGATTCTCTCCCTGAAAAAAATCGAGAACAAAAAATGAAAAAATCAATGGGATTAGTAGGGGGAGCATATCAACTTGCTTTTTTTGTAGCTCCAATCGTTGGAGGTCTAATTGTGTCTCAATTGATATTAGCCAAATATTTAGCAGCAATATTATTAACGGCATGTTCAGTAATGGTAGCCTTTCTCATAAGTCTTACGCTCAAAGAGCCTGATGGCAGCTATAAACATTCAGAAGAAAATCCTTTTACGATATTTCGAGAGGGAATCGGCGAAATAAAAACCAATACAAGATTGAAGTGGCTTATTGCAATTACCGTCCTAACTTCCACATTTTCTGGATCGTTGCTCAATCTGTATCAACCGTATTTTGCTAATCTTGCAGTTCCAACATTTTGGATTGGAATGTCATTATCCTTGGGGGGTCTTTTAGCATTTTTCTTTCAAAGATATGCATATCTTATAGAGAAAAAATTTGGAAAATCGGGATTTATACTTTTGTCAATCTGGCCGGGAGTAATGTATTTATTATTAGCTGTGATATCATTGCCGGCAGTAATAGTACCGGTATTTATTTTGGCATATGTTTCGATGCAAGCCAGAGGTCCATTAATGTCATCGTATCAAAACGAACAGATTAAAAGTAAAAATCGCGCAACAGTGCTTTCGCTTATGAATATGTCTGGGATGTTGTATGTAGCTTTGATGGGTTTGGTATTTGGGAGGATTTCCGACTACTCAATACCAATAGCATTTGCTTCAATTGGCATGTTAATAGTAGCATTTTCAATTATTCTAAGAACTGATAAAATTGTCGTAACAGAGTTGTCGTAATAAGGCTTTGGGAGGCTGAATTGTTAAATTATTAAATTGTCAAATTGCTGAATATGATATAGTTTGACGCTAAATGATATATTTATTTGAAAAATTTTGAAAAAAAGTTCGACTAACATCGATTTTGATCCACAAAATATCAAAAGTATGTGGCTGTACTTTTATACCAGTATTCTATACTGCCCTAAACATTCCACCACAAATCAGCCACAAATTCAGCTCTAAAGACCATTCTAGAGGGTTAGAATTCAAAAACATCTCATTTGTGGAGTTAAAAAATGTTTGTGGATAGCGGGGCTTTGCAACAATTTAAAAATAAAATTTGTGGATATTTAAAATATAGCCACAATATTATAAAGATCCACAAACACCCACAAGTATCTTACTCCTTTCTTAAAGGGAGAACTAATAGATTCCGAAATGAATTCGGGATGACAAAGAGATAATTTAGAATAATAATTTAATGAGTCCTTCACATTTGCCAGATTCTGTTATATGCTGTGTTGTATAAATATATGACCGACTCAATTACATGTCCCAACTGCAACGAATTAATTCCACTTACTGAGGCTATTACCCATGGGATCGATAAAAAATACAAAGAGGAAATTCAAAAACTTCAAAAACAAAGTGAGAGCGAGCGGGAAAAATTAATTGCTTATTCTAAAAAAAGGATCGAAGAGGAGAAGGAAATTACTGCAAAAGAGGTCGAAGCGACTTTAAAAGTAAAGATTAAAGAAGAAATGGAGCTGCGGCTTAAAAATACTGAGAATGAGTCAAGTGAGTTGAAGAAGCAAAAACACCAACTTCAAGAACAGCTTTTGGAACTAAATTCTGTGATGCGCACTTTGAAAGATGCTAGTCGCGAAAAAGAAATTGAACTTCAGAAAAAATTCGCAGCGCAAGAGGATAAGTTTCGAACTGAGGAAAAAAGAAAGTCTGAGGAGGAGTATAAATTTAAAATCTTAGAAAAAGATAAAAAATTGCAAGATGTGATTAGGGCAAATGAAGATCTGAGAAGAAGACTTGAACAAGGATCTCAACAAATGCAAGGTGAGGTTTTGGAGCTGGCGATAGAGGAAATGTTAAAGGCAGAATTTCCTTTTGACGATATTGAAGAAGTTCCAAAAGGTGTAAATGGCGCTGATATAATTCAAGTGGTAAAAAATCGTGGTGGAAAAATTTGCGGAAGAATTATTTGGGAAACAAAGCGAACGAAAAATTGGAGTGGACAATGGATTGCAAAATTAAAAGATGACCAGAGGAAAGTAAAGGCCGAGATCGCCATACTTGTCTCTGAATCTCTTCCTGATGGTGTGTCTCATTTTTCAATGGTTGAAGGAGTATGGGTTTGTGGTTACCCAATTATAAAAAGCGCTGCATATGCTCTAAGGACGCAACTTCTTGAAGTAGCAACTGTTAAACAATCTCAAAAAGGACAAGATGGCAAGATGGAACTGTTGTACGATTACGTCATGAGTACTGAATTCCGTCACAGAGTTGAAGCGATAATCGAAGCTTTTTCTTCGATGCAGGACGAGATCGAAAAAGAAAGACGATGGTTTTCGCTTAAATGGGCACGAGAAGAAAAAAATCTCAGAAAAGTAATTGACACTACGACCGGGATGCAGGGCGATTTGCAGAGTATCACCGGCAAATCGCTCTCAGATGTTGGTAATTTATCATTATTGGAAGAAGATAAAAAAGAGATAGATGAGCAAAAATCATTGCTATAAATATAACACTTGAAGTATAGTTATCGTATGAATCAACTCCAGAAGTTTTTCTTAGTAGTACCAATTACACTGCTTATTTTCATTTTATATATTAGATCTACTGGATTTATTCATAATTACTCAAATGAATCGTCAAATAGTCCTGATCCAGTCAGCACTTCTAGAGAATTTCAAAGCTTCGAAGCTCCAGATGTTGGCAATACTAAGAGTGCGAGCTTTGACTTGAAGGGTCCGTCGATTTGTGATTATAATTCAAAAGAAGCCTCAGTTAGCGCTTTTATAAAAGATAAACACATCTACGCAAATGTAAAAACGAATGGTAAGTCTCAAGAAATAATAGTCGACGATGACTGTGGATATATTTGGGTGACAAACAAGATTGAAGGGCAAAAAATTTGTGGAATTGGAACATACATTGGATTATATGAAACAATGTCGTCCTTTATATCTCCTGATATGATATCTGGGCTTATGTCAGAAAGTAGCGGTATTGCAAAAGACCTTCCAGTTGATTTGATAGGAAATATATCAAAATCCTGCGTTGATGGTGCGGTTGGTGACGATGCATTTACTGTTCCTAAAGACATTATTTTTAAAGAGGTTAAAATGTCTGATTTGAATATCTCAGAGTAAAAAAAACCAAAAAAAACTGGCCACGACCTACTTTCCCCGTTCTCCGGTTT
>Ga0210005_1001175_pt1 | contig 17471 bp, 17 predicted proteins | sample CryGey02umfilter_3_FD_183961 | JGI IMG/M metagenome (GOLD analysis project Ga0210005, IMG submission 183961) | Groundwater microbial communities from aquifer in Utah, USA - Crystal Geyser 4/9/14 0.2 um filter (SPAdes) (version 3) | ecosystem: Environmental > Aquatic > Deep subsurface >... | reverse complement strand
AGGACCTCGCGGCGCTGCTCGACGCCCTGCGCCGGGGGCTGGTCGAGATCGAAGTCACGCCGCCGACCGATGATGACGGCCCTCCGGACTACATCCCGCCGCCGGTATTCCCCGGAACCCCGGCCCCGGAATTGGATCTCGGCGAAGAAGCGGTCTCCGCCGCGGAAACCGCCGCGGAAGACGCCTCGCAGCTCGGACGGGATTGGCGGGGCAACGCGCCCGCGATGACCGCCCAACTGTTGAAGGTCGTGCTGCGGGAGCCGCGGGCGTTCGAGAAATTCTGGTCGAGGGTTTCGCGTGAGAAGCCGCCGGAGATTAATTTCAAGCGCTACATGCTCGTCGGCGTGATGGCGGGATCTCGCGACCGGGCGAACGGTCTCGATTTGGTGGACGTCCGGGAAACCCCGCGCGGGCTTCAGGTTCGCTACCGGTTGATGGTGGACGTCACGGCGAAGGCCGGATCCGAACGGGCGTCGGTGCCGTTTCACATGATGCTGATCCCCCAGTCGGGCATCGCGGTGGAGTTCGAGAAGGCCGCAGCTCAGAGAGGGAACTAAAATCACACGGGAAAACCTTGATTTATCGAGAAGTCGCCGCCACACTATCGGGCCAGGAGGAAGGTATGATTAAGGAAAGATTCGCTCGAGCGGGGTTGACCGCTCTGGTCTTCGCCTTGTTGGGGGGTCCGGCGCTCGCGGAAAACCCGGTCGCCGGGGTCGTCATCGACGTCAAAGGGAAACCCGAGGTGAGCCGTAAGGGGTCGGATAAATGGGAGCGGCTCAAATTGAACCGCTACGTTTACGAAGAGGACACGATCAGGACCGAGAAGGGCGAGCGGGTCGCGATCGCGTTCATCGGCGGAGCCGAGGTTCGGGTGAATGAAAGCTCCGAGTTCGTGGTTAATTCCGGAGGCGGCAACAAGCGAACGAGCATCTATTCCAAGGTCGGGCAGGCCTGGACGCGCATGCTGCACGGCCGGGCCGGTCTCGACGTCCGGTCTCCCGCGGGAGTGGCGGCGGTTCGGGGTACCGAAGCCGATGTGGACATTCATGAACGGATGACCGTTAAGGTCTATGAGGGGCATGTCAACGTCAACAACCAATACGGGAGTCAAGCCCTGACGGCGGGAATGATGACCAACGTGACCGCAGGCGGGGCGCCCGCCGCTCCGCGCAGCATGTCTCCGGGAGACTACACCTCCTGGCAGACCTCGCTTCAGCCGAAGAACATCGAAAACCGGCTGAAAAAACTGCACGAGAAGGCGGGACAGAAGCGGGACATCAAGCTTAAGTTCAAGACGAAGGACGGAAAATCCAAGGAACTAAACATTAAGCTCGAAAAGAAGCAGTAACACGATTCAGGCATCCTATCCGTACGGCGCTAAAGCGCAGACACCATGATCGGCAACCTTCGAGCCGCCGCGCTGCTCCTCCTCCTGGCCCTAGCGGGCCCGGCGTTAACGGCCGGATCCGCTAGGGCGGCGGACTCCGCAAGTCTCCAATTTACCGTGCCGGCTCCCGATCCGGTGCAGGCGGGAGAAACCGTCAACCTGCAGGCCCTCGCCGTGAATACGGGCGCCGATGCTTGGCCCGCCGGCAGCTATTACTGGGTCGCGGAAATCTACGACCTGGAGGAGAACCTGGTCGCGCGGACCGATCAAACCTCGCCTCCGACGAACGTCGCCTCGGGCGACGTCGCGTCGATTTCTCTGCCGTTTCGCGTCCCCGAGACGATGGTCGGCCGACGCCTGTACCGGGTTTTCCTCGTCAAAGACGCCCAGCAGTTGATCGCCTCGGAGTTCAAGCCGTTTCAGGTGTTGGAAAAATCCATTCCGGAGGCGCCGGAGGCGGTCGATTACCGGGTCGAGGGCAATGTCACCGTTTCGTATAAGAACTCGAGCCGCAACTCTTGGGGACAGCACGCCGGGGCGACGACCATCAACGCGGTCGGGAAGGTGAAGGAATCGTCCTATTTGTTCAACGCCTATCTCCTCCATCAGACCGGAAAGGTCGTCGATCCGTTTATTCTTCTGCTGACCTATTACGCCCCTTGGGGAACGATTTACGGCGGGGATATCTCTCCGACCATCAGCGAACTTTCACTCAACGGACAGGGCATGCGCGGCGCAATGCTGGAACAGCGCAAGGGAATATGGGAATGGGCGCTGATCGGCGGTCAGACGATCGATTCCGAAGCCGGGACGGCGACGACGAACGGCCGCTTTGCTCGCTCCCTCTACGGCCTCAAGATCGGCGCGAGTCCGCTCGACAGCGTCAAGGTCCTCGCCAATTACTTCACGAGTTCCGACGAAAGCGGCTCTCTCGGGACCGATCCGAACGGCTCGAATTTTCGGGGACCGTCTCTTGTTCCGCAAAAGAACTCCGGCTACGGGCTTAACCTGCAATGGGAGCCCGCTTCCCGTACGAAGGTTTCCTTGGATTACCAGAGCAATGCGTACCGTCCGGACCCCGCGGTCTCGGCCGTGAAGGATACCGCCTGGAAACTCGAGTACAAAATGGAGCGCAGGCTGTTTAAGACGAAGCTCTACGCCCAGCGCGCGGGGACCGATTTCGTCGCCTTCGGAGCTCCGGGCGTGGTCGGCGACCGGTTTACCTACAGCGGGGCGTTGAGCCTCTATCCCGCGAACTGGTATTCGGCCTCGATGAATCTGAATCAGTACACGGACAACCTGAAGAACAATCCGGCGAAGGTGACCACGACGAACCGATTCGTCTCGTTCGGGAACACCTTGATTCTTCCCGGGCAAACGACGTTCGGCCTAAGCGCGTCGCTGAATTCGGCCAAAGGAAAACCGGCGACGACGCTGGACAACGAAACGCGGACGATCGGAGTCAGTCTCGCGCGCCCGTTCGGCAGAAACAATCTTTCATTGAGCGTTCAAAACAGCGCCTTCAGCGACAAGAACAAACTGGCTCACGATCTCGATACCAACACGATCTCGTTGTCGTCGAACTTCTTTCTGCCGCGGGGATTTAGTTCCTCGTTGGGCTTGAGCCGGTCCGACACGACGGATAAATTCGACGGATCCAAGCGTGAGGCGCTGACGGTCTCCCCGAGTCTGGCAAAGCGGTTGGCGGCGCGCTGGACGGGTCAGTGGTGGGCGACGATGACGAATTCCAAGAATTCCTCGACGACCTTTCCTTCCGACACCAAAAATATTTCTCTCAATTCCGAATACACGTGGGCGCAGAGCAAGGTCGCGAATCTGGCGATGGGTCTGGGCTACAACAGCAATAAGGACGCGGTCAACGCCGCGAACACGTTCAACGAACTCACCCTCTCCGCCCGCTACTCGTATTCGTTCTGATCATTCGACGGGTTCGGAGGAGGACCGCGGCCGGAATATCGAAGATCCTTCGGGCGTGACTTCCACCGCTCCGCCGGATTCCGCTTGGGCGCGAGCGCGCTCCGATTCCGCTTTTCGAAGGGCGTCGATCGCCTCGATCGCCCCCGTGGAGAGCTGCACCTCGACGGGCGGGGGCGCCGCGGCCGGGGCCTCTTTCGCGCGTTCGCCGGCGCGCGATAAAAAATCATGGAGTTCTCGGTCGGTCGGATCGGTTTTGATGGCGCGGGTCCAGGCGTCCTCGGCATCCTTGTATTTTTTCAGGGCGTAAAACGCGGAACCGATCCTCTTGAGAGAGACGACGTCGTTGGGCAGGAGCTGCAGCACCTGGTGAAAGTTGCGGATGGCCTGGTTGTACTTGCCGTCGTAGATGTGATTGAGACCGACGAAGCGCTTGTACTCCAAAATGTTCATTCCTGAAGTGACTTCGTCTTCCTCCAGGGAGGGGCGTTCGGCCAGAATCAGCCGGATGAGCTTCTGAAAACGCTTTTCCTCTAAATCCGTTTCCCTCGCGAGGCGAAGTCCGTTAAAGGCGAGCTGCAGGTCGTCTTCGAGCGCGATGTAGCCTTGGAGCCCGCGCGTGGCCGCCTTCCAGGCCGTCCCTCCGGGGGCTCGGACGACGATCTCCGAGACGCGGTCCAATCGCCTTTCGAGCGTTTGATAGAGGGGGTGATTCGGATCGCGTTCGAGCAGGACCTGAAGGGCGATGAAGGCGTCTTGGAAGCGCCCCGCGGCGGCGAGATCGAAGACCTGCTGCTGCTGCTCCTTGTCCCGCTTGTCGATTTGCTCGCGCGCGAGCCGGATCATTTTCTCGGCGGAAGCTTGTTCGGGATCTTTGCGCACGATCTCGGTCCACTCCAGAATGGCCTGACTGTAGCGGCCGCTGGTGAAGTGCTCCAGAGCCGTCTGGTAGCGCTGCGCGATTTCCTTCGCGAATTTCGACTGCGGCTTCGCGGCGTCTTCCTGCTGGGCGGCGGCCGGGAACGCGACGAGAAGCGCGAGAATCAAACCGGTCACGGGACCTTCCTGATCTCTCGGATCAGCCTCAATTCGATGCGCCGGTTCTTCGCCCGGCCCTCTGCGGTCTCATTGGACGCGAGCGGCCGGTGTTCCCCGTATCCGCGCGCCTGAAAGCGCTTGGGGGGAAGACCTTGATCGGTGAAGAACTCGATGACTGAGAAGGCGCGGGCGGCGGACAGCTCCCAATTGGTCTTGTACCGGCCGCCGAGAATCCGCTGGGAGTCGGTGTGTCCGCCGACGAGAACAGGATTGGGCACCGCACGAAACGCTTTCGCCAGCGGTCCGAGGTAGCGGGCCGCGTGCGGGGACAAAGCGGCGGATCCTTCCGGGAACAAAATCGGACTGGGCAGGGAAAGGTGGATGTAGCGGGCGCTCACGCGGACCCCGAAATCCGTGAGGGCCATCCCGCGAAGCGTTTCTTCGAGCGTGACGGCGAGTTCGCTCTCCCTAAGAGCGGCGTTTTCCGCGGCGGGCGTCTTCCCTTCGAAGGCCTGACGCAATTGCTGAATGCGTCGCTCGCTGTGCGCGCCTCGGCTCAAAGTCATCGCGAACAACGCGAGAAACAGGATCATCATGTTCGACATCAAATCCGCATAGGGGACCATCCAGAGTTGGTCTGAGATGTCGTCCTTTCTCCGCAAAAGCGGCGAGGGGGACTTGTTCACAGGTCCTCCCGCGCGCGCAGGACGACGAGTTCGACCCGGCGATTGCGCGCCCGATGTTCCGGGGTGTTGTTGTCGTCGACCGGATGGAACTCCCCGTAACCGGCCGCGACGAGCCTCTCCGGGGGGACGCCCCCGGCGGCCAACGCTTCGATCACCGCGTGGGCGCGCGACACCGAGAGCTCCCAATTGCTCTGAAAGGGACCCGAGCGGACCGGCAGGGAATCGGTATGCCCTTCCACCACGACGGTGTTGGGCATCTGCGCGAGCAGGCGGGCGAGGGCGGCCATCGGCGCTTGGGAGTCGGGTCCCAAGCGCGCCTCACCCGAAGGAAAGAGAATCTCGTTTTTGAGACGGACGCGGACGGAGTCCTCGGTTTCGAGCAATTCGACCGCGCTCGCGAGCTTTCCTTCCGCGATCAGCGCGCGCAGCGTCTCACCGGGATCAGGAGGGAGCGCTTCTTCGACTTCCGGCGGATGCGAGGAATCGATGACGGCCTCCGCCGCGAAGGCCTTCGCGAAGGCCGCCCTCGCTTCCGGGGGCTGGCGGTTGTAGGCGAACATGATGAGGAAAAAAAGCATCAGGTTCGTCATCATGTCGCAAAGCACGACCAGCCAGAGGGGGTTGTCCTCCATTGTGGCGGACGCGATCCGATGAAGCATCAGGGAGCGACGCGGTAGCCTTTCGCCCCGCCCTGGCGGTTATGGAACGTAAGATAGGCCTCGAGTTTCTTCGACAGCAGCCACGGGGCCTCGCCTTGATGCAAGGAGATGATGCCTTTGGCGATCAGTTCGCGGTTGAGCACCTCCTCGTCCGAATAGAAGGTCAGTTTCGCGGCGATCGGCAGGAAGAAGAAGTTCGCGGCGAAAATACCGTAGAAGGAAGCGGTCATCGCGACCGCCATCGACGCCGCGAGTTCGGAGGGCGTGTCGATGTTGCGCAGCACCTGCACGACGCCGATGAGAGTGCCGAGCAGGCCGAAAATGGGCGAGTAGACGCCGGCCGAGCGAAAGATCCCGCTGACCTGCTGGTGGCGGTGCTGGGTGGCGATGATGTCCCGCATGCAGCGGTCCTCGATCGTCTCCTTATCAAGTCCATCGAGCAGCATCTGCACGCAGTCCTGCATGAACGGATGCGGCAGCGTCGGGATGATGCCCGCGAGCGACTCGACCCCCTGCCGACGCGCGGCTTCCGCGAGTTTTACGAAATGCTGGACCAACAGCATCGCCGGGGGGCGTTTCGGCGGAAAGATCATCATCTTCAACGCGTTCGGGACGTGTTCGAGGGCCGAGAGGGGATAGCTGATCAACACGGATCCGAAGGTCCCTCCGAAAATCAGGATGATGGCTTCGACATTGAGGAGAAACCTGGCGATCTCGCCGTGGATGACGACGAATACGACGACGCCGAGACCCACGAAGGCCCCGACGATCGTCATAAAATCCATGGGTTAGACCTCCTCTCCGGGAGCGCGCGGCGGTAAAGGGGCGTCGGGTTCGGACAGGGGCGACGCTTCGCTCGGAGCCGACAAGGCGGCGGGTTCAGCCGCAGCCCCGACCGCCGCGGGTTCGTCCGCGCGCTTGAGGTCGATGGTTCCGTCCCGGACCAAGGAGCCGAGCGCCGTGAGCACCTTGCGCTGCTCCTCGGCGAGCCGCTCTCCGGTCAGATCGCTGGAGAGGTCGATTTCCTGCGTCAGCCACGCGCCGAGGCCGCTGGTGAGCTTGGGGAGAATGCGCCTGCGGATATCCTCGGAGGCGCGCAGCACCGCCGCGAGGCTGCGGATCGGGACGCGCCGCGAGAGTGTTTTCAACCCGTCGGCGTCGAGCAAAGCGATGTCTTCGAGCGTGACGATCCTCTTTCCCAGGCGTCCGCCGAGCGACGCGTCCTTAGCCCGAACCGCGTCGAGCAGTTCCTGCTGAAGGGAAACGGGCGCTTCATCGAGTATCTCGGCGAGCTTGTCCTCGCCGCCCATGAGATAATCGAGCCGGTCTCGGAGAGAGTCTTCGATCGCGTCCACGTTTTCCGGATCGAGCTGTACGATCGCGCTCATGTTCTGGACGATTTCGCGCCGTACCGCGGCGTCGAGCGTAGAGAGAACTTCCGCCGCCATCGGGGCGGGAAGATAATGCATGACGACCGAGGCGGTTCTCGGCTGCGCGCGGCGGAGCAGGTACTTGAGCATCGGCAAGTGCCGGTCGCGGATGAAGGAAAAGGGAAGTTCCTCCTCGTCCTCGCCGGGCTCTTCCCGCGGTTCGCGCGCGACGCGCTTGGGCAATGGGGGCGCGTCCAGCGGCGCGGCGGTCTGGACCGGAGGGGGCGCGGCCGCGGCCGGCGCCTGCTGCGAGGCGAGCGCCATCGTTCTCAGGACGCTCAAAAACGGCGTCAGGAATTTGGAAAGAAGCACGCCGAGACCCATCACCGCTAGGATCAGCCAGGCGAGCGAAAAAAGCGACGCCGGCGTGAGCAGGCGGTCCGTGAAACTCGCCTTCGCCGCGGCCTCGAGTTGTTCGGAGAGCGCCAGTTTTTGAACCGCGACCGTGTCTCCGCGGCCGAAGCGGAGGTCGAGAACTTCCTTGGCCGTCTTCTCCGCGAGCGCGCTTTGGGCGTCGTCGGCGTCTTCGTCGAGGTAGACCGTCGCCCGAATCCGGCGGATCAATTGGCTTCCCTTCGCGCTGATCTCCAGTCCGGGCGTCTCCTTGAGGGGGACTCCCGGAAGAATCTCTTTTACGCCTGCGCCGCTCGAGGATTCAATCTCCACCTGTACGATGACCAGCACATCCGGGGTTCCAAGCACCTTGCGCAGCACCGCCTGGAGTCGGCCCTCCAACGCGCTTTCAAGCGACACCTTCGCTTCCACGAGCGCCGACGCCGGAGAGTCGGTTCCGGCCCCGAGGAGGGGGACGGAAAGCAGGAGCGCGGCACACGCGGTCGGGAGTAGGGGTCGCATCGTCGATTCTCGCGGAATTTCCGCGCTTTTCAGAGCGTAACAGCGACCCTCCGAAATTGCAATGTCCCATTTGTTACAATTCGCCGATGGGATTTTTCGGTTCCACAAAGAAAAAGGTGCTCTTGATCGATGATGATCCGCTTCCGCGGACCATGTTGGGCATGTTTTTTCAGGAAATCGGCTTCGAGGTGCTCGAGGCCGGCAACGGCCGTCAAGGCATCCAGGTCGCTCTCGCGGAAAGTCCGGCGCTGATCCTCTGCGACATCAACATGCCCGAGATGACCGGTTTCGAGACGCTGTCCTATCTGCAGGGAAATCCGAAAACCCAGCCGATCCCGGTCGTGATGGTGACCGCTCATGGGGAATTGGAAGCGGTGGAGCGCTGCCTCGGGGCCGGAGCCCGCGACTACATTCAAAAGCCGTTCGAACTGCTCGCGGTCAAGGCGAAGGTCGAGCGCGTCCTCGGCGCCGCATGAGGCGCGTCCTCCAGGACGTCCGCTCGTTTCTCCGCGATCTGAAGCGGGAGTTCCCGGGTCTGTTTCCGCCGCCGGTGCGCCGCCGCCGCGTCCGGCGTTCCGCGCGCCGCTGCCTCGCTCCGGCAGAGCGCCGCGCGGCGCAGGCCTGGTTTTCCGCGCGGGTCGCCGAATGGGCGGAGTTCATGGAGATCGAGTACGCGCGCGTGTGCGTGCGGGACATGACCTCGCGGTGGGGAAGCTGCTCTTCCAAGGGCCGTTTGAGCTTCAACGTCCGTCTGCTCAACGCCCCCGGAGAGTTGATCGATTACGTGATCGTGCACGAATTGGCTCACCGGGTCGAAATGAATCACTCGAAGCGGTTCTGGGCGGTCGTGGAAAAGGCGCTCCCGGAGTATAAACTGCTCCGAAAGCGCCTTCGCACGACCGGCGGGGAACTGCTCGCGCTCAGGCCGCGGTCTTTTGCTTCTTCTTCGATTCCCCGTATTCCAGCATCAGACGGTCCGCTTCCGCTGCTTCTTCCTCGGTAATCTCGAAAACCTGTTTGTCCCCGGCGAGCGCGCGCAGGCGCTTAAACAGCGCCTCGTCGATGAACGGGGTCACCTTCCCGCTCTGATACTCCTGTTCCTTCTCGTTGTAGAGACCGAGGAAGGTCTTGTCGCGAAACCACGCCTCGCGGTTGTGTTCCTCGAGCATCTTCAAGTGATCCGGCGACGGGTTGCGCTGCACGAACTCGAAGAACATCGCGCTAGGCGCAGACCCGGGGAAGAACCATTCGCCCGAGAAGGTCTGGATCAGGTCCTGGCTCTCATCGATGAGAATCGGGGTGATGAAGTTCACCCCGCGCTCGACCGCATGCCGGTGAAACGCCATCAAATCGGGAGTCCGCAGGGCGATGTGCTGCCAATGCGAAGCCGCGTGGTGCTGGTCAAGCATCTCGCGCACGTGTGAGCGCTGCCCCGCCGGTTCCGAGGGCTGCACGATCGCCATGATCGTGTTGTTGAACGCCTCTGCGCCGACGGTGCCGGAACCGACCTGGACGGCGAAGGTCATCGAGGTCTCGCCCTGCGCGTCGTCGGCCGGGCGGCGCTTTTCGTACAGAATGGTGTCCTTCGTCACTCCGAAAATGCTGCGGAACAGGTAGTAGGCCACCGGGTAGAACTCCTTCTGGAGCAGGAGCGTCATGTGGTCCACTTGGAAATTTTGAAACGGTCGTTTGCCGGCCATGGTCTTCCTCCGAGGTTTTATGCCTTCGGCCGCGGAATCTCGAACGTTTCCGCGACCTTCGTGTACCAGTCGCCCTCCAGTCGCCCGATCGCGCGCAGCGCGTCGTGCCGGATGCGGCCGTCTTTCAAAATCGAGTCGTCGATCCGGCCGCCGACCACGGTGCCGATCACGACGGAGCCCCCGCCGGGCCCGTCGCTGATCTCCACGACGCTGTGCAGGCGGCACTCGAGCGCGATCGGCGATTCCCGGACCCGGGCGGGCTTCACGCGCGCCGAGGGCTCCGGCGTCAGGCCGGCCTTCTCGAACTCGTCGGTTCCTCGGGGGTATTCGAAAGAGGTCGCGACCATCTTCTCCGCCGTCCTCTCGGTTGCCGCGTTCACGACGAATTCCTTCGTTTCGAGGACGTTCGCCAGCGTGTCCTTCGGTTCTCCGCGGCGATTGCGCGCGGGGCAGAAGCAGAGCGTCATCGGGGAGGCCGTGATTCCGGTGAAAAAACTGAAGGGAGCGAGATTGCGCCGTCCTTGCCCGTCGATCGTGGAGACCCAGGCGATCGGCCGGGGCTGGACGGCGCCGATCATCAGCGCGTAGCGTTCGCGCAGGTCCAGCGCGGCGGGATCAAGTTCCATGGGCCATCTTGTACCAGCTCATCGCGTAGCCCTTGTCCCGGTACTTCCAGGCGGTCTCGGTGATTTGCAGGTTTTCGAAGAAGGTGTCGAGCATGACGGCGCGCCGGTCGTTTTTCTTTCCGCGCTGGCTCGTCGAGCGGCGCGCCGAATCCCCGTGCGGGCTGTGGACGACGGAGCAGGGGTGAAAGGTCATCGAACCGGGGCGGATCACGCCTTCCCGGGCGGCGTAGTTCGCATTGGAGAAGAACATCATCTCGTCGGAGTCCACGTTGAAATGCGCGTACGGGGCGGGGACCTCCTTCGGATGCCAGCCTTCGATTTGGGACACGAACGAGCAGATCGCGAAACCGTAGTCGGGGGCCTTGCCGCTTTCGAAGGTTTGGTGCTGCGGCGGGGCCGAGTGGATCTCGCGCTGGATGCCGTGGTGGTTCTTGATGTCGAACGCAAACGGGTACAGCGCTCCCTCCCAACCCACCAAGTCGAACGGGTGGTGGCTCAGCGTCATCCGGGTGACGAGGCCGCCGGCGTGCTGAATCTCCACAGGGTAGCGGCCTTTCTTGTCGATCGGGCCGCGAAACACCGGAGTTTCGATCTCGGTTTCGACGATCGGGGCGGTCATCATCGCCTGCCCCTCCGGATTCAGGTAGCGATCGGGCCAGGAGATCGGCCAGTTCGACTCCATCAGGAGCAGGAACGCGGAATCTCCGTCGAGTTCCACGCGATAGGTGACCCCTTTGGGAACGACCAGATAGTGTCCCGGGCGGAATTTCAGATCGCCGAATTCGGTTGAAAAGGTCCCGCGCCCTTCCTGGACGTAGAAGAGCTCGTGCTTTTCCCCGTTCTTGAAGTACTGGTCCTTCGGCATCGAACGCACGGGCTTGACGACGGAAACCACGGTGCTGGAACCGAGCAGCAAAGACCGGCGTCCCCGGACGGCGTCCTGGCCGGCCGGAATGTCGGCGGTTTGCAGCAAGAACGGCTGCAGCGGCTTGGAGGCGAGGGGTTTGTGGTCCATCACGAAGCCGGCGGATTTCGGAGGCAGCGCCATTTCGGTCGGGTAGGAACGGGCGTGGAGTTTTCGGGACCAGGCGCCGGAAAAGCCGTAGGAGCCGTGTATTTCCTCAAGGGAGAACAGTCCCGGCTTGCCGTAAAATTCGGTATGCGGTGTCGAGGGGACCTTGCCCCGTCTCAAGATCAATGCCATACCCCTATCCTAACAAAAAGACCCTATAGGGACCTGGTCCATACTTATTTTCTTATTAGTGGAACGAGCCGGAAGAGGCTTGGATGGGGGTCGGGACGACGGCGGAGGCAAATTCGGGAGTGGGGATTCGCCGGATATCCGTGACCCCTGATTGATAGAAAAGCAGGACCTTGCGGACGTAGGCGTGCGTCGAGCGGAACCAGCGGTCTTGATAGAGGAATCGAGGTCCGGCATGGTAGGCCGCGATGACCCGCTGTACGACCCAGACAGGGGAGTCTTTGTACGGGAGACCCTTCAACCTGTACCGCTTGAAGACCCGGGAGAATAGGTGGTCGAGAAAGGCCGCACCCGCTTCAATATTGCGCTCGGGATCGTAGAGTTCCTGGGCGGTGATCCCGTAACCCGCGGCGGTAGGGGGCATTAACTGCATTAGACCCCGAGCCCCGGCGGGGGAGCGGGCGGCGCGGGTGAACTCGGATTCGGCGGCGATCACCGACTTCAAGAGACGGGGATCCAGCCCATAGCGTTTCGCGTGGCGCAGGATGATCTCATCGTAGCGATCCGTCTTGTCGAGATTGCGCATCAGGCGACGGAAGGTTCGGTGAAACGCCGGGCTCGCCTTCGGTGGAGGGACGACCAAGGGGCCTCGGCGCAGGGTGCTTTTCAGCGTCCGAGGGACCAAAATTCGGGGCGGGACCGCTCCGGGGGCAGGGCGAAACTGGGTCCGCAGGCCGCTTGAGGCGGCACCCTGCGTGGGCGGTTTGAAGGTCTGGGCGGAAGCGGCGGCAAGCGTAAGTGTGAGCAGAAGCAGCCAGACCGCGGTGGAGCGTGTGGGTCGTTCCATCGTGGGTGAGTCCATTATAGCACGATTGCAGCGGAGCCAGGCGTTAAGAATTTATGTCTTTCCATGTGCTCTCATGGTACCCGAACTGCCGTCGGGAGGGGAGGTCCGAAGGGACCTTTATCTGATGGCAGTGGACCTAGCCTTTTTGGGTCTCGTCGCAATGGAATTTGCGTTGCCGCATAAAAATCGAGGACTTGCCCGGGACTGTGCCCGGTGTTATAATGAAACCAATGGCCAAGCAACGCGCAATCCGCCTGCTCACTGCGGCGTCGCTCACCTGGGGGGCGTTCTTCTGCTTCGGTATGGGCATGACGATGGGCTCCGCCGATCCGGCGATGGCGGCGAACTCCGAACATTCGTGTTGCCCGTCTCAAGCCCCGGAGCCCGATGAGGGTAGCGGAGATAATGGTTGTTGCGCGTTTGTACCGGCCGTCGTGGTCACATCGCCTGCCCTGCCCCAGAATACGGGTGTGATGACGGTTCCTTTCGCAAGCCCACGCCTCCCGGCGTTCTCCGAGGCGGCGGTGTTCGCGGAAAGCCGGGCTCCGCCGGGCGCTTCCCAGCCCGGTCTTTCGCCCTGCTCTCCGCGCGCCCCGCCCGCCATCTAACCTACCTCGCCGTCCGGCCGTTTCCGGCCGCCCTTATTCGAGGGCCTTCCGATCGTCGTTAGAGAGTTAGCACATGAAAATTTGGATGCTTTTGGTGATTCTGACCATCGTATCAGCTGCCCCGCTGCGTGCCGAGAAGATGCACCTCGACGTCCTCCTAAAGGAAGCCGAGGCGAACAATCCCGCAGTACTCGCGCGCCGGGCACGCTGGCAGGCGGCGCTGGGCGCTGCGACGGAAGCGGGGGGCTTGCCGGATCCGAAGTTAAGCGTCTCGGTGATGCCTGCAGCGCTTGAAACCCGGGCCGGCCCGGTAAAAGGGAAGGCCTCGATATCCCAGGCGCTTCCCTTTTGGGGGAAGCGGGGGCTTCGCGAAGAGGCGGCGCAGGGGCGCGCGGGGGCGGCCGAGGCCGCGTACCGGGCGAAAATACTCGAAGTCCGGTCGCAGCTCGCGTCGACTTACTACGATCTGGCCTTTCTCTTCGAAGCTCGCCGGATCTACGCCGAGCAGGTGGAACTGCTGCGGCACTTCTCCCGCGTCGCCGAGAAGAAGTATTCGGTCGGCCGCGGGGCGCAGGCGATTGTCTTCCGTTCTCAGGCCGAACTTTCGCGGATGAAAAATGAGGTATTCAAGGCCGAACAGGGCGCTAAATCAGCGAGAGCCCGCCTAGCCGCATTGTTGGGGCGGGAACCCGCGGGGCTGTTCGGGGAGCCCGCCGGTCTCCCGATGCCGGCGATCGCATGGGAGAAGGCCGCCTTGGGCGCGCGCGCTCTCTCGCAACGACCAGAGCTGTTGGCCCTGCGCGCTCTGGAAAATTCCTCCGAGGCCGAACGGCGCTTGACGCTGCGGCGCTGGTTTCCGGATTTTACGGTCGGCTACGAGCGCACGGCGATCGGCGCCGGCACGACGAACGCCATGTTTGACGGAAAGGACGCCCAGGGCGTGACGGTCGGGCTGTCTCTGCCGCTCTGGTTCGGGCGCAACCGCGCCGGCGTTGCGAGAGGCAAGGACGCGCGCCGTGCGGCGGCCTTCGACGCCGCAGGGCTGGAGTACGACACGCGCGCCGACCTGGAAACCCTCATCACGGACGCCGAGACCTTTCTCGAACTGGCGCAGGTCGACGAGAACACCGTTCTGCCCCAGGTTCGCTCCGCCGTGCAGGCGACGCTCAGCGGCTACGAGGCGGACACCGCGTCCTTCGTGGACTTGCTCGACGCCGAACGCGCCCAACTTGTGACCGAGTTGGGACATGCGATGCACAAATCGATGTTTTGGAAGACGAGCGCGCGGCTTGAGCGCGTCGTCGGAGGCCCGCTATGAAGAAGATTCTCTTGGGAGCCGCCCTGCTGCTGCCGATCGCGTTCGCCGCCTGCTCCAAGCACGAGCACGGGGCCATGGGTCCGGAAGCGAAGGTTTCGAAGTATCACTGCCCGATGCACCCGACCTACATCAAGGACGGTCCGGGGGAATGCGCGATCTGCGGGATGACCCTTGTCCCGATCGAAGAGGCGGGCGCCGACCACGGCGAGGCGGACGCCGCCCCCGACGGCTTGGCAACGGTGAAGGTGGATCCGCGACGCCGGCAGTTGATCGGGCTTAAGCTCGGCAAGACTCAGATGGGACCCATGGTGCGTGTGATCCGCACCGTCGGGAGGATCGCGCAGGACCCGGAACTCTATCGCACGCAGGAGGAGTTCTTGACCGCGATATCGAGCTATAAGGGCATCCAGGGTTCCTCGAGCGTCGAGGTCGTTCAGCGCTCGAAGGCACTGTTGGATTCCAGCCGCCTGCGCCTGCGCATCCTCGGGCTTTCCGAGGGCCAGATCGACGCGCTCGCGAAAAAAGGCAGTTCGGATCGAGGGCTCTTGCTCGCCCAAGGCAGGGGTTCCAAACCCTGGATGTACGCGGATCTCTACGAAAACGACCTTGAGTTGGTCCGCGTCGGTCAGGAGGTTGAAGCCGCCTCGAAGGCGCTGCCCGGGGAAACCTTCTCGGGCGAGATCGGTTCGATCGATTCGACGGTGAACCCGAAAACGCGCACGGTGCGCGTGCGGGTGCGCCTCTCGGATCCGAAGGGGCTGCTGCGTCCGGACACGTACTTAAACGCGCGCATCCACGCCGATCTCGGCATGCGCGTCTCGATCCCGGATACGGCCGTCATCGACACCGGCGTCCGTCAGGTCGTCTTCGTGGACACGGGAGGGGGCTATCTGGAGCCGCGCGAGGTTCGTCTCGGCGTTCGCGCCGAGAACCGAGTCGAAGTTCTGGAAGGGCTCAAGGAGGATGACGCGGTCGTCACCAGCGGGAACTTCCTGATCGACTCCGAGTCACGCCTGAAGGCCGTGGTCATGGGGATGAGCTCGAAAGGCTCGGGCGGGGCGGCGCCCGATCCGCATGCCGGACACGGGGGACGCTGAGGCCCGCTATGATTCCCCGATTAATCGCATGGTGCGTGAAAAATCGGTTCTTCGTCTTCCTCGGAACCGGCTTCGGGATTCTTTGGGGGGTGTTCGCGCTTCGCAGCATCCCGCTCGACGCGATTCCCGACCTCTCCGACGTGCAGGTGATCGTGTTCACCGAGTGGCAGGGGCGATCTCCCGATCTCGTCGAGGATCAGGTCACCTATCCGATCGTCACCTCGATGGTCGCCGCCCCGAAGGTGAAAACCGCGCGCGGCTACTCCTTTTTCGGATTGTCTTTCGTGTACGTGATCTTCGAGGACGGCACCGACATCTATTGGGCGCGTTCGCGCATCCTGGAATACCTCTCGAAAATACGCGGTAAGCTGCCTGACGGGGTGAATCCGACGCTGGGTCCCGACGCCACCGGGGTCGGATGGGTGTTCGAGTACGCGCTGGTCGACAAAACCGGGCAAAACGACCTCGCCGATCTGCGCTCGTTTCAGGACTGGTATCTGCGCTACTACTTGGAGTCGGTGCCGGGCGTCGCCGAGGTGGCCTCGGTCGGAGGGTTCGTGAAGCAGTACCAGGTCGAGGTGGATCCCGACGCGCTCTTGGCCTACGGCATACCGCTTTCGAAGGTCAACGAGGCGATTCGCCGCTCCAACAACGATGTCGGCGGGCGCGTGCTCGAGATGGCCGAGCGCGAGTACATCGTGCGCGGCCGCGGCTATATCAAGTCGCTCTCCGACATCGAAGAGATTCCGGTAGGCTTGGGAGAGGGCGGCGTTCCCGTGCTGGTCAAGAACGTCGCGCGCGTCCGCTTCGGTCCGGAGATGCGGCGCGGCGCGGCGGAACTCGACGGCGAAGGCGAGGTCGTCGGCGGCGTCGTGGTGATGCGTTTCGGGGAGAACGCGCTGAGCGTCATCGACCGCGTCAAAAAGAAACTCACGGCCGTAAAGTCGGCGCTGCCGCCGGGCGTTGAGGTGGTCGTCGTCTACGATCGTTCGGATCTGATCAAACGCTCGATCTCGACGCTCACGCACAAGCTCGGCGAGGAGATGCTCGTCGTCGCGGTCGTGATATTTGTGTTTTTGTGGCATTTCCGTTCGGCGCTGCTGCCGATTTTGACCTTGCCGGTGGCGGTGCTCCTTTCCTTCATTCCGATGTACTACCTGGGCGTCAGTTCCAACATCATGTCGTTGGGCGGCATCGCGATCGCGGTCGGTGCGATGGTCGACGCCTCGGTGGTGATGGTGGAGAACGCGCATAAACGACTCGAGGAATGGGAGGAAGGCGGCCGCAAGGAGGACGTCTCAGCGGTGCTGCTCCGGGCGACGCAGGAAGTCGGACGCCCGATCTTCTTCTCGCTGATCGTGATCGCCGTTTCCTTTATGCCGATCTTCACGCTGGAAGCCCAGGAAGGCAGGCTGTTCAAGCCGCTGGCGTTCACGAAGAATTTCTCGATGTTCTTCGCGGCCGCGCTTGCCGTGACCTTAGTCCCCGTCCTGATGCAGATTCTGCTCAAACCGGCGCGGAAATTAAATTGGCGAGGACCCTTCGGACGCGCGGCGAATTTCCTCTGGGCCGGCGAGATCCATGCGGAGGAGAAGCACCCCATCAGCCGGTGGCTGTTCGCCGTCTATGAACCTGTGCTGCGCTGGATCCTCGACCGGCGCAAGACCGTGATCGCGGCGGCCGCGGCGATCGTGCTCAGTGCGGTTCCGGTCTACATGCAGTTGGGCTCGGAATTCATGCCGAAGCTCAACGAGGGCGACATTCTTTACATGCCCACGACGCTGCCCGGCATCTCGATTGAGACCGCGAAGGGTTGGCTGCAAATCCAGGACAAGCTGATCCGCCGCTTCGGGGAGGTGGAGCGCGTCTTCGGCAAGATCGGCCGCGCGCGGAGCGCCACCGACCCGGCGCCGCTCTCGATGGTCGAGACCCTCGTCAAGCTCAAGCCCCACGATGAGTGGCCCGAAATCGAAAAAGAGAAGTCGTTTCTCGGCTTCAAATGGAAGGCCAAGGGGAGGCGTTCGTGGGAGGAACTGATCGACGCGCTCGACGCCGAGATGCGGCTTCCCGGCACGACCAAC
>Ga0210005_1001173_pt1 | contig 17487 bp, 15 predicted proteins | sample CryGey02umfilter_3_FD_183961 | JGI IMG/M metagenome (GOLD analysis project Ga0210005, IMG submission 183961) | Groundwater microbial communities from aquifer in Utah, USA - Crystal Geyser 4/9/14 0.2 um filter (SPAdes) (version 3) | ecosystem: Environmental > Aquatic > Deep subsurface >... | reverse complement strand
TGTAGTATTAGCTGACCGTGGATTAGGAATATTATCTACTCTTTTAAGAGTAAGGCCACAATTGGCTAATTCAGAGGAGGCCTTGAAAGTAGCATTTACTGAAACAGTGTCAGGTCGCTATCCAGAAGTGAGGGGTAATGGTTTGAAGTTTGTACGATCAATTATAATTAAAAATCCATTTACCTTAGTGTTCCAAACTGGAGATGCCATCCTATATCTAAAAAAGGATGATAAAGATGTTAATGTGAAAAAAGCAGACATATTTATAAGAGGTTGCTTTGTTATAATAGATTTTGATAGCTTAATATGAGAATTCAATTAAATAAATTTGGAACAACTTTAGTGTCGCGCCCTTCAGGTAAAGAGGCGTGGTTAGCGTTCCAACCTTCGCTCGTTAATCTTTCGGAAAGTGAAGATGTTGTTGTTGATTTTGAAGGCGTAGTGGTACTTACTCCTTCTTGGGCGGATGAATTCCTTACACCTCTCCATAGCCGATTTATTAATAGAGTAAAACTAGTTAATACAGATAATGCTTCTGTTGCTGCTACATTGGCAATACTTAAATAGTTTGAAATTAGACGAAGGGGCTACTTTAATTTGATTAAGAATGTTATACCACCTCCAAATATAAACCTCAATCTGGTTTAAATTATTTTTCAGTACGTCCACCCTTGGTCCCTAATATAGCTTAATGCGAAGTGGGAGGGGTTTGCCCTCGAACATAAAAGACTGGTTTAATGAACAAAAGTGAGGTAAAATATCCCCCATGGGAGCGGAACAACCTAAACCTATATTAAAACCAGGATCGTTGGTTCAGTTTTTAATAAATTTAGGGGGTAGAGATATAACTGGCGCGACATCTCCTATTAGCACTCCCCGCCTACCGGGAAGTCAAGCAACAATCGTTAATGATGGTTCAGATGGTCATTCATTAGGAAGTGGTGCCGTTGTGAAACCTCCAAAAGCTCCTTCAAAAAATAGTCAACCTCTTTAGAAGAAAATTAAATAGTTGAAATCCATTATAAATAAATGACGGCGCCGTTTTATCTTTCAAACACGCTCCTCCCGCATCGGGATATGTCCCCTCATACTTACAATAATATCCGCTTGGACATTTCTTCCCAGCTATGCCGCCGCAGAATGTTTGAGTGGTTGAGTTGTCAACTGATGGACATTCTTCAAATTCACAATTAGGAGGAACCCTTCCCACCACAGATCCGTCATGACACATTTTCGCTTCAATCGTACTTGCAACTGGTTCTGGTGTGGGACTTATACTTAATCTGGGAGATTGGATGTTATTCTGATTTGTTATCGCTGACTGATAACTCATTCCAAAGAAAAAAGTGATAATCGGAAGAGAGATAAACATCAAAAGCGCAACGGATTTTGAAAGTGGGGTTACTGTTGTTAGTTCTTTTGGTAGATGCATATTATGATTATCTCATTTTTAGGTATTCCTTCATTTCTCTCTTTTCGTTGCGGATGATATCTTGTTTTTTCTGGATTTTCTTCTTTTCCAGGTCCTTTCTTCCCCGCACAACCGCTATTTCTATCTTGATGTAGGGACCTTGACTATAACAGGAGACTGGCACAAGTGTGAATCCTTTTGAGGCTGTTTTTACTTGAAGTTTCAGAAGTTCTTTTTTATGGAGGAGTAATTTCCTGCTTTTTTTTGGATCATATTCATCCTGTTTGGCGAATCGATATTTTTGGATGTCGGCGTTGATGAGGTATGCTTCCCCACTGAGCAGTTTTACATATGCGGCATCTAGATTAATTTGTTTGAGAAAAACCGATTTCGTTTCTGGACCATTCAAGACAATCCCCGCTTCAACGGTCTCCAATATTTCATACTCTCTCGATAGTTTTCTATTGATCACTTTCATGAATATATGATAGCAGACATCAATCTTTCTTTAGCATCACATTTACCCACGGAGCAAGGAGAGATTGGATGCGGGAGTCCTCTAGTTTATCACTATTATTTTTATGAAGGGTAAAAAATCCATAGGCAAATTCATAGTTTATTTCCGGTAATTTGCCAAGTTCCACCGTATAGATACGGTCTACTTCATGCTCATAATAACCCGCATTATCATCAAAGGCTTTGTAGGATAGTTTTTTCACGAATTTTATATCGTCTATCACGTTTTCCGCGTGAGTCCCCCATTCCCGCTGCAACCCCTCAAGTATCGCGACAACATCGTCCTGAATGGTATCTTTGACATAGACTTGATGAGAGGAAAAAGAAAAATCAAAAACATTGTCAAATATGGGGTGCTTCCTATGCTGTAAGAGAAGCTTATCTTCAAATGTAATGATTGCCGTATATCCACGATGGAGAATTCCTTTTTTATGGGCTTCCCATTTTTCTATCTTTCCAACAATCTCATCTTTTTCGTTTACCTCCGCCAAAAATTGTTTCTTCTTGTAATAATCCATTCTTCATTATATCAACTACAATATGTCTATGTACTTTCGATTTATGAGAAAAATTCTCCCTTTTTATGTTTTCGTCTTTTCCTTTTTTATCATTTCCCAACTGGGAAAACATTTTTTCTTTCCTTTTTCCTATTTATCGGGAATACGCATAGACTATCTTGCTCCAACACTATACTTTACCGATGTCCTTTCACTAGTTTATATTTGTTATTTTATATTTCATCACGTCATTCCCGCCCTCCGAATTGGAGGGGGAATCCAGGCTATAATTTTCCAATTCAAAAAAGGAAATCTTCGACTGGATCCCCTCCTCCGAGGGGATGACAATAATATTGTTTTTAGTTTTATATTTATTTTTTTATTGATTATTAATTATTTTTTTGCCCTCTCTAAACCTTTATGGTTTTATTCAATTGCCCGATTCATACAATGGGCCTGCATATTCTGTTTTTTTAAAACACAGGCGAAAAATAAAGTAATTTTTTCAGCAGTACTTTATGGATTGTTTTTGGGTGGATTTTTTGAACTAGGCCTCTCTCTGCTCCAGCTTTCCACTCGCCATAGTATTCAGGGGTGGTGGTACTACTTAGGAGAACGAAGTTTTTCTATCGCTACTCCTGGTATAGCGAAAGCTTATTTCTTTGGTAAAGAATTCTTACGCCCATATGGCACATTTTCTCACCCCAACTCCCTCGCAGGATTTTATCTATTACTCTATTCTTTCATTCTTACTTATAAAAGAATTACGAATGCTTTCTTTAAAACGCTATTTCTTATTATCACTTCTGCCCTTGTCCTTGTTTCTTTCTCGCGAACTGCAATCATTGTGTATGTACTGATAAATCTTATTTATTTTGCTAAAAACTTTTTTTTCTGTCGCACTTGTTTTATTGCAAAAATTATTATCGCCCTATTCCTGATAACATTTGCCTTCAGTATTACGGGGGATAGTAATAGCTTTCAGAAACGAAACGATTTTGCTCAAAAATCCCTTTCGATAATAGCAACAAAACCGTTTTCCGGAACAGGTATTGGGAGTTATCTTATTGCCCAACACCAATACCCACAAAAATTTTCAACCTTTTTTGAACAACCAGTCCACAATGTCTTTCTCCTCATAATTGCCCAGCTTGGCATCCCACTAAGTATTCTTTTATTCTTTTCGATGTATCGATACATCGAAAGACATTTGAAAAAAATATATTTCCTCCTTCCCTTCATTACCGTCCTCATCACGGGGAGTGTTGATCATTACTGGATTACCCTTCAGCAAAACCTGTTGGTTTCGGCGGTTATTTTTGGCATACTGTTCTCATATGAAGAAACGCCTTCCAGAACTGGATGATCTTCGAGGAATCTCAATTATCGTAATGATCCTCATTCACACAAATGTCAACTTCCTTTCAAATAAGTGGGCGTATAACAGCAGGGAGGTAAGTCAATTCGCGGTGGTCGCATTTCTTTTTTGTTCTTCCTATCTTGCCTTATTAAAACCGTATCCAACCGTTTCTGAGTTAATTCCCTATATCGTTAAACGGTTAAAGCGTTTATTGATCCCTTTTTTAGTCTTCTTCACCATATATATTTTATTTTCAACAGTTGGGTTGGGGAAGCATTTTTCTCAATCATACATTATGAAAAGTTATATACTCACCGGAGGAATTGACTTTAATTGGATGGTCTTGTTATTTATACAGATGATGCTTGTTACGCCATTCATTCAATATCTGAATGAAAGGAGCAAAATTGGATTATACATATATACTTTCATTGCAATCTTGTCTTCTGTTATCTTCTTGAAATATACACCACTTCCTTTTTATCGCTCAATCATGTGGCTTCCGTGGTCTCTCGTAATTGTGTATACACTTTATTTTGACCGCATTTGGAACAATAAAATGTGGTTCGTGTGGATTACGCTTCTTTTTGGAACGATATTTATCATTACTCAACAATGTATACTTCTCCCTCTCCATCATTCGTTCTCCATGTACAACAACAAATATCCTCCCAACCTGTACCATATTTCCTACAGCCTCTTTGCTGTGAATATCATTTATTTCCTTTCAAAAAGAAAGCTGTTTTCCTCTCCTCTCATGCAGAGCATTGTTGGTTTTTTCAGCACCAATTCATATGCTCTTTTTTTCATTCATATCATCGTTATTGACGGAGTATGGAAGTGGATTCGCCCCACAAATTGGATATTGTTTTTCTTGCTTGTTACTTATATAAGTTCAATAATCCAAATAGGAATGAATAAAATTTCTTTGTCATTCCCGCGTCGTCCAAAGGGCGATTGACCTTTGGTCAAAAGGCGGGAAACCGGTCGATAATTTCTTTTCGATGTATCGATACATCGAAAACTCTATCTTTTTTCCACGTTAAACAAGGGTCCGACTATTTGGATATTTGCCGGAGCACGCTGATTAAAGTAGGTTTTAAATTCAGACCATGCATCAAATGTTTTTGTCCCAGCATCTCCTGAAACAGTAACCGTTCCGCTTCGTCCTCCTCCAAAATCTGCACTTACTGAAACTGAGTCAATAGAATTAAATGGTAGCAATCCCCTATTACTTAACTCTTGTTTAACTTTTCCCGCATCCCATGTCTCTTTACCGGCGGGATTAGATTTATCAGTTTGATATAAATTTCCAATTGTTCCTCCATCTTTCAAAGCCAACATTGTTACATTTACTATATCTGCAACCTCATCGCTTTTAAGCCACGCTGTCCCACCGTAATTTGATCTTGATCCCCAGTCACAATAGAACCAAGGCGATTCTTTATCATAACTATTATTTTTAACATCTTCGAAATTATTATAGCTGCTTCTGCCATCCTGTGTATTTTTAGTCCATGGCCGAGAGCTAATATCACTCCCAGAAGCATAGGTATATCCACCTGCGGTTGATGAAAAATATGCAGAAATAGGAGTACCTCCATTTAAAAGTACTATCCCTTTTGTCTGTTCCACTGCTTGTTTCCAAGCATCGCTGTTTTCTTCTTGCTTGACTACCTGACAACTTTGACTTGGACATATTGATTTTTGTCCATTGTTTGTATATGCGAGCGCATATGATCTAGCCGCGATAGCTTGAGCTTTTAAGGCTTCAATGTGCCATCCTGAGGGAATTTCATAAACGTGCTTTAAATATTCTTCGATATTCCATGGAACATCGAAACTTTGTCCGTATTCATTATTTCCAACAACTCGTATGGTAATATCCGATCCAAATCCTTCTTTATATTCTGCGTTATAGTAGGCTTCAAGAATTGTTTTCGCATTTTGTCCAGATTCTGCTCTGCCTTTTGCTCCATATTGACTCATACCGACTCTATGTGGCACACCAAAAGTAAAAAATCCGAAGCGTGGAGAAAATCCAGGATCTTTACCATTGGTTAAATCGCTTGAACAACCGCCGGTTGTAGTATAAGCAGATTGAGGAAGATTTAAAGCTGCTAAACGGCCTGCAATTAATCTATCCCGTTGGGCGGCTAGTTCAGAAATTTTTCCTTGAATTTCCCCTAAATACTTTGTAGATTTTGCCACTTCTCCGGCAAGAAATGTTGATTGTTTATCTATTTCAACCTTTACGGCGGCAAGCTGGGTTTTTTCAGTCTCCAGTTGCTTTTTTTTATCCTCAACTTGTTTGATAAACACTGCGATGCGGATAATTGCCTTTTTGTCCTCATCCACCAAGGTTTTTTGGTAGAAATAATTTTGCAAGGACTCGGATATATTTTCTGAAAGGAGTAGGTTCACCACAGAGAAAGCATTTTTCCCCATGTTTTTATAATATGATTTCGCCCGTTGATTGAGAAGTTTTTGTTGGATGGCAAATGCTTTTTCTCCTTCCGTCACCTGTGCTTGTTTTTTCTCAATTTCCCTTTCAAGAACAGCAACTTGAGATTTAATAGAGTCCAGTTGTTTTTGTAGTCCTTGCAGTTGAGTTTCATTTGTTTTATTTGCACTACTTATTTCAGAGAATGTCTTTTTGAGATCGTTCAGTTGATTTGTAATATCAGTTAGCTCATCCGCATACAACGGAAAAACGACAAATAAAAAAATAAAGGAAAAAAGACACAGAAATAAGAACCGCTTCATGTATTCATTATACTGAACAGATACAGTCGGAGTTAGTTGAATTGGTTAAAAGCAGTTGACACGTTGTTCCGTGTAATGATGTCTTTCCCGCGAACGCGGGAATCCAGAGTAAAATCATCATTTTAATAATGAAATGAGAGACTGGATCCCCGCCTCCGCGGGGATGACAAACAAGATTCTTTTAACAAGGGAGTAAAGCCTCAAGCCAAAAAGTATAAATTGAAAATCATCTTCATTTTCTTGTATACTAAAACTATGCGAAGGATTATTGCGATTATTTTTGTGTTGATGGTATTTGCATTTGTGGCATATAAGTCCGCCTTTGCCGCGAGTACACGATATGCGACATGCGATGCATGTGGACTCTGTCCAACGGTGGTAAATGGCGAAGCTCCTTCTTGTACAGTAGACTCCGTCCCCGGCGATTGGAAACGTTGCGTTAAGTGCCTCTACCCCGAAAAATATCCATCAACAAGTGATCCAGATCCATCTAATTGTGATACCCTACTCATAGATGACGCAACCAATTTACCTCAGTCTCCCGTAAAGGTTGGCCGTCAATTTACGATGCTTGGATGTATCACGTCTGGAACTGGTGTTGGCTTTAAGGAGGGGGCTCCCAGTTTTGTTCAGGCGCTATTGAATGTTATCTTTTCCTTATCCGGCGGACTCGCATTCTTGTATCTTATGTATGGAGGATTTATCATCCTTACTTCCCAGGCAGATCCAGAAAAATTAAATTATGGAAGAAGGCTTGTTACGGGGTCGATTGTGGGACTTGTTTTTACGATTGGATCTGTATTTATGGTGAATCTTATCGGATCGGGAATCCTCCACATTCCTGGCTTTAGTGGGGCTACACCTTAAACGATTATTCTTTCTTCCCTGTTTTTCTCATGAATATCCCCGTGAGAAGAGATGTTCCAAAGAGAGGAAATAAAACTATAGGGACTCCCGTATTGGGAATTGAGGTGGGGACATTGGAACCTGAGTACGAATGATAGTTGGGATCTTGTTGATTTTGCTGTTGCACTCCACCTTTACTAAGGGTATTAATTTTTGGAGTAGATGTTGGTTTGGATGTTGGTTGATTGAAAGAAAACCATGGTTTGGATGTGGGTTTTGGAGTTATATTGATTGCTGTTTTTGATTTAGGAAGAGAGAGCCCCTTGAAATTGAACTTTCCACTCGCCACTACGATAAAAACAGCGACGACGACGAGACCTAAGATGAATGAAAGAGCCTTATTAAATTGATCCATAATATGTGTATTATATCATTATAGGCTATATATTGCAACTCAATTGGCGACGTTCATTTAACGGCATGATTTCTTGATAAAAAGATACCAGTTAAGTTTGCCTTTCTTCTTGATAGATAGCTCCAAAGGTGATTTGTTCCTCTTCTGCCTATCTTGCGAGTCTACCAGAGGTTTCAAACGATATTTCAGCACTATAAGTCGGCAGATTGCTTCTGCTGATTTCTTTGTCTTGATTTTTTTCATCGTCTTGAGACGAGTATTGAGATTTGAAATGATGTTCTCAATAACGTTTGTAGTGGGTGGTATTTTGAATCTACCAACTCGAACTGTATAGTGAGCAATCAGTAATTTCCAGTAAGAGGAAATGATGTTTGTGAGCCGCTTCGCTGCCTCACTGTAGTTTATGTATCCGTAGGTATTCAGTTTCTTTCTTACCTTTTCTGCCCGTATGAGAGTTGAGGAAAAAAGAATCTGATTGACCAATAATGTAAGTTTTTCTCGTTCTTCTTTTTTTGCTTTTGTTCTTACGTATTTGAGTAACTCTCGTTGTGCATGAACAATACACCATTGATGGGGAACTCCGGACAGAAATACAGTCTGTTCCTTTGCAGGAGAAACTCCAGGACGAGGATACGGACGAGAACCAATACGAATAAATGATGGCTTCTTTTTTTGTGTTAATGCTCTGATTCCTGTGCCTCCATCTGATATCAGAGCCTTGATGATATAGCCACAATTTTGTACATCCGTAATGAGTTGCTTGTAGTTATCCTGTGACTCGTTTTCTGCTACTCTCCATGACACAACATCCTGAGTTCTGTAATCAACGGCAAGAAGCAAAACCATATGACGATTCAGATACTTCCCGTCCAGAAGAAGGATCCCACTCCATTTATTTTGTTCTGGTAAATGCAGATATTCAGCTATTTCAACAGGACTCATGCAACGCCCTCCATATTCATGAATCCAAGAAGAGAGAGTACCGATTGAAACCTCTCGCCGTTCCTGTATCCGTCGATAACTTCCTCCCATCACAAAATCTGACACTGTTTCTTTTATAAAAGTTTCTGTATATTGTGTTCGTTTTCCACTACTTCTTCGAAAGATAAAACTCGCTTTACATGAAATGCATTTCCACTGTTGAACTCTTTCTATTGTTATCTCCCTCACTGATTTCCTTCTGAAAATCTTTTTTCCATTCTTTACTAATTTTCCTTGGCAGTATTGGCATGCCCGTTTTTTTTATCATAGTAGCGTTTCTAACATCTAACACTAGAAGTGAGTATAGCAGGTTATTTATTCTTTTCTGACGGTCTATTCCGCCGCTTATATCATGCTCTTAAATGAACGTTACCTTCTTTTATTTCTATGCTAGAAAAGGAGTAGTATCGGCAGCATTTTTGGTGCAAGTCACTATTTAATATTAATGTATGCGTATATGAGCATGGCTATCATCGATACTGCTATGTATAGATCAAATGCATTCATATATGGCATTAATTAATTTTTAATAAACTGCTCCTATTTCTTAAGCGAAATTTGTTCATTTTCATAACATCTTGTCGGACATGCCAATAGTACAGAGAACTGCTGTTTATAAAACTTTCCTTTGTTACTGCTGAAATGTGGTATTTCATAAATGCTAAATAATTAATAACTAACCTTAGTTTAAACACGACCTATATCTTCTGCTTGAGTGGTGTATGACCCAATTCTGAAAATCCTGAGTGGACGATTGTACTGAGCTATAGTAAAATATGACCATATAACTATGGGAGGATATGAAACTCTTGCTGGAATGCCTTTACATAAACCTGTGGAGTCTGTATATTCAAGAATGTCTTGGAATCGGTTTAAAGACAGCCCACTCATGCGTCCGATAATAGAGACGGTTGATGTTCTCTGTGAAAGGCAGAGAGATTCGATTGGGCCAAAGGCAACTCTGAGAAAGAGAGCTCAATTGATGGAAATATTTAAACTCTCCCCGTATCAGGAAGATTTTACTGATGAGCTTACCTATACGCATCGTAATTTTCAAAAAGCGGCATTTGGTAATACAGCCAAATTAATGACTCTGCTTTGTACTGGTATACCAATGATGTCAACTCCACAGCTTTGCGATACTGATGCAGTGTTAGTAGGCGAGACTACAAGTAGAGGAGCAGCGGAGCGCATGTCCCGACAAGTAAAAACACTTGCACATCAGCTCGGAAAGGAAAGATCAGAATTGTCAGAAGAGGATGTATTGGGAGCATATTTCAATGGAACGTTCCTCCTCCTTCCCCAAGAACAACAACTTCATTAAAGAGAGATAGAAGCAAAGACGAGGAGGGAAACTGTGGAGATGATAGTATACAGCTCAAATGCATTCATACGTATTTTAATTTTTAATAACTAATCCTAGTTTAAACATGTCAGATAACTTGTGCTTGAGTGGTGTATTACCCAATCCTGAATATCCTGAGTAGCCGAAGAATTATTACTATATAATTGTTGGATATGTTTACTCTAAAGAAACCTTTTGGAAACGTATTTTAGATCCATGGATAAAATATACATATGACAGCAGAGTCAGGTAAATCAATTAGACCCTTTCTTGGATACGAACGCCTGGTAAACGAACTAGGGTATCCCGCATATGCAAAGAAACTCGAAGCTGAGGCAATGGGTAGTAATCCTGATGGTTTTATTACCGAACGAGCCAAACTGTTTTTAAACATAGAAACAGTGATCAAAAACGCAAACAAACTTTCAAAACAAGAAAAATATCAACATAGCAATTTAGACAGCGCCTGTCACCTCATCAACGATGCTATTGATTCAATAGTCACAAAACCCGAAAATTTTACTGGACTCGAAGATCATATCAATAAAGTCAGTAACACTGCCACAGAACTTCTTTCTACTCTCAGTCAAATATCAAAAGACGACACAACGATAGATCCGCTGCTCTCAGAACATGAACAAGACTTACTCATCAAAAGCGCTGAACTCCACGATAAAGGGAAAAAATTAGTAGACAGTTCAGGTAGTATTGATCCAGATCACGAACGAGTTATTTCGTACCTAATCAGGAAGATATTTCCACTATTGGAAATAGAAAATTCAGATATTAATTTTATTGCCGGTGTTGTCGGAGACCATGAAAATGTCTGGAAAGAAGAAGATCATGAACATCTGATTGACTCTGACAACCATCTCAATTGCGCTAAAGGATTATTCCTAATATTTGATGTTTTGACTGGTGCCGTTGATACGAATAAAATGGCTAATGACGGAATCATTTCTATCAATAGTGATAAACTTGTACGGTTACGCAACATTATCTTCGCATATACCGATCCCAGACAAGCTAAGGCTTACAACCCTAAATGGGGTGTCTTCACTGTGCGGGATTTAGCTCACACACTTCAAACAATTGCAGATAGATATAACCTAAAAACCGAACCTGGCATGTATGAAGTTCTCTTTCAAAATGTACAAAGTGGTTTGGAACTTCTTTTGGTTATGGATGATGCGCGAGCGAAAGAAGCAGCAACAACAATCGAAAGACGATTAATTGGAATTGACGACGGTCTTCCAGCATACCCCCGATTTGCTGATGAACAAAGGTTAGAAATAAACAAACTTATTCTTATGACGAAAGAGTTAGTAAACACTCATCAAGAAAGATCAAAGGAACTCACGCTTAATCTTCTAAAAACTAGGTTACGAGAAATAGTAACATCCTTTTTTGATCCAGCAGGGATGGGGTATCAACTTGCCGAAAAAGCTTCGCACAAGACCTGGGCTGCCGTTGCTAAATATTTTAAACCAGGACGAATTATCACTTCATTCCATGATCAATCCAATGAAGACAAGGGCAACAATATCGGGAACATTTACATTCCCATGAATTTTTTGTTCGAATTCCTAAGTGACCCAAATGAATCACAAAAATGGCTCAAGATTATCTCCGATTGGGGACGTAACAAAGATCCAATTGCCAAAAAACTTGCTGATTTTCCCGAAGTTCAAGAGTTTGTAACCCATATTGCGATGTTCATACACAACTCATATGCCTATTCTCACTTAAATTATGATTATCTCTGGAGCAATACAACAGCACCAAATCGCTGGAAGAGTTTTATTGTTGCGGCAGCCAGTACCGACGCCCTCCTTAATGAATTAAACAAACGTCAAATCGGGAGTGATGATTCAGAGCCAAGAAACTATGCGATTGAAGATCCTGAGACTATTAAAGCAATGTGCGACCTAAACATCCAAACTAAAACACCTACAACCAGCTTAATGGAAACGGGGGAGGCCATGCTCAAAGTGCGAAGCTCTGACAATAACGTTATCAATGGGGCAGCACGGCTTATCAGTGATAGTTTAAAATCGGGCAAACTAGATCAATCTGATGAAGTTAAACATAATAAACGCACCGCTGCTGAACTGTTTGAATTACTCATTCAGGACGTAGTCTTACCTTCCAAATCTGTTCAAGATTTAGTTTTAAAACTAGGAAATATCGTAAAACGAGTTTTTCCGAATCCAGGAACTAAAATAGAGCCATTACCGTTACTAGAACACGAAGCTCGAATTGAACATGCATTATGGGTGGTACACACCCTCGCTAGGAGGGGTATTTCTCATTTTATTCTCAGCCCCAATAGACGTAAACTAATGCTTTTTTTTGACGATCTTAAAGATATGCCGGGAATTCAAGAAAAGGATCGCATAGTTGTCGCTAGTTCTGCCCTAATATTTTTGATAGGTTTTATCAAACAATACAACAGCGAAAATATTGGAAATACACTCGAATTATCAAGCGACATACTAACCCTTATTGAGAGTAAAGGTTTATAATCTTGTGTTCTTGTAGAATCACGTCGCTAAAAAGATCAATAGTACGAAACCATCGATACGATGTAAGAAAGAAAGTTCGGGATTAATTTGATAGAAAAATCATGTTATACTATTCTTCATGTTTACTCCTGTCTCGGCCACTCAACAATTTCCAGAAATGGAACGGACCCTTCTTGATAAATGGTACTCAACGGGAATTATTGATGGCTATCTTCATAAAAATGATGCAGAAAAAAAGACCTTTTCATTTTTGGATGGTCCCATCACAGCCAATAATCCTATGGGAGTTCATCATGCATGGGGAAGGACGTATAAGGATTTATGGCAAAAATTTTATAATCTATTGGGATATCGACAACGATTCCAAAGTGGCTTTGACTGCCAAGGTCTCTGGGTAGAAGTTGAGGTTGAAAAAGAATTAAAACTCCATAATAAAAAGGATATTGAAAATTTGGTTCCTGGGGATAAAAAAGCTTCCATTGCAAAATTTGTAGACCTCTGTCGAGAAAGAGTTTACAAATTTTCCAAAGTTCAGACAGAGCAATCGAAGCGTTTAGGCTACTTCATGGATTGGGACAACTCCTATTTCACCATGAACGACGAAAACAACTACATGATCTGGCAGTTTATAAGCAAGTGTCATAAAAATGGGTGGGTATACAAGGGGCATGGGTCTGTTCCCTGGTGTCCGAGATGTGAAACTGCTATTTCTCAACATGAAATGCTTACGGAAGATTACAAGGAAGTAGTACATGAATCAGTTTTCATCAAACTTCCTGTTGTCGGAAGGAAGGATGAATATTTATTGGTTTGGACAACGACACCCTGGACTATTCCCGCGAATATAGCAGTCGCAGTTGACGAAAAAATCGAATATTCACTAGTAAAGGGAATGACAGGGAAGTTATTTTGGATTGCAAAAGAATTAGTGGAGTCTCTATTTGAAGACAAGGAAGCAAAAAGCTTAAAGCTAAAAGCTCAAGGCTTCAAAGTAATGAAAACGGTGTTAGGAAATGAACTTGTGGGACTGAAATATACAGGTCCCTTCGATCATCTTCCTGCAGTTGAGGCAGTAAAGAAAAGCAGTGACAAATTTCATACCGTTATCGCTACTGATAAAATGATAATGCCCATAACAACAACGGAAGGCACTGGTTTAGTTCACACTGCAGTGAGTGCGGGAACCGAAGATTTTATGCTTGGGAAAAAGCTAGGCCTTCCCATGATTCCCGTCATCAACGACGATGCAAGCTATATGGAAGGTTTTGGAGAGCTCTCCGGTAAAAATGCCAAGAAGCACCCAGAACTCATAATCGATTTCCTGAAGACATATAAAGGGGGAGAATTTCTTTTCTCAACGTTGCGGTACAAGCATCGATATCCGGCATGTTGGCGATGCAAGGCAGAACTGGTTTGGAAGGTTGCGGACGAATGGTATATCGCGATGGATGTCAAAGGAACAGATGGAAGGACACTTCGGAGTCGCATGATTGAGGTTGCCAAGAAAATCAATTGGATTCCTGGATTTGGGCTTGAAAGAGAGCTTGATTGGCTCAAGAACATGCATGATTGGCTTATCAGCAAAAAAAATAGATATTGGGGTCTCGCCCTTCCTATTTATGAATGCGAATCGTGTAAAAAATTCGATGTCGTGGAATCAAAAGAAGACCTTCAAAAAAAAGCGATGAATGGTTGGAAGGATTTCGAAGGGCATTCTCCGCACAAGCCGTTTATCGATGAAGTAACCATTGAGTGCAAAGACTGTAAAAAAGAAATGCATCGTATTGACGACGTGGGAAATCCATGGTTGGATGCAGGTATTGTGGCGTATTCGACAATTAAAAAAGACAATAAAGGGGAACCACTTTATCTGGGGGACTCCACCAAAGGTGGATCGCCCTCTGGGCGAAAAAAACAATGGGAAGAATGGTTTCCTGCCGATTTCATAACCGAGTCATTCCCTGGTCAGTTCAAAAACTGGTTCTATTCCCTCATCGCCATGTCTACGGTCATGGAGGATAAGCCAGCATTCAAGACAGTTCTCGGATTTGCAACATGCACGGGAGAGGATGGGCGCCCAATGCATAAAAGTTGGGGCAATGCCATTGAGTTTAATGAGGGGGCAGAGAAGATAGGAGTTGATGTTATGAGATGGATGTATGCTCGCCAAAACCCAACCGATAATCTTTTGTTCGGATATAAAAAAGCGGATGAAGTGCGACGCCAATTTTACCTCATGGTTTGGAATGTCTACAAATATTTCGTTGACTATGCAACCATGGAAAAGATCGAGATGAAAGGGAAACCCTCACTCGATTTGGAGAGGGTCAATGTACTGGATACCTGGATTATGACTCGACTCAGTACGTATGTTTCCGAATCCAAGGAAGCATATATCAAATATAATGTTCAAACAGTTGCACTTGGCTCAGAGTCATTTATGAATGACGTTTCGACCTGGTTTATTCGAAGAAGTCGCGACAGAGTATGGGTGAATTCAGATAATGAAGCAGATAAACTGTCATTTTATAAAACACTTCATGCGGTTCTTGTCGTATTCTCGGTGACATTGTCACCCATCATGCCATTTGCAACCGATGAGATTTTTACGAACTTGACCGGAGAGAAATCAGTACATCTCACTCAATGGATTGATTTGGAAGCACCAAAAGATGTGACTATTCTTGAAACCATGATGGTTGTTCGATCGCTTGCGGAAGCAGGTCACCGGGTTCGCAAAGAAAACAAATTAAAGGTGCGCCAACCACTTGCATTAGTCACCATAAAACTTGCGAAAGATACATCGCTCGTTGGAGAGGATTATCTTGATATTCTCAAGGCAGAGCTTAATGTCAAAAAAGTAATACAATCGATAGGAGAGACAGAACAGCATGAAGTTTCCTTTGATACGGTCCTTACGGAAGAACTTGCGCGGGAAGGGAAAATGAGAGATTTAATTCGCAGCATCCAAGAACAGCGAAAAATAAAACAGGTGAAACAGGACCAAAAAATTAAATTGACTATTCCGAGCGAGTTTATGCAGTGGAAAGAGTATATTGCAAAACGAGTATTGGCGAGTGAGATAAAAGAGGGGGAGTTGAAGGTGAAATAGAGGTGTGTCGTCCTGATCCGCCCAGGGCGGAGAAGGATCTTAAAGTGCTTTGAGATTCTTCGTATGTAAACTAAGCCACTCAGAATGACACCTCATTTTGAATTTGAATTTAGAACTTGAATTTGACATATAGTTTATGACATCATTATTAATTCCTTCATTTTTCCTGTGGATTTTTTCCATTTTCAATCAATTTGGCATAAAAAGCAGGTTTGGATTCACTCAAATAGGCTATGTATTGGCTGGTCTAATCGCCTTTTTCATCATAAAAAAGATAGGAAGGCGCTTTTTTGTCGCCAACGTTCAAACAATTTACTGGGCTTTTTTTGCACTTCTCATTATTACATTTGTCATCGGTCTTGAAGTAAAGGGTTCTCGACGGTGGATAGATTTTGGTTTTGTTAATTTTCAATCCTCGGAGTTCCTGAAGATTTTTTATATCATGTATATCGCAAAATTATTAAGCAGCAGATCTCGTTATGAAATGACTCTCCTCTTTTTTGTCAGCATTCTTTTTATGTGTCTTATCCCCGCATTCATAGTCCTTCGCCAACCCGACTTGGGGAATGCATCCGTATTTATCGGTGTTCTTATTAGTATGCTTTTGGTTTCCGACTTGCCCAAAAAATATCTTGTGGTATCGGGGGTAGCTCTGTTAATCTTACTGCCATTCAGCTGGTTTTTATTACACGACTATCAACAGGCCCGCATTCTCAGCTTCGTTCAGCCGCATTCTGACACACAGGGGGATGCATATAATATGATTCAGGCCATTATCACCGTCGGGTCCGGACAATTTCTTGGCAAGGGGCTTGGATTGGGAACTCAGTCAAGACTCTTTTTCCTTCCAGAGAATAATACCGATTTTGCCTTCTCATCTCTTGTCGAACAGTTTGGATTTGTTGGAGGGTTTTTTGTGATACTCTTGGAATTTATCCTCATCGTCATGCTGTTGATACGTGCACACAAGTTTATCAGTGGAGCTGACTCTGATACACGTTTTAAATATTTGTATAGTATGGGACTTGTCTTTCTCCTTTTTATTCAAACGGGGGTCAACATTGGTATGAATGTGGGCTTACTTCCTATAGCTGGCATTGCTCTTCCGTTTATTTCTTATGGAGGCTCGTTCTTTGTTGCTCTCTGCATTGGGTTTGCTCTGTTGAAGACATAGTGCTGCATTTTCTGACTACATATCTCATACGTAAAATATCCTTGCAGATACTCATTTTCTATGATAAAATATATGACCTATATAATTAAATATAGAGTTAATGATTAATACAGTTAATAACATATATTTCTATGCGACCGCGAATTTTTAGCCAGATAGCAGAGCACTATACACGAATAAAATCCGAACGAATTGAAAAATCTGAGGAACGAAAAAGATTTAATAGTTCGATACATATTCTCCAAAGCCTTGCTGCATACCCCAAATTCTTCGAACCAATCGAAAGGGAAGAAGCCGAATTACGGGGAAATATGAAGCATGATTTAGTACCGGGAACCATGAAAGGCGAATATAAGAGAGTTACCACCCATAGCGGTGACCACGAAGAGCGCTTAGAATTTTTTTATCAAGATGATACTGCCACATCGATTAACTTCTATCGTGATGATGCCCCTCTTGTCTCACTGAGAAACAATAACCACGACAAGCCCGATTCTCCCGAGTGGGAAATCGTCAATGACGAATTGTTAATCACTGGA
>Ga0210005_1001170_pt1 | contig 17524 bp, 16 predicted proteins | sample CryGey02umfilter_3_FD_183961 | JGI IMG/M metagenome (GOLD analysis project Ga0210005, IMG submission 183961) | Groundwater microbial communities from aquifer in Utah, USA - Crystal Geyser 4/9/14 0.2 um filter (SPAdes) (version 3) | ecosystem: Environmental > Aquatic > Deep subsurface >... | reverse complement strand
ATACAACTATTTATGTTCAAAACACAGATTCATTTTGTAGTAGTAATTTTCTTTCGGTTTCAATTACTGTTAATCCAGCATCTCTAGCTCCAATAATTAATGGAAGCGATAGCGTATGTTTTAATAGTGTAATTCAATTTTCAACACCAACGATAACGAATGGCACATACAATTGGAGTGGACCAAATAACTTCACTTCATCTCAGAATTCAATTTTAATTACTCCTGCCGATTCAACAACGGCTGGGTATTATTATCTTTCCATTTCTGATAACCAATGTAGTAGTCCAACAGATAGTATCTTAATTAATTTACTTCCATTGCCATCAATAAACTTAAATTTAGGGGATACTGTTTTTAAATGCATCAATGATACACTACTTATTTATGCCAATGGAAATTATCAAAATATTCAATGGAACGATAGTACAACATTAGACAGCATAAATATTAATTTTCCAGGGTTATATTATGCAACCGCAACAGGAGTAAATGGATGTACTTCAATTTCTGATTCTCTTTATGTGTTTAATTTCCAATTATCAATTCCTGTGGTAGATACTTTCTCAATTTGCTTTGGAGATAGTGTGTTACTATCATCCTCTTCTGGTCAACTTTATGATTGGTACACAGATTCATTAACTTATATTACAACAGATTCAACCTATCAAACACCAGCACTTTTTTCTTCAACCTATTACATGGTTTCATTTATTGATAGTAATGGTTGTCAAAGTGCTTCTGATTTGTTTTATATTGCGGTTTCTCCTGCAAATGGAGCTCCTAATATTTATGGAAATACAACTATTTGTGAAGGACAATCCTTATCATTATACACCGATAATTTACCCGGAGCAACTTATCAATGGAGCCATAATTCCACAAATTTAGGAAGTAATATAAGCCTCACAATCAACAACATAACTTTGGCTGATAGTGGCATTTATTATTTAGATGTTTTTGGTGTTAATTGTATTTCATCTCAAGGAAGCATTAATATTACTGTTGTTCCATTACCTGCAACACCTCAAATATTTGGAGATACATTGCTTTGCGAAGGAACAACACTTCAACTTTATTCCAATGATTCGTTAGGGTTAATGCATATATGGACTAGCCCAAATTTTGCTACTTATTACGCTGATACATTAAATCTTACATCTATTAATTTGACCGATTCAGGAACATATTACCTAGTAGTAGCAGATTCAAATGGCTGTAGTTCGGGAATTGATTCTATTCATGTATCAATAATACCTTCGCCTACTGCACCAATTATTTATACAGACAATGAAATTTGTGAAGGAGATACGTTGTTTTTATCAACAGATTCAGTTCAAGGAATTTCTTACTTATGGAATGGACCAAATAACTATAACGATAGTAATTATTTAGATACACTACTTAACGCAACAAGTTTAAATACAGGAATATATTCTGTTACACTTACCGATTCTAATAATTGCTCATCTACATCATCAGCTTTTATTCAAGTGTATGAATATCCAATAATTAACTTAGGAAGTGATACTATTGTTTGTATTGATTCTGTATTAACACTTGAAGTAGCTCCTTTTTATAGCTCTTATTTATGGCAGGATAACAGTACGGATTTTTATTTTGTTGTTCAAGATTCAGGTTGGCATTATGTTACTGTTGAGTATGGAGGAGGTTGTTCAACAACAGATTCTATATTTATTCAATTAGACAGTTGTTTAACCAATAGAGTTACAAATGTATTTACACCAAATGGAGATGGAATAAATGACTTTTTTGCAATAAAAAACATTGAGTATTTTCCAAATAGTCGGTTAGAAATTTTTAACAGATGGGGGAAATTAATTTATGAAAGTAATGACTATAAGAATGATTGGGATGGAGCGAATTTCCCAAGTGGAACTTACTTCTATATATTCTACCCGAACGACCCGACACATAAATCAAAAATTCAACGAAGTCAGGTTACACTTTTGAGGTAGTGGTAAAATTGATTAATAAATTATTTATTCTGTGTTTTTTTTCATAGCATGATTTTTTTACTACTTTTGGAAACTAACTAATATTTAATTTATCCTCATGATGTTAAAAACCAAAACTTTAATCCTTACGTTATTTTCTATTTTTATACCTTTCATCACTTTCGCTCAAGAAACCAGTACAGAGCTAAGTATTGATCAAAAAATTGATGCTTTTTTCAGACCAATTGCTGATTTTGTTGGAGGAATCATTTTTTTTCCTGTTTCAATAGTAGGGCATTCTGTTCCAATTGTTTTAATTGTATTGATAGGAGGAGCATTGTATTTCACGTTGTATTTTAAATTTGCGAATTTCACATTAATAAAAACAGCTATAAAAATTGTTAAAGGAGATTATGATAAGTTAGATCATCATGAAGCAGATGTTGCTGAAGGTGATGTAACACCAGGAGGAGCTATTTTTGAAACAATTAATGTTGAAAATGCACAAGGAGAAGTTTCTCACTTTCAGGCATTAACAGCAGCATTGTCTGCAACAGTTGGTTTAGGAAACATTGCAGGAGTAGCAGTGGCAGTTGCCATTGGCGGACCTGGAGCAACATTATGGATGATTATAGCAGGGTTTTTAGGTATGGCATCTAAATTTACCGAATGTACATTGGGAGTAAAATACAGAGAAGTTACTGAAGACGGAACAGTGCACGGTGGTCCCATGTATTATTTATCAAAAGGGTTAAAAGAAAAAGGAATGGCAGGTTTAGGAAAAGTATTAGCCGTATTTTTTGCAGTGATGTGTGTAGGAGGTTCATTTGGTGGAGGGAATATGTTTCAAGCCAATCAAGCAGCTGCTCAGATTATTCAACGCTTTGATATTAATCATGGAGCTGCAGGGGTTATATTTGGTTTTATTATGGCAATTGTTGTGGGAGTTGTAATTATTGGAGGTATTAAAAGAATAGGTTCAGTAACTGAGAAAGTAGTACCTTTTATGGCCGTTATTTATGTAGGAGCTGCTTTAATTATTTTAGGAATGAATTTTAGTTTAATTCCAACTGCTTTCGGGCTAATTATAGATGGAGCTTTCAATACCAGTGCAGCTTTAGGAGGAGTAGTAGGTGTACTTATTGTTGGTTTTCAACGGGCTGCTTTTTCCAATGAAGCAGGTGTTGGTTCTGCTGCAATTGCTCACTCTGCAGTTAGAACAAAATATCCAGCCAGTGAAGGTGTTGTTGCTCTATTAGAACCATTTATTGATACCGTTGTAATTTGTACTATGACTTCATTAGTTATTATCATTACTAACATAGAAGGCAGATTTTTTGAATATGGTCAAGAAGGTATTCAAGGAGTAGAATTAACGGCAAGTGCTTTTGATTCAGTAATTCCAGGGTTTTCTTGGGTGTTAACAATCGCAGTTGTTTTATTTGCGGTATCAACAATGCTTTCGTGGAGTTATTATGGGTTGCAAGCATGGAAATTTTTATTTGGTAAAGGAAAAACAGTTGATATTATTTACAAGATATTGTTTTTGATTTTTGTTATAATAGGTTCTTCTATTGGATTGGGAGCAGTAATTGATTTTTCTGATGCTATGATTTTTGCTATGGTATTTCCAAATATCATAGGATTAATTCTGTTATCACCTAAAGTGAGAGACGAACTTAAATTATATAAGGAAAAAATTAAATCAGCCGTTAATTAGATGAAAATCAACGATTACTTTTCTTTTACGCAAGGTGAAAAAAGAGGTGTTGTTTTTTTTCTCTTACTTATTTTTCTACTCTTACTTTCTTTCCCCTTGCTTGATTTTCTTAAAAAAAATGAAAAGCCCGATTTTTCTGAATTTGAAAATGCCATAAACGAATTTGAAAAAACTAAAAAAACAAATAATACTACTAACAACAGTTTTAAGCAAGAAGAAAATACGGTTGAAAATATAGAACTATTTTCCTTCAATCCAAATACAATTTCAAGTGAAGAATGGAAAAAACTCGGATTTAAAGACTGGCAAATTAAAACCATTAATAAGTATAAATCAAAAGGAGGAAGTTGGAAAACTAAATCGGACGTGCTTCGGATTTATGGTATAGATACTGCTCATTATGAGCAATTAGAACCTTATATTCTTTTACCTGAAAAGATAGCATACCAACAAAAATCTTTTCCAACGTATGAGAAAAAAACTTTTCCTAAAAGTGAATATCAAAAGAAAGATTATAGCATTAAAGTGGATATAAACACCGCTGATACTACAGCACTAAAACAACTCAAAGGAATTGGAATTGGCTATGCCAAACGTATTGTTAATTATAGAGAGGAATTGGGTGGTTTTATCAGCATACAACAGCTTAACGAAGTATGGGGATTAGCTCCTGGAACATTCGAAAAATGTTTGCCTCAATTGGAAATAAGTGTAGAAAATATAAAAAAGATAAACATCAATACTGCTACCTCCGATGAATTAAGAAATCATCCTTACATTAATTGGAAAATAGCCAACTCCATTGAAAAGTATAGAAAAGCCAATGGCAAGTACCAATCACTAGACGATTTGAAAAAATTGCATTTGCTTGATGAAGAATTCATTACTAAAATAAAACCTTATTTAACTATATAAAAAAAACCGATTGACAACAATCGGTTTTTTTTATTTTCATTTTTACGAATTAGACTAAGCAAAAATTTCAGTTGCTTTAAAATGAAAATCGCCTTCAATTTTGGCGTTTTCATCACTATCCGAACCATGCACAGCATTAGCTTGAATAGATGCAGCATAAATTTTACGAATAGTTCCTTCTGCTGCATCGGCAGGATTGGTTGATCCAATTAATTTTCTAAAATCTTCTACTGCATTTTCTTTTTCTAAAATAGCAGCTACAATTGGTCCTGACGACATATAATCAACCAATTCACCATAAAAAGGACGTTCTTTATGTACTTCATAAAAAGCACTAGCTTGTTCTTTAGATAGTTTTGTGTATTTCATTGCAACGATTTTGAAGCCGTCCTCGTTAATCATTTTTAAAATTCCTCCAATGTAGTTTTTTTCAACTGCATCAGGCTTAATCATTGTAAAAGTTCTGTTTGTTGCCATTATTATATTTTTATGATGTGTAATTTTTTGGATGACAAAAATAGCTATTTAAAGAATAATTATGAGCGATTAGTTAGGTAAAATTCAATTTATATTTTCAACTCTAAATTGTGATGGGTTTCTCGTAACTTTGCTTAATGAATATAAGTGAATTAATAAAAGAATTAAAATTTAAAACCAGTAGGAGTGGAGGGGCAGGAGGACAGCATGTGAATAAAGTTTCATCAAAAGTAGAATTGATTTTTGATATTGAAAATTCTAAACACCTATCAGACGAAGAAAAACAGCTTGTTTCAACAAAATTATCAAACCGAATAGACAATGAAGGTTTGTTGCATTTGCAATGCGATGAAACCAGAAGTCAGCTGAAAAACAAAGAAATAGTTATAGAACGGTTTAATGGGCTTTTAAAAAAAGCATTAACACCCATAAAAAAAAGAAAGCCTACCAAACCAAGTAAAAGTTCTATCAAAAAACGGTTAGATGCTAAAAAAAAGCTATCCGAAAAGAAATCTTCAAGAGGATTTAAAATCTAAATCATAATATTCAGTTAAAACATAGTTAACACCTCTCTTTTATTTTTGGGTCTTATAATCATAATTTTTATGAGTCTAGATAAAATGCCATTTGTTAATAGAGATGTTAGTTGGTTAGATTTTAATCAACGAGTATTACAAGAAGCTGAAGATGAAAATGTTCCTCTTATTGAAAGAATTCGTTTTCTGGGTATTTATTCTAATAATTTAGATGAATTTTATAGGGTTAGAGTTGCTACTTTAAACAGAATGATTGTTTACGGAAATCAAGCAGCTAAGATTTTGGGCGAGAATCCAAAAACTACTTTAAAGCAAATAAATAAGATAGCACTCAAGTTTCAAGTTAGATTTGAAAAAGCCTACGAAACAATAACAAAACAATTAGAAAATGAAAATATATTCATCCTAAATGAAAACAATCTGTTGCCTAAACAGCAAAATTTTGTGCTGAATTATTTTAATCGTATTATTCGTCCTACCTTAGGACCAATAATGTTAAATAACATAAAAAGATTTCCAAGTTTGGAAGATAATGCAATTTATTTTGCCTTACGAATGGAAAAATCGAATAAAGAAATAGAATATGCTATAGTTGAAATACCATCAATTATTTTACCTCGTTTTATCGTACTTCCAAAAATTGGAAATAAAAAATACATTATCTTGTTAGATGATGTTATTCGATTTAATTTATCCAGTCTATTCAAATCGTTTCACTATAAAAAAATAGAAGCTTTTACTATTAAAATCACAAAAGATGCAGAATTAGATTTAGATAATGATGTTTTACAAAATGATGTTGAGAAAATAGCTGCAAGTGTTAAAAAAAGAAAAAAAGGAAAGACAGTTCGATTTATTTTCGATAAAGAAATGCCAAAAGAAATGCTTAGTTTCATTTTAGAAACAAGCAAAACTTCTAAGGATGGAAGAATTGTTGCAGCTGGTAGATACCACAATTTTAAAGATTTTATTGATTTTCCTAACATTGGGTTGAAACGCTTGGAATATAAGAAAGCCAATCCTTTAATTCACCCATTATTAGAAAACAGGAATAGCATTTTTAGTGTTGTTGATGAAAATGACATTTTTTTATCTTATCCCTATCAAAAATTCAATTACATCATTGATTTACTCAGAGAAGCGGCTATTGATCCAAACGTGAAATCAATAAAAATAAGCCTTTACAGAGTTGCAGGTGAAAATTCAAAAATTATTCATAGCTTAATAAATGCCGCCAAAAATGGGAAGAAAGTGATGGTAATTGTTGAGTTAAGAGCTCGGTTCGATGAGGAAAATAATATTAATTTAGCTAACAAACTTAAAGAAGAAGGCATTCAAGTGTTGTTTGGTTTTGAAGGAATTAAAGTGCATGCAAAAATGATTTTAATAGAAAGAAATAATAATAAAAAAGTGGTAAGATATGCTCAAATAGGAACAGGTAATTTTAATGAACGAACAGCCACAAAGTATACTGATGTAGCTTTAATAACAACCAATAAGAAAATTACAAATGAAGTGAATAGCGTGTTTAATTTTTTTAATGTAAATTTTAAAAGACCCAATTTCAATCATTTAATAGTATCACCATTTAATGTTCGAGAAAAAATTACATTACTCATCGATAATGAAATTAAATTTGCAAAAAATAAAAAAAGAGCATTCATAAATATTAAAATAAATAGCCTTACCGACAGAGAAATTATATCCAAATTATATGAAGCAAGTAAATATGGTGTGCAAATCAATTTATTTGTTAGAGGAATTTGTTCCTTAATACCTCAAAAAAAAGGTTGGAGTGAAAATATTACTGTTATCAGTATAGTAGATAAATATTTAGAACATTCCAGAATAATGAACTTTTGTAATGGAGGTAAAGAGTTGTTTTACATTACTTCAGCAGATTGGATGACTAGAAATTTGGATAATAGGATAGAGGTAGGATGTCCGATTTATGATAAAAAAATACAAGAATTACTTAGGATAAATTTAGAATTTCATTTGAAAGACAATCAAAAAGCTCGACATACAAATAGTAGTATATCAACAGCAAATTGTGATGAAAATCCCTTAAAAAGATATAAGCTTCAACAAGAAATGGAAAAATTCTTCACAAAGAACTCCAAATTTGTTCAGATGTAGTTAATAACTTCATTCATTTTTTAGTACTTACAATAAATAAAAGATACTACTTTTATAGCCAATGAGATTAGCTGCTGTAGATATAGGATCAAATGCTGTTCGATTACTCTTTTGTCAAGTATATCCAACAGAAACATTTCCTCAATTAAAAAAAATATCACTTATTCGTTTACCTATTCGATTGGGTGAAGATGTTTTTCTTACCGGAAAAATTTCTGAACAAAATCAAAAAAAATTGATTAAAACACTTTTGGCATTTAAACAATTGGTAGATGTATATGAAGTGTTGGATTATAAAATTTGTGCAACTTCGGCAATGCGAGAGGCAAAAAACTCCGATGAAATGATGGCGAAAATTAAAGAAAAAGTTGGTGTTGAATTAAATATTATTGATGGAAATACAGAAGCAGATTTAATTTTCAATACCCACATTGCCGAAAAGCTAAATCCAAACGGAACCTATTTATATATGGATGTGGGTGGCGGAAGTACAGAGCTTACATTAATTAAAAAAGGAAAAAAAATTGATTCATTTTCATTTAGAATTGGAACAATCCGTCTGAAAAATAATATTGTTTCTAAAGCAACATGGATAGAAATGAAAACTTGGATAACAACTGCTAAAACAAACCATCCAATTGATATGATAATTGGTACAGGTGGAAATATCAATAGTCTTTATAAACTTTGTGGACTAAGTAATTACAAACTTTTGATGTATTTTAAGCTAAAAAAAATGGATAAATACCTCAATTCACTCACAATTGAAGAGAGGCAGTTGAAATTAGGATTAAGACCCGACAGAGCAGATGTGATAACTCATGCCTCAAAAATATACCTAACAGTAATGAAACAAGCTGAAGTAAAGGAAATGTTTGTCCCTAAAGTTGGACTAGCCGATGGTGTGGTTAATCAACTTTTTCAAAAACATACTGCAAAATATGGTTAAACGAAACATTTTAAAAAGAAAATTGGGTTAATTGATAGTTAGTTATATAAATCCGTTAAAAAATTATACCGATTTGTTTCGTAAAGTAAAAACTATAGTTATATTTGCAGCCTGAAAAAAATGGCCACACAATCGGGGTGTAGCGTAGTCCGGTCATCGCGCCTGCTTTGGGAGCAGGAGGTCGCAGGTTCGAATCCTGCCACCCCGACAAACAAAAAGGCAGAAGTGCCTTTTTTTTGTTAACGGTCATTAATGGTCTCGTAGCTCAGCTGGATAGAGCAACTGCCTTCTAAGCAGTAGGTCATAGGTTCGAATCCTATCGGGATCACACAGTAACTTTACTTCATTTCAAAGCCTAATGATTTGAAAATCATTAGGCTTTTTTTGTTTCAACATATACTCAAATCACTCAACTCTAAAATTTATTTTTTAAGTGTTCTAACATAATTTACAATTAACCAACGATCTTCATCAGATGCAATTTTTTTCTTAAAACTTGGCATATCTTCATAACCATCAATTAGTCTGAAAAAGATTTCACCATCTGTTTGTTTGTGAAATTCAGCAGATGAAAAATCACCTAAATCACCTTTTAACTCAGGAGCTTTAGAACCATCTCCTAACCCTTTTTTTCCATGACAAGAGGCACAATGTTTCGCATATAATGTTTTTCCAATAGCTAAGTTCTCTTTGTCATTTGCATCGGTAGGGTTTTTCATTGTTTTGTATTTTGCAGGTACAACCCAATCAGTTTTTACTACTGAAGTAAAAGAAAAGGTGATTACTGCAATTGTTCCTAATAAAATTAATTTTTTTAAGTTTTTCATAGCGTTTAATTTTTAGATTTATAAATTTTAAATAGATTAATTACTAATACAAATAAGATAGACCATACTCCAATTAATAGAATGTTTGGGAATATCCATAAATAAATAGGAGTTAATGTTGGAGGCGACCACATCGTTCTTTCGTTAAAGCTCGATTTATCTGTAATTGGTTCTCCAAAACCTGCTTCAAAGTTGGCTATAATCGTGCCATATTCATCACTTTCTTCTAATATAACTTGAAAAATTAATTTTCCATCTACACCTGTTAAACCATCTTCAATAGGGACTGTAATAACCCCTTCTTCATCAGTAGAATAACTTTCGTCTTCACCAATTTGTAGGTTGCCAAATAATCGTTTTAAACCAACTTTTAAATCTTGTTCTTCTAAAGGTTCTCCATCAGGAGAAGTTAAAATTGCTTTGATATGTTTGATACTATCAATTTCTTCAATAGAGACTTTTAGAGAAGCAGGTAAAACTTCAACACTTTCTTCTTCATCTTCAAATTCTGCACTATCTTCAATTTTGACTACATATTCATTCTTAGTTTCATTTATAGATGTCGCAGGAATGATGAATTTGGCTTTTCCATCTTCATTGGTTTGTATTTGACCAATCTTTTTTTCTGATGTTTCACTTTCACCATCTTCGAGTTCAGTTTCGGTTATAGCATAGATTGTGAGCATTAATTTTTCGCATGGAAAAAATGCTTTTTCTATTTTATATTTTGCTGAAATTTTTAAAATAGAATATTGACCTATTATTTTTTGATGCTCAACTGATAAATTTACACTCTTTTTATCATCTTCTTGGCCAAAGGCACTAATTGAAATAATGGAGAATAATGCGGCTAGAATTAAAAAGGATGATTTTCTATAATAATTTGCTAAATGTTTCATAATTCTTCTGTTTTATGAGTTTCTAAAAATCCTTTTTCTTCAGCTGTTTCGTGAATAGGAATGATTGGTAAATAACGAAATAAGATAGTCATTATTAATAATGCGGCAGCTAATGTTCCAAATGTTATCATCCATTCTAACAGAGTAGGATGATAAAAATGCCATTCTTCAGGAACTCCTTGAACTGGTAAAAAAGGATGTAGAAGTGTTGGTGAAACAATAAGGTATCTTTTCCACCAAGCACCTACAACTACTATTAATCCAATAATAAAAAGGGGCAGAGGTTTTCTTCCTTTTGGAAATATCAGAACAATAATAGGAAGAATTAAACCAAATATAATTACACTCCAAAATAGTGGAGCAAAATCACCTGTAAACATACCTTCTAGGTGAGCTGCTTCTTCAACCGTAGTTTTATAAGCAGGAACCAAGTATTCGTTCACATTAAAATATAGGTAAACTAAACAAAGTAAAACCAGTAATTTACCCATCTTATCAAAATGAAAGTCTGTTATATATTCTTCCAAATGGTACACTTTTCTAAGTACATACATAAGTACAACAACAGCCCCAGCCCCAGCAACAAATGCTCCAGCAATAAAATAAGGTCCAAAATTTGAACTGTCCCAACCTGGTCGGTAGGTAGTAGCAAATAACCATGCTGTAACTGTGTGAATGGTAAATGCAATTGGAATTATCATAACTGATAATGTACGAATGGCATTGTTATAAATTTTTACTTGAGCTTCACTTCCTTTCCAGTTTAAAGAAAGCTTATCGTATATTTTACTCAGAAATGGTTTTTCTTTAAAATGTTTTTTAAGGATAGCAAAATCAGGTAATAGCGGATAGTACAATAATAACAAACTTATTACAAGGTAGGTTGTAATAACCAAAACATCCCATATAATAGGAGATTGAAGTCTGCCATGTAATAAGATATTATATATCCTTTCTGGACGCCCCATGTCAAGTATAATGGTAAGACCTGCCATCATGATGGCAGCAACGGCTATAACCTCTGATATTCTTGTAAGTGGAGTGCTCCAATGAGTTCCAGATAATCTTAAAATAGCTGTTACTAATGATCCAACCAAACTTATAGCCACAAAAAACACGAAGTTTGATATGTAAATTCCCCATAATGCATAATCACGCATACCAGTAATGATTAAACCTTTATCTATTTGTTGATAATAGGCATACATTGCTAATAGAATAATTAAACACAAAAAAGCAACCCAAATTTGACCTAGTTTTCCAAATTTTCGTGGAGCTAAGTCTAGTATTAATTTATCATAATCTTTCATAGTTATTCGATTTTATCTACAGATTTAAATTCATTGAAGTTTTCCATTCCTTTTTCAAAGTCAACTAATCGATCTGCAGGTGGTAAGTAGAAAACACTTGGCTCAGTTCCTAAACTTTCCATTAGTCTGTATCCAGCTTTTTCTTTCAAAAGAGCACTTAATTTAAATGTTTGTCCACTTCCATTAGTAACAGCATCTTCATAAGCATCACCAAAGGCAAAAACATCATTAGGACAAGCTTTTACACAAAAAGGAAGTTCGCCTTTAATAGTTTCGTGAGGACAGAAATCGCACTTATCAACAGTACCTTTCACACTTGGTTTCCCACAATGATCAGGTGTGTATTCTTCTTCGTGAACAATTTCGGGCTGATTGGGTTCATTCCAATTAAAAACTCGAATGGAGTAAGGGCAAGCAGCCATGCAAAAACGACAGCCAATACAACGTTCGTTATCAATTAAAACTATTCCATCTTTTCGTTTAAAAGTGGCATCAACAGGACAAACTTTAACACAAGGAGGTTTGTCGCAATGCTGACATTGAGTTGGTTGAAAATAAGGAGCAGTTTTTTCAGATTCCTGCATCTTATAAACTTTTAACCAAGCATTTTCTCCTGTAATATAGTGTCCTTTGTTACATGCTTTTTGGCATTTTAGTGCATTTTTACACTTTGCCAAGTCCACAACCATTACAAATTTTTTATTTGGAAAACCTTCTCTGGAATTGTAGTTTTCAGGTTTTATGGCAACTTCCTGAACTTCAGAGGCTGGAACTTGAATAATACTTCCATCAGTTGACATTAGTTCAACCATTTCTTCCTTGTCTTTGTTGTCTAAGGCTTTAGCAACAGCAACTGTTCCTATTGATGCTATTGCACCTAATTTAACCCCCAACTTTAAAAACTTTCGTCTAGATTTTTTATTATCTTTTTCCATGATTTTTATTTATCTTTATTTAACCAATTTAAAAGCGATTTGTTGGAAATATTTTTTTCTATAACTTTAGATTCAGCCAACACACTTTTTTTTACTCTAACAGTTGTTCCGTCAGGTTTAAGCAAAGTTTGGTATTCGTCACTTTCTTCCAGTGCTTCTGGTGATGGTTTTCCAAATCCAAAAAGTGGCAGAATTAATCCAGCACCAAGCATTGGAAAGAAACTTCTTCTGTTGACGTTGTATTTTTTATTTTTTTCTAATTCTTCCATATCATTTTTTTTATAGGTGCCATAACCTTATTATATTGAATCCAATCATAAAATCAGCTTCAAAGAAATCGTTTTGATTGTACATGATGTTTTTTTGAGCCACTATTCCTTTATAATTAGTTATAAATATTTGAAATGAATGTGATCCAGTTGCAAATTCAACACCCACACTAACCCCTGGTTTAGGGCTAGTATGTTTATAGGAATGAAGCATTTGTGTGTATTCAAATAGAATAGATGCTTGTGGGCTTACTTTTACTCTTCCACCTGCACTGAGAGCGAATACATCGTTTTCCATGTGAGATTCAACTAAATTGTAATGAGAAACACTTGGAGCAACTTGCAATGAGATTAGTCTGTTAATTCTTCTTGAAATTAATAATTGATTAAAGAAAGAATATCTATCTTCTGTGTGCGTAAAATTCTCTTTACGTCTAGCATCGTTAGTAAAGTTTCCATAATAACTAACATTTATAGGCATTCCTTTTCCCTTTGTTTGCCTAAGTAAAGTTGCTTTCCAATTAAAATCTTGTAAACGATTATCTTTAGTTGTTCCGTATCCCAATGTTAATCGGTCGTGAATGGCATAACTCACAGCTATTCGAATGTTAGCTGGACCCCATATACCAATTAAGTCATTAGATTTTGGACCAGCATCAACTAAACCAAAACGGTGATTCATTACCATTTCTAATGTTTTTTTATTATGAGCAACAGTAGTTTGGCTTTCTATTAAAGAGGTACTTTCAAAAGCAGCTCTTTCAATTTTTTTTGTTTCTGGTGCAGGAGTTTCCGCATTTTCCTGTCCAAAAGAAAAAAGAGGAATTATTACTGCTGCAGCTAATATTTTATATCGTTTCATAATGTTATAATTTTAGAAATTAATTATTAAGTGCTCCTTGGTCTATCCATTGACCAACTAAATTTATTTTAGCTTGTTCCAAAGGTAAACTTGGTGGCATTTGGCTTGCTCCATTTCCTGTAATGGTTTTGTATAAAACACTTGCTGCTTTGTCTGATGGAGTAACGTAATTTCCATTAGTTAATGCCGCATAAGAATTGCCTGTAGTTAAATTTGGTGTTGTTGTTCCATTATGACAGTTAATACAATTTTGAGTGAAGATAGGTTGAATATCATCTTTAAACGATACATTGTCAACGATAATTTCTTCTTCCTCAATAATTGGTTCTGGCAATTTATCATGATAGCATGAATATGCTGTTAAGCCAATGACTGCAACAACAAGTAATTGAACTATGTTTTTCATATTTTTCATTTTAGTTCTTTTAATAGGTTTATATATAAAATTAGTCTAGGTAGTTTTTTAACCACCTAGACTAGCTTATTTAATTTGGATAATTAGTAGTATTATCAAGTGCTTTATATAAATCTTTCATTTGACTTAAAGTAATTGCAGTTGGTCCCATAGAAGATCCTAATTGACCAGATACTATTTTGTGTTGCACTTCATGAGGGTTTGATCTTGTAAAATCACCTAGTGTTTTTCCTCCTAACAAAATATTTGTTCCAGTAGCACCATGGCAACTCGCACATTTTGTGGCGAAAAAAGCATCTCCAGCAGCAGCATTACCATCTTTTCCTATGTCAGAATAAGTTTTAGAACCTGTAGGGTAAGATCCTGTTGTGTTAATAGTATATAATTCATCGGTATTAAAAGCTCCTACTTTTAAGAATTTTACTAAATCCCAAATCATACCATCACTAAGAATTTTACCATAATCAGGATGATTGTTTCCTCCTAATGCTGGGTTGGTTCCATCCGCTGTTCTTGCTGGGTCAACCAATGCTCCACCAGTGTTTTTTATTTTATCGAATAACACTCTAATATCAGCATATTTTAAATTAGTGAGTTGGAAGGTTGAAACATCTGGTCGTGTTGTAGTTGGAGCCCTATTAATGTATGAAGCATATCTGGCTTTTTGATCCCAAGCATGACATTGTTTACATCTGTAAAAATCTTTGTATCCAGTAATGTTAGTAAGAACAACATTTGGGTCTTTAGGAGTTGTAAACCCTGTTTCTGATTTTGTGAAATCATTATATAATTTACTACCATTTACTGCACTTGCTGCATTGTAAGCCAACAAATCATAATCTGTGTCATCAACAGGTGGAGGTGTTGGCTCTGGTAATTTTTCATCAGCATGCGTACATGCCTGCATTCCAATTAATAAAATTCCTAATCCAAATAGGGCAAGATTTATTTTTGTTTTCATGATTAAAATTTTTAGAGGTTTATAATTATTTTTTGTTTATTTTAAAAAAAATACTTTATTTTTCATTGAGCAAATATCAGTATCATTGTGAGGAATATTAATGATTATTATTAGATGTAAAGATGTTTTTTAGCATTTTAAAAAGTGACTTTTATCATGAATTTATTTAAATTGTAAGTTTCATTAGCAGAGGTCATAGTACTTTGTAGCAACGAGCCAACTGAAAACGAGAATAAAAGGTTGGAGGACTCACAAATTAAGGAAGGACTGCACATAAGCTTCTTTGAAATTAGATTAGGAATAAGTTTAACTTATAGCCTATTCATTGAGTAGAGAATAGTTTCTATTGGTGGAAAGAGCAATAGATATGATGGTTTACGAACCACTAAGTACGTAACCACTGTGCTTAGTGATGTGAGAGGTGCACTCAGTCAGTTTTTCTGGCGGAGCCATCTACTCGATTATAAGCCGTTGTCAATATAGTTGTTGTTCTTTTTCGGTATTCTAAAAAATCATAATAAAATGAAGTTTGCTCGATAGTAAAAACAAAAAAGCCTTGAAAACATTAATTTTCAAGGCTTTTGAGATTTGTTTTGCGGTCAGGAATGGACTCGAACCCCAAAACAACAGAAATTTTCAATTTCTATTTTTCGGCACCCTCGACCCACAACCATTCTTCAATTCTTTTTCTGCTTTTAAAATTTTTAATTCGCTTTTCCTCTGCCATCGCTTCTTTTCTTGAATCAAATCTTTTAAACAACTTCAGGTGTTTGTATGTCAGTGAGTTATTGTTAAATATCTTCTTATTTGTTAGATTATAGCTAAAATAGTAAAATCATTACCATTTAAAGAGAAGGTTTCCTTTGCTTTTTTTGTGAGCAATAATTTACCAATAGGAGAAGTAGGAGAAATAGCAAAAAAGAGTTGGTTTTCTACTGCCACTTTTCCAATACTTGCGGCTATGTAAAAGTTGCCGTTGTTGGTGTAAACCACACTTCCTAAAACTACCATGTTACTGGTTATAGTGGGGTTTATTTGAGTTAAGTTTTGTTTTATGTTGAGTGCTTCACTAAGTTGGGCAGTTAGTTTTTCAGTTTCTAATTGAGCCATTGCTCGTCCTGTTTCATGTTTGTCGCCAGCACTACTTTTGGTTTCGTTATTGGCTGCTTGCTGCGTTTCTTTTAAAATAAGTTGTAACGATGCAATTTTATCATCTGCAAAAGTTAAGCAGCGTTGGAGAAGTGCTGTTTTTATGGAAGATACATTTTGCATGGGTTGTTTTTTGGTTAAAGGTTTGATGGTTGTGGAAATACAAATATAATTTTAGTTAAAGCCGTTATTACTCTAGCATTGCTTCAGACTTAGGGCAGAAAGGGGTTTTATTTTTCATTGTCTTCAAACCATGGATATACATAGTTTTCAGTTGTCTTTAATTTATTTACTAATTCTTGTTTGTTCCAATCGACTTCTGAATATTCCGCTCGTTCAAATAATAAGTTATAGGCAGATTCATGAAGCCCCAATTCAACTAATTTTTTAAAATTTTCTTTAGCAGATTCTGTTGTCAAGGGTGGTTTTGAATACTCAATTTTTAGAAGTTGGTACAATGTGTCATTCATTAAGTTCTCGTCTGCTTTAAATGACAATTCTTGCGAACTCAATTTTGATTCGTAGGAGTATTTAATATCCTTAAGTATTTCATAAACTGTTGAATCATTCTTTTCCTTTTCTCTACGTTGCCAAAATTCTCGGTAATACTTTACATCTAATTCTTTGTTCTTAAATGCAAGTATTAAGCTGTCTATTAGGTTATAAGGTTTGTTTTTAATGTATATATCTTGAAGTATAAGAGGATTGTCATTAAGCCGACTTCCAATCAAGTCCATGTATCCAAACTTCTTGAATGTTTCATGAATCATTTTAAGATTCTCAGGCTGTCTAATCCAATTATTAGTTGTCCAATCACCATGTTTTAATTGAAAAAAGGTCGGTTGGGATTCAACATAATTCTCCTTCAATTTTTCGTTACCTTCAGAACAACTAAAAATTGAAAGACAAACTATTAATAATATCTCAAATGTTTTTTTCATAGTTGCCTAACTTAAATATATGACTATAAACACACCCAAATATGGGCAGGCATGTATGATAAAATTCAAAAATTTGTCATACATATTTTCATCAAATATATCAAAAATAGCGTACAAATCAAGCAAGTGAGTTTTTATATTTTTGTTAGAGTTGCCGTTTTTTTCACTTTGTAATATGTAAACCGAATATTTCACAACAAAAAAAAGCCTTGCAACTAGCAAGGCTTTTTAAACAACTTCAGATAGTTGGCGGTCTGGACGG
>Ga0210005_1001168_pt1 | contig 17538 bp, 16 predicted proteins | sample CryGey02umfilter_3_FD_183961 | JGI IMG/M metagenome (GOLD analysis project Ga0210005, IMG submission 183961) | Groundwater microbial communities from aquifer in Utah, USA - Crystal Geyser 4/9/14 0.2 um filter (SPAdes) (version 3) | ecosystem: Environmental > Aquatic > Deep subsurface >... | reverse complement strand
GTACTGCGATTTGATTTGGAAGAACTCCGAAAGAAATTAACTCGGCGCATTTGTTTGCCACAAACTCGGCCTCTCTAGATTCGTCATAAGCTTCAAAAAGAGAAAGGTCTTCCCCATCAGAATTTTGGGTATAAAGATTTTTTTCCTTCCTAAATATATTTCTTTTTATTATCAAATTGGCGATTTCAATAATTTTTTTTGTTGAACGATAATTTTCTTCAAGCAAAATTGTTTTAACATCGGGATAATCTTTTTCAAAGTCCAAAATATTTTGAAGTCTGGCTCCTCTCCAAGAATAAATGTTTTGGTCCATATCTCCGACAACGCAAATATTTTTGCTTTGTCGCGCCAAATGATTTGCTATCAGGTATTGAATTTTGTTGGTGTCTTGATACTCGTCCACATGAATGTATTGCCAGATGTTTTGATATCTAAGAGCAACATCCCCCCTTCGCAAAAGCTTCTCCGTTTCTGAAAGCAAATCATCAAAATCTAAAGCCCTGTCTCTTTTTAGAATTTTTGCATACCCCTGCCACACCAAAGAGACGGTTTTTCCCACATACTCGCCCCCCTCCCTTTCCTTGAAGTCCTCAACATCTAACCCCTCCCCCTTTGCTCTAGAAATGATGGAGAGTATTTTGCCTGGTTCAAATTTTTTTGGGTCAATATCCAAATTTCTTTCCACCTCTCTTATGGCCTGCTTTGAATCTGCTCTGTCAAAAATTGAGAAATGTCTTGGCAAGCCCAAAAGGTCGGAATTCTCTCTAAGAATATATGTCCCGAGAGCGTGAAATGTGCTGACAAACGGACGAGAGCCGGAACTCACCGGTCTTTCAAATTCGGGTGAGCTTATAAGCATCTCCACCCTCTCTTTCATCTCCGTCGCCGCCTTATTGGTAAATGTGATGGCTAAAATTGAACTCGGCGCGACTCCGTTGCGTATTAAATTGCCCACTCTCTCTATTAATGTTCTGGTTTTTCCCGCTCCCGCCCCGGCAAGTATGAGAATAGGACCGTCAAGACAATTAACCGCTTCAAGTTGGCTAGAATTAAGGGTATTTTGGGAACTCATTAAGAGTACTATACCACCATTTTTTGTTATCCACACTGTTTTTTTTATCTTGTTGACGCTCAAAGGTGCGGGAGTATAATATTACACATCCCGATATTGACAGAGTTATCCCTAAATGGCTAAAGAAAGCCATATTCAGAGGATTCCAGAATTATCATTTAAATTAGTCTTATTTTACCCAAATATCTCAAGCCCAGCTATATCAAGCGTTTGCTTATGCGGGCTCGGAACATCAAGGTTGTTTTATACGGATTTCTATATGCCAATGTGGCTATAGTTATTGGTGCTGTCGGCTTTCCTTCCGGAGTTAATGCTGGTCTTTTTACAATAGTTTCTGATTTGTTTTCCGGTTCCAACAGGCAGGCCAACAAAGAAATTGTCCTCAATTATTCCAAACCAGAACTTCTTAGAGCCCCAACCAATTCAGACCCGAATCTTCTGTATGGGGGTGGAGATATAACTATTGTTGGCGGGACATCCCTTATGTCTGAAGGGATGAACGGTCCATCAGATAATCTCAAAGACCACCCAACATCTGACCAAATAAGCATATATGTTGTAAGAGAGGGCGAGACTCTGTCCCAAATCGCCAAGCTGTTCGGGGTCTCTATCAACACTATTAGATGGAACAATGATATTAGTGGCTCTGTCATCACTCCCGGACAAACGCTGATTATTTTGCCGGTTTCTGGCATTAAGCATACGGTTAAGAAAGGCGACACCCTCCAAAGCATTGCCAAGCTTTACAAGGGTGACTTGGGTGAAATAAAAAGTTTTAACAATGTTACAGAAAAGACGATACTAGCCATAGGAGATGTTGTTGTTGTTCCTGATGGTGAAGTTTTGGGTGGTGGTTCTTCCGCGCCTTCTGGCTCTAGAATACAAGTATCAACACCAACCAAATCTTATGACGGTTATTACATAAAACCGGTTAATGGCAGACGAACACAGGGGATTCACGGCTATAACGCGGTTGACTTGGGAGCTCCGGCGGGTAGTCCGATTTTTGCCGCTGCTCCGGGCGTGGTTATAATCAGTAGAAATTCAGGATGGAACGGCGGGTATGGCCGTTACATAGTCATCAGGCATGATAATGGAACACAAACTCTGTATGCTCACAACAGTGAAAATATTGTGTATGAGGGAACGAGTGTTGTTCAAGGTCAGGTTGTGGGTTATGTCGGCAGTTCCGGCAAGAGCACGGGTCCGCATGTTCACTTTGAAATAAGAGGGGCCAAAAATCCGTTTTAAAAATCCAGGTTTGCTCTTGGCTCTGCGTATGTGGGGCCAAAATCAAATCTAGATAATATGCCAATCAAAAAACTCCCGTTACACGGGAGTTTTTTGATTTAATGACACCGCTTTATTTATTTAGATTACTGTGCCATATCTTCTACTTTTTCTCCACTTATATTTAAAATATTAACCAATAAACTAATATTCATGCTACCTCCCCCGCCAAAATTGCAAGCACTTGGACGTGAAACATCCAAGTGGGCTTTTTGGTGACATTTGGAAGCCGAGCTTCCAAATTGAGCTTCCAAATTACTGTTTTCTCGGTCTGTATTGGACTGCTTCTAAAATGTGATTAGAAAGAATCTTTTCTTTTCCCGCCAGGTCAGCGATGGTCCGAGCCACCTTTATTATTTTATGATAAACACGCGGAGAAAGGTTGTGGTACTCCGCAGAATTTTTGAGAGTTTCTTTGGCCTTCTCGTCCATCTTTATGACACTGACTAAGTCTCGAGCTGACATCTCGGCATTCATTTTCTTTCCCGTCTTCTTTAATCGTTTTTCCTGAATTTTTCTCGCCACCTCTACCCTCTTTCTGATATGTTTTGACTCCTCCCCTTCATTTTTTTCCAAAGAAAGTTTTTCATGCTCAATACGAGGAACATCCAGCCAAATATCAATGCGTTCCATAATCGGTCCAGAGAGTTTTCTCTGATATCTTATTAAATTAATCGGAGAGCAAACACACTCCTTGCCTTTGAAGCCGTAATTTCCGCAAGGGCACGGGTTCATGGCGGCGATAAGAATAAAATTTGATGGAAATCGCGCCGAACCTTTGGCTCGCGAAATAGAAACCACTCTGTCTTCAAGTGGTTGGCGCAAAGAGTCAATCACCCTTCTCTCAAACTCCGGAAACTCGTCAAGAAAAAGCACTCCTTTGTGGGCAAGAGTCACTTCGCCCGGCTTGGGATTTGCACCACCGCCTACGATTGAAACATATGAGGCGGTATGGTGCGGAGAACGGAAAGGAGGAGAAGTAATGAGGGCACCTCCCAGAGTTCCGGCTACAGAATGAATGGATGTGGTTTCTAAAATATCTTCAAAAGATAGTGATGGCAGTATCCCTGAAAATGCTCTGGCAAGCATGGTCTTGCCTGTTCCTGGTGGCCCGTAAAGAGCGACATTGTGACCGCCAGCCGCGGCGATTTCAAGCCCGCGCTTGGCTGACTCTTGACCGCGAACATCTTTAAAGTTCATCCCCTGATCTACTTTTTCCGCCGGAATTTTCGTGACGCTTTGGAGAGCGATATTTTTTCGCGTGTCTTTCTCGCGATTCTCATCAAGATGAGCAAGAACATCCTCCAGACTTTCTGCACCATAGATTTCAATACCGAAAATTAAAGCTCCCTCCTCAGCATTTTCTTTGGGTAGAAATATACTTTTAAAACCTCTCGCCTTGGCTCCTCGCACCAAGGGTAATACACCGGAAATTTTGCGAAGCTTACCATCAAGGGCAAGTTCACCAAGGAAAAGAATTTTATCCGGATTAAAAGAAATTTCACCGGAAGCCAAGAGATATGAGAGCGCCATTCCCAAATCAAAAATCGGACCTTCTTTTTTAATATCCGCCGGCGCCAAAGATATGACTACTTTTTGATTTTTATTTTTTGGTGATTTAAAGCCGGAGTTTTTTATGGCGGCAGAAATTCTGTCGCGTGATTCCTCCACAGCTTTATCCGGAAGGCCGACTATTGCAAAAGAATGCAACCCCTTGGAGATGTCCACCTCTATATCAACTATTTGAGAATTTAAACCGACCGTTTGTGCGCCATGAACTCTTGCAAAGCTCATTTTTAAATATGATTCTTACAGGTTGTGGCGGCGGGATTCGCCATCAGACGGTCTTCTTCAATTGGCTCTCCTCCCACACTGCATATCCCATAAGTTCCCTTTTCCATTCTTTCCAAAGCACACCTAACTTCGTTGTAGCGTATTTCAAGTTGTTTTAGTACTGCTGTGTTGCCTTCATACTCCTCAATAGTATCGGCAACCGCATTTTCATCTGACGCCGAAACATCCATTTGAGCCGGTAGAGCTTCCCAATCTGATTTATTGTTTGGATTTTTTCTACCAACGGAAGAAAGCCCCTTTTCCAAAAGAGACAGTTCCTTTTCAAGTTTTTCTTTGAGTAATTTTAAGTCTGCCATATGGTAAATAATACCAGGAACGGCACTTCACGCAACACTATCTTAAAAAGGCTTTGGATATTAGGCGGTTTGCCAAATCCTGAAAGACACTCTCGCTTGATGTTATGAGCAGTGTGTTTTTATCAAGGAAAGAATAGAGCAGAACGGTATCGTTCCTGTTGTTTTTTAAAATCCTGGCATCCTTGTTCTTTATTGTTATGTCTTCAAAAGATGTATTGATTTCAATTTTAAGACCCAAAGGTGGCGTGGATGATGAAGTTGAGGTGCCCGTTTGTTGCGATTGTTGCGAAGACATTACGGTCGGTGTTATTTTTTTTGATAATAATGGACCGATATCTTTGTATAAGGACGATTCCCACCCAAGCATTCCGGCAAAAGCGTTTTCAAATGAAGCAACTTCAATCAGTATGAAGGGTTCAGACACACTTTCTTTTACCAAACCCAGCATAAATCTTTTACCGAAAGCTCTAAGCAGGCTTGGTGGAATATTTGTGTTGAGTTTTGAAAATAGCCCCAAGGTGTCAACAGAAATTTGCCCGTTTGGTGTTTCCTCAAATAAGTTTAGATAAAGAATATCACCGGAATTCCCAACCCAATTAGCAAGGTTGGAATTTACAATTGTAATCACGCTTCCTCTGTCTAGGTTTTTTGAATCAAAATCTTTTTTCTCATTAAATGCCAGTATTGTTTGAGATTCTTGGGCGGGAGAAATATCTGAAGAGTCATTTTTTGTTGCTAAATAAAATCCATAGACAGCACCGGCTCCCAGTATTATCAAAAGCAAACTCGTCAAAGCAAGTATTGTGTTTTTTTTGTGGTTTGTGTTTTGCGCGATATTGTTTCCTGCCGTTTTTTTCTGTTCGTCGTCCCTCTTCTTTTCCGCAAGCGCAATAGAAAGAACAGACGTGTTCTCCCTATTTATAGCTTCAGCTATGTCGCCTTGATATGTTCTTAAGTTTTTTACGACAAAATCTTTCTTTTTTGGTGTGACTTGCGCTGTTGGCGTCGGTATGTTTTGTTTTACGCCCAATAACGAGGAATTTTCTTCTAAAGAACCTCTTCCTTCTTTCTGAAGTTTTTCGTTTAGTTCCTGTATTTGTTCATCCGCTAAGGGTATGGACTTGGGTTTTTTTTCATCCATTAATTGAGCTTGTTGTTATGAAATTATTGTATCATAACAAAAACTCAAAAGTTATTTTTTGGAACCCAACAAATATTTCTTCGGGTTTTTGTCCAGGTCTATGAAGTCATCAACCAGATCAATCAGTTTTCCGGAAGCCGATTTTCCAAATGTTGCCAATTCCACCTGACACCCGTGGGTGTTTTGCAGATATTCCACCAAAGGAATAAAATCCCCATCTCCAGAAACCAAAATAATGGCATCAAGCCGGTTTGCCATTTTAACGGCATCAACGGCCATACCCACATCCCAGTCGGCCTTTTTTGACCCACCAAAAAATATTTGCAGATCTTTTGTTTTGGTTTCTATCCCCGCATTTTTAAGCGCTTCAAAAAAATTCTTCTCATCCCCACTTTCTGTGGTAATAACATAAGCAACCGCCCTAACCAGTTTCCTACCGGCGAGCGCGTCTTTTACCACTTGGGAAAAATTAACCCTGGATTTGTATAAATTTTTGGCACTATGATATAGATTTTGAGCATCTATAAAAATTCCCACTCTCTGTTCCTTGTGCTTTATTGCAGCCATATTTTTAAAGAGAAAAGGGTTAAAGAGTTACAATAACCTCTTTTCGGTTGATATAAATTTATAAAAGTTTTCTAAATTCTTTAAAATCAAAAACTATGCTTTCTTTTTCAAATTAAGCTTTTTTAGCAAGGCATTGTATCGCCTTACATTTTTCTTTTGAAGAAAATTCATATGAGACTGTCTTTCAGAAACCATCCCCAAAAGACCCCTTCTTGAGTGGTGGTCTTTTTGGTTTCTCTTCAAATGTAGAGCTAGTTCCTCTATTCTTTTGGTTAATATGGAAATTTGCACCTCTGGCGAGCCAGTGTCGGTGTCATGGAACTTCGCTGTTTCAATGGCCTTCTTCTTTTTTGTTTTTGAAAGCATTACTCCCAATAGTATCACAAATGAAAGTTTTTTGCAAGGAGAAGATTTTAGCCAGATTGGGGCAATATTGATATAATATTGTGCGACATGCATAGTTTAAATACCCTGAAAAGAGACTTTCTTGAGCATTTGGAGATAGAAAAGGGCAGAAGTCTTAAAACAATTGAGAATTACGAAAGGTATCTGAATAGTTTTTTGAATTTTCTAAAAAAAGATGCTCCAGAAGATATTACTGACCTCTCGGTTCGTGAATACCGGCTTTGGTTGAATCGTCAAACAATGGGCAACAATAGGGCCACAGGACAAACATTGTCTAAAAAAACTCAAAATTATTATTTAATCGCAATTCGCGCGTTCCTTAAGTATCTGGCCAGACAAGAAATCAAAACCCTGCCAGCCGAAAGAATAGAGCTCGCAAAGGTAACCCAAAGGCAGCTAGACCTTATTACTAGGGGTGAATTAGAAAGACTTTTAAACTCGCCGAACGGAAAAGAGTTAAAGGATTTAAGAGACAAAGCCATTTTAGAGTTACTTTTTTCCACAGGTCTTCGTGTTTCTGAACTTTGTTCGCTAACTTCAGACATAGACCTCAGTAACGACGAGCTTTCTATTCGTGGCAAGGGTGGAAAAATCAGGGTGGTTTTTCTTTCGGAAGACGCCCAAAATTCTGTAAAAGAGTATTTAAAAAACCGCAAAGATATGAGCGAAGCCCTTTTTGTCAAAATAGGGTCAGAAAACAAAAAAGGAGATGATAATAGTCTTGAACCGTTGAGACGGAGGTCTGTTGAAAGGATAGTAAAATACCACGCCATAAAATCCGGCATATCAAAAAAAGTAACTCCCCATGTGTTAAGGCACATGTTCGCTACTGACCTGTTGGGTAACGGAGCGGATCTACGAGCCGTCCAAATGCTTTTGGGTCACGCTAATATAGGAACAACCCAAATATATACCCATGTAACCGACAAACAGTTACACGATGTCCACAAAAAGTTTCATAATAAACGGAAATTTTGATACAAGAAATATGAGAATAATATCTTGGAATGTAAATGGGTTGAGGGCGCTTCATAAAAAAGGCGGGTGGGACTGGCTTATTGGAGAAAGTCCAGATGTCCTCTGCCTTCAAGAGACCAAAGCCCATCCAGACCAGCTTCCTGAAGAAGCGCGCACTCCACCCGGATACTGTTCATATTTTAGTTTTCCAAAGGAAAAAAAGGGGTATAGTGGTGTTGCAGTATATACAAAACAGGAGCCAATTTCAGTCAACAATTCCCCATTTAACGATACAGAAGGCCGTATTTTAGAGTTAGAGTTTTCAGAATTTACATTACTAAATGTCTATTTTCCCAACGGAGGTGGCGGTCCAGAAAGACTAAAATACAAACTAAATTTCTATAAAAAATTTCTAAAACACATAGAAGATTTGAGAAAAAAGGGCGTGCCAATTGTTTTTTGCGGAGATATAAATACAGCGCATAAGGAAATTGACCTTGCCAGGCCAAAAGAAAATGAAACCAACACAGGATTCTTACCCAAGGAGAGGGCTTGGATAGATAAAGTTGTGAGGAATGGTTATGTAGATACATTCAGGTATTTAAATCCGGAAAAAACCGAAGCTTATACTTATTGGGATATGAAGACTTTTGCCCGAGAAAGAAATGTTGGATGGAGAATTGATTACTTTTTCGTATCACCAGACCTGAAAGAGTCTATAGTGTCAGTCGATATAAATAATGAGATTATGGGCTCTGATCACTGCCCCATAGGGTTAGATTTATCCCTACATTAATCTCTGCCAAACATAATATAAAGGACATTTGGGTTATCCACAGGATGTAGTTTTGTCCTTTACAATCTGGTATAATGAACATAGACGCTCTAATGGAAGTTCAAGGACAAAAGTTAGGGCATTAGTTATTTGTGAGGACATGTCTTCGAAAGGCCAGTTTGGTTTATGGCATTCCGGCATACACATATCTCCAATCTCAATATTTTTTAGATATGTTACCTGGATAGTTGTAAACTGAGCGGTTCTTTCAACGAACCGCTTGGCGACCGCAATCGCTTGGCGGTTCTTTTTTGTCCAAATAGTTTCATTTGTTAGCCCAACCTTCCCCCTTTCACAAAGTTTCCAAAATTTATTCAACCCAATATTTTTTTCTAATACTGTTTATTTTCTCTTTTTCTTCCGCTTCTTTTTTACTTTTGCCCTTTTCTCCCAAAGTTTTCAACTCCCCCTCCGTTTTTCTGGACAATTCCATGGCCATTTTCTTGAGTGTCTCTTCGGTGTTTATGTTCGGATTATCCAAAGCCGTTTCCAGAATAGCGTGCAAAATATACCCTATTTTTGGACCAGCTGGTAATTTTGTGATCTCCATTATTTTGTTCCCGTCAATTTTAAGCATGCCAACCGACACAGGGTCGCTCATCACCTCTTCTACCATTGCTTTGTATTTTCTTAGTCTGTAAGGATTTTCTTTTGGCCTGCCCGTGCCAACCCTATCGCACCCTCTAAGATTCATAAGATCCCAGACATTTTCTTTTCCCACGCTTGCCACCAATCTTCTGACGGCGGAATGAGTAATTTGCTCGGTATCAGAAAAAAACATATGCCATCTTACCAGGTTGCTAACTTTGTCTGTAAGTTCTTTAGGGAATTTTAATCTTTGCATAATTTTTCTTGTGGTTTTTTCACCCAAGACCTCGTGTCCGTAAAATGTCCACTCCCCTGTTTCTTTGGACCTTCTTCTGCTTGCTGGTTTGGAAATATCGTGGAACAGCGCCGCCAATCTTATGTGCAAAGGCCAATTCTTGTCCGCGGAATGTTGCAAAGTTTTCAACAAATGAGTCCAAACATCAAAGGCGTGGGCTTTGTTTTGCTCAACATTTATTGATTCCAAAAGTTCTGGCGCTATGTAACCAAGCAAATTGAGTTTGTGAAGAGAGAGCACTCCGTTCATGGGGTAAGGAGATTCAATTATTCTGATAAATTCGTCACGGATTCTCTCCTTGGCAATATGTTCAAGCAAATAGGCGTTTTTTGCTATTGATTTTTCGGTCTCCATTTCAATTTCAAATCCCAGCTCAGCATAAATTCTAGCGCCCCTCAACAACCTTAATCCGTCTTCGGAGAATCTGTTGTCAGGATCTCCCACCGTTCTAATTATTCCCGTCTGAATATCTTTCCTGCCGTTAAATGGGTCAACCACGGCATTTTTCTCAATATCAAAAGCAATGGCGTTGATAGTAAAATCCCTCCTTTGCAAATCATCTTCAAGGGTTGCTTTGAAAGAAACAGAGTCTGGTCTTCTTTTGTCAGTGTATTCCCCCTCTGTTCTGTATGGGGTAACCTCAACAATTTTTAAACTCTCATTTTTTGTATCGGCATTAACGACACCTACGGTGCCGTATTCATTTTCATAAAAAGTGTCTTTAAAAATAGAAATTATTTCTTCTGGTTTGGCGTTGGTTGTTATATCCCAGTCTTTCGGTTCCTTTGAAAGAAACAAGTCACGAACACATCCACCAACCAAATATGCCTCAAAACCGGATTCTTTAAGAGTTTTGGTTATTCGTGAAACTTCTTCTGGTATGGAAAATGAATTCATTTGTTACAATTCTACACTACCTAGTTCTTTTTTCTATTAATTTTTTATATGATTGAATAATTTCCACCTTCAAAGTAAGATGATACAATTGCACTCGTGGTGAAATGGATATCACAACGGTCTTCGGAACCGTTATTGCGGGTTCGAGTCCTGCCGAGTGCACCAGCAGTCAGAGGGCAATTTATTGCCCTCGGGGCAGGACGAGAAAACCTTGAGCATATGAGCAAAGCGAATGCGAAAGGTGTACAGAATCTGTAAGATTCGAGTCCTGCCGAGTGCACCAGCATTAAGGGGCAAGCAAACAAAAAAGCGGGTATGGTTTAGTGGTAGAATGACTGCCTTCCAAGCAGTAGACGGGAGTTCGATTCTCCCTACCCGCACAAAACAACCTCTTATTTTATGCGGAGAATCGAAGGCCGGAGCAATGTTTTGCCAGTAGGCAAAACCGTGAGGCGAGGTTGCGACCTAGGCGAGTGACGGCGAACCGAGAGTTATAATCGATTCTCCTCAATAGATTTTTTGTCCGTTATAATGTTGTTTTTTAAACAACATAATTTCAGTTTTGTAAAATATATTATGGATTATAACTAATCAGACAATATTTTTTGAATAAGTTAAGTGGATGTGTATAACCTTGGGGACAGTGTGTATAAAGGACATTTTTTTGTCTTTTAAGAATTTTGCTGTTTTCTAATATATGACTTAAAACATAGTTAATATGGAAACACCTAATATAACATAGGTAATAAAAGTTTCACGTGAAACGCACCAATATTTACTATAAATGTTATACATGAAACATTTTTGAATCTAAAGTTTTTTATGCTCTAATATAATTAGATGAAAACCCGAAATAGAAAATTTGGTGATTTTGGCGAAGATTTAGCTGAAAAGTTTCTTGTGAAACGAGGATTTATTATTTTAGACAGAAATTACCTAAAAAAGTGGGGAGAAATTGATATTATAGCCCAAAAAGGGGAAATACTACATTTCGTAGAAGTAAAAACAGTTTCTGGCACCCTTAATGTTATTCGTGAAACAGAAGATTTACATAGAGCCGAAGACAACATTCATCAGGGAAAACTCAAGAGAATATCTAGAACAATGCAATCGTATATTTTGGAAAGAAACTACGAAGGCGAATGGCAGTTTGATGCCGTAACAGTCGTTATTGACAAAAGGACAAATAAGGCAAAAGTTTCTTATATAGAAAATATTGTCCTATAAAACTCGCTTTGTTAAGCGATATTATTGGAGTTTTTTTATTGTCGTGGTAGTATTTTAAAGTTCTAAACGGGGCGTAGTATATCGGTAGTATACATGTTTTGGGAACATGAGGGCCGGGTTCGATTCCCGGCGCCCCGACCAAGTTAGACATTGAGAGTTTTCGGAAGGAGGCACGCGCTCGCTTCGCCCCCGCCAGAGGCGGGGTGCAAAGCAAAACATTTTTCTCTTTTTTCAATTTTGGCGCGCGACCCGTTTTCTTCTAAAAGGAGTTGAAAAATGTTTTGCTTTGCTTCTCTTGACGGAGCAAGAGAGCGGAGCCGCGGGGCGGGTCAATTCCGCTCAAAGTAGGTTCGCACTGCGTTCAGTAATTGCGAACGCAGTGAGGTGAGAGTGAGAAAGCAAATTTATTTGCTTTCGTCCGGGAATCAAAAAGGTTCTCCCATATTCCGCGAAGCTCAAGCGAGCAGAATGGGAAACCTGTACAGTTTCCGCCATAAACACTACTTTAATTATGACTTTTATAAAGAAAAAAGAGGATTTTAAATGCGATAACTGCCAAACGGTAAATGTTGGTAACGGCTACACAGACCATTGTAAAACTTGCTTGTGGAGTAAGCACGTTGATATTGACCCCGGGGATAGGGAAGAAAAATGTTTGGGGATGATGAAGCCCATGGAATGCCGGATGGTGAATGGAGAATATAGGGTAAGGAACAAATGCTTATCTTGTCGATTTGAAAGGTGGGCGCCCGTTCTACCGAATGACGACATGGATACCACCCTGTCCCTATCTTAGTTTTTGCATTCAGTTCTCTATTTTGTTAACATTTTTGGGATGCGGCTATGGTTTAGTGGTAGAACACGTCCTTGCCAAGGACGAGATGGGAGTTCGATTCTCCCTAGCCGCACAGTTAATAAAAAACACTCCTTGCACTTCTGGCTTGGCGGGGGCGGAATTTCTTTTGAAAAAAAACACCCCGAAAGGTTATTTAAATATTTTTGTTGACAAAAAATTGTAGGTGGTTTGAAAGACATATCCCGCAACAAAGCTTGCGGGTAGCGCTAGAAGTACAGAAAGAATAAATTGTAAGTAATAGCCGTCAACATTTTTCTGAAAGATATCAAAAACGATAAAGGTTATGGGGAAATGCGTAAGAAAAATCCACAAACTTGCTTTGCCGTTTTGGATAAAAAATTGCCGCAGGTATTGAGGAAGACGAAGCAGTGAATCCTTGTATGCAAAAAGCAAATTAAATGCCGCGATACCCCAGATGAATCGCGTATTAAAATAAATTACAGGTTTAATCAATATTGGGATAAAAAATAAAATTGAAAGCAGTATCCATACGGGAACATTTTGTCTCAAAACCCGCTTTGAGTCGTCCAAGAAAAGCGGTCGGTAATAAAGTCCGTACACAAAGAAAAACAAAAACGGTAAAAAAGTGAACGCTTCGCCGACTTGAGCGAAGGCGGGAGTAATATAAGCAATGAGCGAGATTACAAAAGATACATAGAGAAAAATCCTACTGTTTCGCCACAAGTAGATAATCGGATAAATTAAATAAAACTGGAACAAAACAATAATGAAATAATACGGCACCATACCCGTCCCTTGGATTGTCTGAAAGAAAAATTCACGAAGCGAGAGATCAGCGTACCACAATAGCCCGAGCATCATAAGAAGATACGGGACGCCCAGTTTGATAAATTTATGCCAATAAAATAGACAAATGCCATTTGCACTGTATGCCGGTGGCTTAAGCAAAAGTCCCGAAGTTATAAAAAAGAAAGGAATGGCAAAACGCATAAAACCGTTTGTCAGATTGAGCAGATAAGGGTCATTGTACGGAAAGGAGACATAAAAAAAATAAATTACATGAATAATTACAACCCCGATAATGGCGAATCCTCGGATTAAATCAATAAACGAGTCTCGTGTGGTTTGTGTTATCTCTTCACCCTCCGCCCTTGGCAAAAAATATGCTCTTCTAAATATGGGCACAAGAAGCATAATAATAACAAGCAAAAGTGTGGCTACCTGTTCTTCCATAGAGCAAGTATATCGTATGTGAATTGAAGTTTCTCTCAAATCACGGTTGATTTTGGAAATGGGTGTGAGTTTGATACAGTAAACGCACATAAACAAAAAAGAAGCCACTGGCTTCTTTTTTGTTTATCTAATTCAATAACAAAAACCTGTTTATTATTTAACCGCGTCTTTTAGAGCTTTGGCTGCTCTAAATTTGGGAACTCTCATAGCCGCCACCTGGATAGTCTCTCCAGTTCTTGGATTTCTTGCCTGTCGCGCAGCTCGAGTTTTTGTGGAAAAGATTCCCAAACCGGCCATGGACACTTCACCCCCTTTCTTTAGGGTTTCAACAATAGAATCAATTATGATTTCTACGGTTTGCTCGGCTTGGGTTTTTGTTCCCCCGATTTTTGCGTGAACAGCTTCCGCGATTGCTTGCTTATTCATATTATTTGTTTATAAAAAATTAATTTTGATAAATGGTATAAACTCGACATGGCATTATACCGCTATATCTAAACTCGTCTCAACAAATTCATTATATAATAAGCCATTTTTTGCGCAACAACAAAACCAATTCCGTAGCCATAAAATATGGCATATATTATATGGCTATAAATAGTGGTTTTATGGAGAAAAAAACCCACACCACTACTTCCATCTTATCTGGCAAATTCCGTAATTCTAGTTTCCCTGATTATCGTTACCTTTATTTCTCCCGGGTATTTCAACTCACTTTCTATTTTTATTGCTATTTCTCTTGCCATTTTTTTGGCTTCAATATCTGAAATGGCGGTAGGCGTAACAAATACTCTTATTTCTCTTCCCGCTTGAAGAGCAAAAGACTTCTCAACTCCGGGGAATTCATTGGCTATTGCTTCGAGCTCTTTCAATCTCTTTAGGTAATTTTCTACCGTGTCTCTTCTTGCGCCCGGTCTTCCTCCCGAAACAGCGTCCGCGATCTGAACTATTATTGATTCTATTGTTTCAAAGGGGTATTCGCCGTGGTGAGCCTGCATTCCTTTTACGATCTCTTCGCTGACTCCGAATTTTTGTAATATCCTGCGACCAATTTCTACATGAGTTCCGATGACCTCGTGATCCATCGCTTTTCCGATGTCGTGCAGAAGGGCGGCGGTTTTTGCGACAGTTATATTGGCGCCAAGTTCTTCGGCAATCATCCGGGCTATGTGCGACATTTCAACAGAATGCTGTAATACATTTTGCCCATAGCTTGTGCGGAAATGAAGACGCCCCAAAATAGCTACAATTCTCGGGTCCAAGTTGTAAACGCTACATTCATATACCGCTTGTTCTCCTTTTTCTTTAATTATGGCGCTAATATTTTGTTTGGATTTTTTTACCGCCTCTTCTATTTTTGCCGGCTGTATTCTCCCGTCCGCGATAAGGTTCTCCAAAGCCACTCTTGCCACCTGTCTTCTTACCGGGTCAAAGGACGAAAGGGTAATTGACCCCGGAGTATCATCCACAATGACTTCTACTCCGGTCTCTCTCTCAAAAGCTTTTATATTTCGCCCTTCTTTTCCAATAATCTTACCTTTAACCTCGTCAGACGGAATGGTAACTGTCGTGGTCATTATTTCTGAAGGCACCGCGCTTGCCAATCGTTGAATTGTCGTGGCTAGAATGTCTTTCGCTTTCTCTTCAATTTTTTCATTACTCAACACTTCAAGTTTGTGCATTCTAGAAAGCAAATCTTCCTCGGATTCTCGTTCAACTATTTCCATTATTTCTTTTCGAGCCTCTTCTTTTGATAGTTTGCCTATATTCTCAAGTTCCTTTGCTTTTTCTTCCACCAAAGCTTCCGTCTTGTCTTTTATTATTTTTATTTCTGCCAACTTTTGCTTGATGTTTTCAACTTCTTTATCAATATCAATCTGCCGTTTATCCAGAAAATCTTCTTTCTTGATTAATCGCTCTTCTGTTTTTTTGTTTTTTTCTTCTTTCTCCTTGATTTCAACGCGTGCTTCACGCAGTACTTCCTCCGCTTTTTTTTCTGCTTCGTCGGTTATTTTTTGCGCCTCGTCTCTGGCTTCAAGCATCATCTGCTTGATATCAAGTTCCATAGAACCTTTTTTACCAAGAGAAATTACCCAACGAAGAAAATAACCAAAAGCAATGCCTGCAGATGCCGCAAGTGAAACAAGAAGCAAAACTATTTTTAATGACATTTATTGGAAACAACCTCACCCCCGTTTTACGAGAATTTTTACCGTTCGTATGTATCGTGTCGTACTGGTTGTGTTTTCACAGATTGTAAAATTTGGGATTATCTGGAAGGGGACTGATTCTCGGAAAAGGAAATTAAGTTATTTAATTAATTTTAAAAAGTAACAAATCAACAATAATATATTGTTGATGATTTGTCCAATTTGGAAACCATTTCGCGGTTTGATGGAGTGGTGGGGGCTAATGGAAGATAAGAAAGAACAGAGGATTGTCCGCTTTTTCTTAGCTCTTGGATTTCATAACCTTGTCAATAATGCCATATTTCACGGACTCTTCGGCGTCCATAAAAAAGTCCCTATCAACATCTTTGTCAATTTTTGAAAGTGGTTGGCGGGTGTTTTTTGCGAGCATTTTGTTTAGAGTCTCTCTATTTTTCAAAATTCTACGCGCACTGATTTCAATGTCAGATGCCTGCCCTTCAACACCACCATGTGGCTGGTGAATCATAATCTCTGCGTTTGGCAACCCAAAGCGTTTACCCCTTTCTCCGGCGGAAAGAACAATCGCTGCCATAGAAGCCGCCATCCCGACACAGATAGTAGAAATCGCGGGTTTGATGTGATTCATTGTGTCAATAATGGCAAGGCCCGCCGTGACTGAACCGCCGGGAGAATTTATGTAGAGTGAAATCTCTTTTTTAGAATCTTCCGATTCTAAAAATAGAAGTTGGGCTATCACAATACTCGCAGTGTCTTCATCAATAACTCCGCCAAGAAAAACAATCCTCTCTCTTAAGAGTCTTGAATAGATATCGTAAGCTCGCTCCCCAAACTGGCTTTTTTCAATGACTGTTGGAATCAGCATATTTTTAAATTTAAATTAATTTTTATATATGAAACTAATTTCTATACCACGATTAGTGGGGGTTATGATACGGCATTTTTTGATATTTTTCAAGCGGGCTTGCAAAATTCCATTTATCCTTCTTTGGTGTAAACTGAATACAGATAGGTGTAAAACAATACATATTTTATGAAATTGCATCGTTTTTTCGTTACCCAAAATTTAGAAGAGAAAGACACCGTTTTTGTTGACGAGCCAAATTTGTTCCATCAACTGCGAAATGTTTTTCGTTTCACTGTTGGCGGACAAGTTATTCTCCTTGATAATAGCGGGTATGAATATCACTCTCTCATATCCGCTTTTGAAAAAGGGGGCATAACTTTTTCAATCGTTTCTCGCAAAACAAGCAAAAAGATTCCAGAGAAAGAGGTTTATCTTTTTTGTTCCTTAATAAAAAAAGACAAGTTTGAGTGGGTGCTTGAGAAGGGTACAGAGCTGGGCATTTCAAAATTTATTCCGGTAATTTCTGACAGAAGCGAGAAGAAAGACATTAATATAGAAAGAGCAAAAAAAATTTTGAAAGAAGCTGCCGAGCAATCCGAAAGAGCTATAATCCCAACCCTTGACCCTTTGGTTTCTTTAGAAACCGCCCTCAAACAAGAAATTCCTCTCATTGCTTTTCATCCAAAAGGGGAGCCGTTTCTTGCTGAACATGTATACAGCAAATCTCTTTTGGGGGTTTTTATCGGTCCGGAAGGCGGATGGACAGAAAGAGAAATTTTTCTATTCAAAAAAAATAAAGTTCCAATTTATTCGCTCGGCAAAGGAATATTAAAGACGGAAACAGCGGCAATCGCCGCTTCAAGTCTGCTCTTGCTTTAACAATTTTAAAAACTGGGAGTTTGGTCATACACGGAAGGGGTTTTAGTCACATGCGGAACATACGCGGAATGTAGAACAAAAAGCGTGGGGCGGAGCAAACAGAAATAATAAAGAATAAATAAAATCAAAATCTCCATAAAAAGAATTTTGTCAATTTTATATTTTCAATT
>Ga0210005_1001145_pt1 | contig 17741 bp, 15 predicted proteins | sample CryGey02umfilter_3_FD_183961 | JGI IMG/M metagenome (GOLD analysis project Ga0210005, IMG submission 183961) | Groundwater microbial communities from aquifer in Utah, USA - Crystal Geyser 4/9/14 0.2 um filter (SPAdes) (version 3) | ecosystem: Environmental > Aquatic > Deep subsurface >... | reverse complement strand
TTACGAAGACTACGTCCACCGTATCGGCCGAACCGGCCGAGCAGACAAGCGTGGTATAGCACTGACATTTGTGACGAAGTAATAACAAAATCAGGTAAAAACAAAAGGCGGTCTGGAAAACGGACTGTCTTTTGTTTTTGTAATTTACTTATTAGACAAATTAGAAAGAGTTAAAATATTGTCATTAACGACGACATTTTGACAAAATATTAGAAGCTGATTCTGTGGTCAAAATCTGTTATACTAACCAATATGAAATTCATTCTTATGGTACTAGGTGGTTTTATACTCCTCATGATTGTTAATAAATTCTTGGGTGGTTCCCCTTTCTAAACTGTATTTTCAGCAAAAACAAACATGATTTTTGGGTATTTAATTATCCAAAACAATCTGCACTGATAGACTATCCTGAATTAACTAACGTTAGAGCCATCCGCAAACTTTACAAAGCACAAAAACTATGATTTAATTATAAACAGGGACCGCGAAATCAACTGTGGCTCATAATCGAAGGGGTCGAGCATGAAGGTTTCATTTTTGTTGGTATTCTTTTTGGTTTATGGGCAAATTTGTCCTGCCAAAGAAGGGTCCGATGCCGACACGATAATTCCGATGAGTAATCCTATTGGACATTGGAAGATAACAAATTGTCTTCCAATCTATGATCTCACTGTAAGAGGTGAGCCGTTCATAGGTTGGGACCCGCAGATTGAGTTGGTCACACCAGAGGACCTGCGGATTTTACCCTATCATGAAGAGGAGGACGGAAAGGAAAAGGTCCTTGTCTTCTCTTTGGGAAAATGGATAAGAATGGACAGATTCGATTTGAATCAAGCTTGTTTTGTATCATCTTGATTATGAAAATGTTGGATGCGGGCGGTCTCTCCGGACCGCCCTTTTCTTTTTATGATAAAGTGGTCTTATGCAAAAGTATGTAGTTTTAGAAAAAGAGATTGGGCAAACACCGTTACAGTGTGCTGAGACATGGCGAGCGGAACATCCGCAATTGACGGATGTTCCGCTCGCCTACGCTGGACGCTTAGACCCAATGGCATCCGGCAAGTTACTGATTCTAATTAGTGAAGAGTGTAAGCATCAAGAAAAGTATCATAGTCTAGATAAACAGTACGAATTCTCGTGCTTATTTGGTGTTGGTTCTGATACCGGTGATGTCCTTGGTCTAATAAAGGAAACCGGTGCATTAAAAATTGACAAATCAAAAATCAAAAATATTACTAATAATCTAATCGGTGACATTGAACTTCCCTATCCAAACTTTTCTTCGAAAACGATTTTAGGCAAACCACTTCATGTCTGGACTCTTGAAGGACGGCTAGATGAAATAGAAATTCCCACAAAAAAATCCATTATCTATAAATTAAAGCTGATTGAATTGAAATCAAAAACACGACAACAGATCTATAATGAAGTGAGTCAAAAAATTGAAACTGTCTCACCGGTGACCGAAGCCAGTAAAGCACTTGGTAACGACTTTAGACGTGTCGATGTCAGGACTGGTTGGTTAAAGTTTTCACAGACTGGTAAGCCGACCGATATTTATCAAATTGCTTCTTTTAGCTGTACCGCCTCATCCGGTACTTATATGCGCACCTTAGCTGAAGTGATTGCGAGTAAGGCCGGCACTGCTGGCCTCGCCTACCATATCCACCGCACCAAAATCGGCCGGTACCTTCCTCTCACCAAAAACCTTGGTTTTTGGAAGCAAAGTTTCTAATATAAAGCGAAATCCCACCCTTCGACTTTTTCACCCTTATTGACCATTAGCGTCTTTTCTGCTACAATCGCCCCACTATGTCACAAGATTTACTTATAAAGCTGGTTTCAGTCGGCGATGAAAAAGGGGTTGGCAAAGGCCACGTCTATTACACGCGTTTCAATAATAAGGTCAAAAAAGACCCGACTAAAAAATACGAGACTAAGAAGTTCAACCCAGTAGCCAAGAAGCACACTGTCTACAAACAAAAGAAATAAGCAAGGCCCCCTCGGGGGCTTTTCTTATTTCTTCGGTTACGTAGTTTAATGGTTGCAAAGTTACATTGTTGACAACAACACTCGTACCATTAAACTATTTAACCTTTTAGAACGTGCTACTTGAGCTTTGAATCTTTCTCTGGTTCATACCTTCCCTGTTGTGCTAAACTATTCATTTTGCAAACATAAAGTAGCATTTTTTGTGCTTCATCAGCATTTTCTGGTTTTCCTTGCCATGTTACTAGGAAAGGTTCTTCAATGGCTCTAGAGTACGAAAATGTTATCGGCCATGGTTGACTACCAGTCTTTGCAATCGCATTCAGATTTTCAGTAGCCCGTTTTGGGGTCTGTCCGCCAGAGAGAAAAACGATACCACCTACCTCGTATGGTACTGACATATGAAAAGCTCTTAGGGTAGCATTGGCTATTTGCTCAGGGGTTGACTGCTCACTATTCATATCACCAGCCAAGACCATCGAGGATTTTAATATCAATGCCCCTAAATCAACCTTATATTTTATCAAGGTTTGAAACAAAATTTGTAGAACTCGTGTCGTCACCATTTCAGCACGTAAAATATCATGATCGCCTGCGAAAATAACTTCTGGCTCTACTACTGGTACGATACCCACACGTTGTGCAATCTGAGCATAGCGCGCCAACATCACCGCATTGATCTCAATAGCGGTATCAGTTGGAGTGTCTTCGTCAATTAATATCACAGCCCGCCATTTCGCAAAGCGTGCACCCAGGTCATAGTACTCGTTGAACCGCTCTTCAAGATTATCAAGACCTTGAGTTACCACCTCACCCCGAAAACCATCCAATTCCTTGGTACCCATATCAACTTTGATCCCAGGCAAAATCCCTTTAGCCAAGAGAACATCAGGAAAAGGAGTACCATCATCAGTGAAATTCTTAATTGAAGAATCATACATAATCACTCCCGACAAATATTTTTCAATTTCTGGAGCGGTAAATAAAAGCTCACGAAAATCCTGACGATTTTCTGGCCTGTTGGGCAAATGCACCGCCTCTAAGCGTTTGCCAGCAGTAGTATTACTCTCATCGGCTGCTAAAATTCCTTTTCCAAGCGTCATTAAAGCCGCCACTATTTCATACATTTTTGCATTTCTTTTCATACTCTCATAAGTGTATCAAGCGAACAGCATTTTGATAAGTCTAGAGTTGTGTGCAAATAAAAATGAATCAGCCCACGAATCGCCAGTGGGCTGATTCATGGGCTCATAGACGGTCTGAGTCAAGTATTGACTGCCAGCACCGTGGACATAGATCATGATCTTCGTCTGGTGGTGTTACCCACTCTCCCCTGACCTTTATCGCTGAAATTGTCCGACCGCACCCATTGCAAATGTGTTTGATTTTTCTCACCTCCCTTCCTTTTACTAAATGACCATAAAAAAAATATTCTTGTCTATGGCTTAACTTTCCAGCCGTAGTGGAAATTGCCAATATTATAGTTGACACCTGATTAACAAAAACGCATAGTGCTTATTATGACCCATGAAGAAAAATGGTTACTGAAGGAAAAATATCAAGACGTGGAAAGCAACCTATCTGCCGCCCAAGCAGAAGCTTTTCATGTGGATTGTGCTCGCCTGGAAAGTGGTGAACCTTTGGCATATGTCATCGGTTATATCCCATTTCTTGACTGTAAAATTTACTTAAATTTTCACCCCCTCATTCCCCGCTCCGAAACTGAATTTTGGGTCGAAAAGGCGATTAGTGAAATCAAATCGTCCGTCATCGCGAACGGAGCGCGGCAATCCACAATAAACAACGCAAACGTGGGCGTGGATTGCCAGCCTGCGCAGGCATGCTTCGTGCCTCGCAATGACTATGAAAAAAACGAACACAATCTTAGGGGTGAAACCCCTAAGATTCAGACTTACCAAGACAGTGCCTATGTAAAGGTTCTTGATCTTTGCGCTGGGTCGGGTGCAATTGGGGCGGCGGTCGCTAAAGCAGTTCCTGAGACTGAAGTGACGTTTGCAGAAATTGACCCTGCTCTCCTCCCCACCATCGAAAAAAACTTCTTCACCAATATCGCGATTAATCGCGATATTGGTGAAGCTTGTTACAAAATTTTACAAAGTAATCTGTTTGAAAATATTTCCGAAAAATTTGATTTTATTCTTTCCAATCCACCATACATTGATGCCGATGCCGGCACCGTAGAAACGAGCGTTGCCGAACACGAGCCGCATCTGGCACTCTTTGGTGGACGCCTCGGACTCGAGCTAATCAGCCGTATCATTGTCGAGGCGCCCACTCACCTCTCCACCACTGGACAACTGTGGCTAGAACATGATCCGAAGCAAGTCGAAGCAATCACCGCCCTCGCCAAGCAAAATGGGCTAACCATTACTACCCACCATGACCAGTACAAAATCCCTCGCTTCAGCGTCCTAGCTATGGCACAATAATGTCATGACTACTTCGACTCTTATTTCCTTGGCGGTATTAGCCAAATTGGCTTTTTATTTATTAATAATTACTTACGTCGTTTTCACAACCATCTTGTACTACCACTGGCAGAACTACTCTATGAGTCAAGCCGCCACCCGGAGTACCTATTTGGCATTTTTCGTCATTTCCTTACCACTTTTGATAATCATGAGTATTTCAGTACTTTTTATATAAATTATGTTATTCGATAAAATTGAACTGGAAAAGAACGAGATAATTATCAAAACTGCCCGCAAGCACTGGTTTATAATTTATACTGAATTGAGTCTAATTATTCTATTTGCCCTTTTCCCCCTTTTCTGCATGATGGTCTTACTGTCTATTCCTTTGCCAGAAAAGATCACTGAATTATTTATCTCCAACTCATCGTTTATTGTCTTTGGGCTAGCTGCATGGCTACTTCTCAGCAGTATGGCGGCTGCTACTGTATGGACCAGCTACTTTCTCGACCTCTGGGTAATTACTGACCGTCGAATAATTGTCATCGACCAAGAAGGATTTTTTAATCGCAAAGTCGGTAACTTCCGTTTGGAGCGACTACAGGATATTCAAGTCACAATCAGTGGAGTGATACCAACCCTGCTTGATTTTGGCACCATCCGAGCCCAAACAGCCAGTGCCTCAGAAAGTAATTTTGAAAGTAGATCACTACCCCATCCGCGTGAACTCCAATCGACTATTCAAACCGCCATGGATGAACGACTAAAAGCCATTAGTAACGACTTGGGGCTACCAATCGAATAGACGACAGATAGCTTGCCAAGTCCCCAACTCTCCCCTACAATCACATTTACTATGACAGACAAAAAACTATCAACCGAATCATATAAAGGAGTGCGCGACTTTTATCCGGATGATATGGCGGTGCAACGCTATATGTTTGAAGTTTGGCGAATGACGGCCGAACAATTTGGTTTTCAAGAGTACGACGCTTCAGTTTTGGAACCAGCAGACCTATATCGAAATAAAACCAGCACAGAAATTGTCAATGAACAAACCTACACTTTCACTGACCGCGGAAATCGTGAAGTTACCCTTAGGCCAGAGATGACGCCGACTGTCGCTCGGATGGTGGCTGGCCGGCGCCGGGAATTATCTTTTCCAGTACGTTGGTATTCTATTCCCAATTTATTCCGTTACGAACGAATGCAACGTGGACGCCTCCGTGAACATTGGCAACTCAACTGCGACATTTTTGGCATTGATGATATTTCAGCCGATATTGAGATTATTCTCCTTGCCAATGAAATATTCAAAAACTTTGGTGCCGAGAATGGTGCACAATATAAAATACATGTTTCTAGTCGTCGCTTGCTTGAAGCCCTCTATAGTTCACTTGATTTGGTTGCCGAAACACGTTTGGCTGCCACTCGCCTGGCTGATAAGAAAAATAAAATGGAGTACACAGAATTCAAACAACAAATGAGCTCTGTGGTTGGGGAATCTACTTCCATCATTTTGTCTTTCCTTAATGCTGATAACATCGATGTTGTGCCAGAACAGATTAAAGATTCCCCCGCTTATACTGAATTAAAAACTCTAATTAACACCACGAACGAAATCGGTTGTCCAGTATTTTTTGACCCCACCATTATCCGTGGTTTTGATTATTACACTGGAGTGGTATTTGAAGTAGTTGATTTACATCCGGACAATAACCGCGCTCTCCTCGGAGGCGGACGTTACGATAACCTAACCGAACTGTTTGGTGGCGAACCAATTCCTGGGATTGGTTTTGGTTTTGGTGATGTCACCCTGCGTGACTTTTTGATTAGTCACGACCTAATGACCACCAATATCACCTCACCAACTCTTTCAATTCTCCCTACCGAACCTGCCCACAACATAGCCGCTGAGAAAATAGCCCAATCTTTTCGAGAAGCCGGTATTTCAACCTCGATTGATTTAAGTAACAAAAAGGTTGGTAAAAAAATATCTCAAGCCAGTGAACAATTTATTACCTATGTTTTGATACTGGGGGAGGATGAGATTAAAACCAAACAATACAAACTGAAGGATTTGAGCGAGGAAACCGAAACTTCTGGCACCCTTAATGAATTGATTGCAAAAATCACTCAGTAAATATTCCGAGTGAGTCTTGTGATAAACTGTTTCTATATGCGCTATATAGTCTTTGATTTAGAAACCCAAAATACCTTCGAGGAAGTTGGCTCTAATGAATCATCTGCCCTCGATATTTCCGTGGCTAGTTTATACGATAGTCAAACCGACAAATACACCACTGTATCCATTGACGAGCTTGATTCCATTTGGCCACTGATCGAACAGGCCGATGCCTTGGTCGGCTACAACAGTAATCATTTTGATATTCCTCTCCTAAATAAATACTATCCAGGTGACTTGACTAATATCAAAAGTATTGATTTGTTGGAATCAATCCGGCAGTCACTAGGTCGCCGTTTAAAACTTGATAGTGTGGCCGAGGCCACTGTCGGTGCCAAAAAATCCGCCCATGGTCTCCAGGCGGTACGATGGTGGAAAGAAGGAAAAATCAATGAAATAAAAAAATATTGCGAACAGGATGTGAGAGTTACTAAAAAAGTTTTTGATTATGCTCTGAAACATGGACACGTAAAATTCAAAGATGGAAGTCGTAAACGAGAGATTCCCCTAGATATTTCAACATGGATGATCAAAGAAGATACTGCCATGACGCATTCGTTGCTTTTCTAGGTAAACACTTAGTGAATACTCATTAACTCAACCAAATAATATAAATCACCAACAAAGCCAACACGAGACGATACCAGATAAACGGCCAGAGGGTGTGGTGTCTGATAAATGTCAGCAGAAAATGAATTGCTATGATACCGGTTATAAACGCAGTAGCAGAACCAACAATCACGGCTATCCACTGGACTTCTACGTCAGACTGAATCAACTCAAGTAGTTTTTTACTACCGGCCCCAAACATAATCGGTATTGCTAAAAGAAATGAAAACCGAGCGGCCTCAATCCGAGACAAGCCAAGCAACATACCACCAGCAATTGAAGACCCGGAGCGAGACATACCAGGAATCAAAGCTAAGGTTTGAAACAAGCCAATCTGAAAACCCTTTTTAACTGTCATGATATTTTTAGGAACAGTATTGTAGTACACCCACTCAGCATAAATAAACAACCCCGACCCTAATATCATCACCCCGGCAACTAAAAGTGACGAACGAAAGAGCGTATCCATAAGTGACTCTAAAAACAAACCAGCGATAACGGCAGGAACCGTACCAATCATTAAAGCATAGAGGAGAATGAGGTCTTTTTGATTGACTGGTAGATGACCAAGTTTACGTAAAGCCGTTTGCATAACTAAATTTAGATCCTTCCAAAAATACAAAATTACCGCCACTGTGGTAGCCAATTGTAGGACTGCATCAAAGGCCAACGCGCCAGTAATTTCAATTCCTAAAATATCTCTAGCAAAAATCAAGTGCCCAGAGGAAGAAATTGGCAAAAACTCAGTTATCCCCTGTACCATTCCCAGAATAATTGCTTGAGTAAAATCCATATTCCCCAAAAGTATATCATGATACAAACTTAATATATATGAGCATGGTATACTATTTGGGTACATTACATTAGCTGTTTTAATTAGTCTTATGCAACCAAATTCAACTTCATCATTAGCAATTCCAGTTGCTATTATCGCCGGTTTTGCCCTTATTGCTGCTGCTATTTTTTTTAGTGGTGACAGCACACCCAACGCCAGTCCAAAAGAATCAAATACAGTTCCGGCTACTACCACCAAAACCGTCGTCCGTCCAGTTGACGAAACGGATAATATTAAAGGCAATCCCAACGCTCCAATTATGGTAGTTGAATATTCTGATTATGATTGTCCTTACTGCAAGATTTTTGATGAGACCATGAATAAAATTATGGATGATTATGGCGTCACTGGAAAAGTGGCCTGGGTTTATCGCCAATTTCCGATTGTTCAACTACATCCCAATACCGCCAGAATTTCTGAAGCAGCTTATTGTGTCGCCGAGCTTGGTGGCAATGACGCTTTCTGGAAATTTTCTAAAGAGGTGTTTGACAGTCGTGAAGTGAATGTTCAAACCGACATGACTCAATTACCGATATTTGCTGAAAAAGCAGGTGTCAATCGAGCTGAATTCAATACTTGTCTTGATAGTAGAAAATTCCAAGATAAAGTCCAACAAAGTGTGGCCGAAGCTGCTGCCGCAGGAGCTAATGGTACTCCTTACTCTATCGTGATTGTTGGCAATCAACAAGCCGTCATCGAAGGTGCTCAACCATATACTGTCGTAAAACAAATTATTGATAATTTAGTTGCTCAACTTAATGGAAACGACGCCCCAAACCAAGCTGAATAATTTGATGACTCAAACATTATAAAATGACACGGTCACATGGCCGTGTCATTTTATATGACACTGGTCGCCGTTTTGCAAACGGAGACGAACAATCCACATCATAAGTCTTCGTGCCCATCTTCACCCTCTTTTCGAGTCTGCTTTTAGCTACGAGCGAGGCGTTGGCTGGAAGCAATCCAGCTTCCATCATCATGGATCGCCATGTCATTCCCTTGCCAGCTCATTCCCTTAACAGGGACTGTACACCTTGTCGCTCTTTTTACAAAAAAGCTGGCAAGGTCTTGCGAAAGCGTCCCACGCTTTCTCGTCTTACAGACGCTGTCCACTCGCTCGCTATTTTGTTTCGCTATAGCTCACAAAATAGCTGGGCGAGTCTTGCGAAAGCGTCCCACGCTTTCTCGTCTTACAGACGCTGTCCACTCGCTCGCTATTTTGTTTCGCTATAGCTCACAAAATAGCTGGGCGAGTCTTGCGAAAGCGTCCCACGCTTTCTCACTCGCGAAGACGATGACGGCCGGCCTGTTCAGGCAGATGATCCAAGATTAATTAACATTGAATCCCGTTATATATTCAACAACCTGATCAATTGTGCATAGGTACTTTTCTCGGCCAGTTCTCTATCAACTAGGAATTTTCCAGCCACAATTTCAGCCACGGCTATCAATAATTCCTGTTTCAGAGATTCAATTTCCTCATCTGTAATAGTAAATTGTTCTTCATGAAGTACACCCTTGGCGTCTCCCTCTACAAACGAAAGGGTACTTTCTCTGCACAAGTATCGCTCATCATCATAAAGAGAAAGTAACAACGCATAAAAAACCAACTGTCGCTTATAATTACCATCACTGCTAGCGGTCTTCCCCTCTATCGCATTACGGGTTTTTGGTTTTCCAGTTTTATAATCTACTACCCTAAGGGCAAAGCCATTCTCATCTAAATCCAACCGGTCAAGTTTTCCAGTCAAAATTAATTCGGGTAACTCTTTAATACCAGTCGGTAAAATGACGCGCAAATTTAATTCCTCCTTAGTTCTAGCCGGTAGTGTCTTAGCCAATTGGCCAATATATGGGTAAAGTGCAGCCAGACCCTTCTCATGTAAGCGTACAAAATCATTTTTTGACAGTGGTAGCCGGTTCAACTCTTGTTCCAGTTTTACTTTAATTACTGTATCAGCAGGAATTAAACCTGTGTCAGTGTGATGTTTAGTAACAAACTCCAGCACATTATGAACAGCTGTACCAAATTGCATTTGAATGGACTGTGTTTCGGGGATGCGTAAAATATTTCGGTAGATAAAATCCCAAGGGTTACGCAAATAATTATTCAATGAAGTGGCTGAAAAACCCCGACTGGCGAACAAATTAGTTATTAAAGATGTGTCAATATTTTGCTCCGGTACGGATTTAGCAATAGTGCTAACGGGGTTAAATTTTTCTTCATCTTCAATTGTAGAACAGTCACTGACAGTATCTGGATTAAGAGTGTCATATAACCTAGTGGAAATTAACACTTTTCCTTCAGCATTTATCTCTGCACTAGAAAGATTTAGTTCCTGTTTTGCCCTGGTCATGGCCACATATAGTAATCGGCGCTCGTCATCAAAAGGATCAACTACTCCATCAACTAATTTTTTGGAAATCGGAACGGTAAAATAATTTCTCTTTACCGAACCACCCCAAATATTATCTTGGAGATGAGGAATAAATACCACTTGAAATTCCTGACCTTTTGACTTATGGGCAGTCATTACCGAAACGGCCTTAGTGTTGGTATTTATATAAGGAGCGGTTAGGGGTAAACCGTAGGCGCGGCTGTTTGTAAACATATCTCTAATGACGCTTAAGGTTCCTACTCCGTCACGGATTACGAGTGCTTCCACTTCATCATAAAGACGGCGCACCACTCTAGCTCCTTCTAGGGGACTATTGGCTATTATATGGTCAAGAAAGCCACTGGCCTGAAGTAGGTATTCCAAAACACGATGTGGGGCTTCATATACTTCCCGACTGCGAGCTTCAGCAATTACCTCGCAAATATTCTTGGCGGCAGCGATAGATGAAACTCCTAGCTCTAACAACTTTGTTTCGTCACCAAGAATACTAAGTAGGGTGACATCATGTCTCCGCGCGGCCGTTATTTTAATAATATCATTGGTCGAAAGTCCCCAGTAAGCACCGTGTAAAACCGAAAAAAGTGCCGACTCATCCACATCAGTAAAAACGGCTGCTATTAGCGACTCAATTGCATGAGTAATGGGATGGACCAGAATATCACCATCAGCGGATGCTTCGGTCACAATTCCCTCCTTACGTAAAAGGGCGGCCAAGGACTCAACTTCTCGATTGGTACGGACAATCACCGCAATCTCTTCTGGTGATACACCAGAAGTAATTTTTTCAGCCACTTGTTTTACCAGCCAAGAATCTTCGACAGCTTGATGTGAAAAAACTCGCCTTGTCACCTTTGATTCCGCTACCATCATTGCCATTAGAGGAATTCTTAATTTTTGCAAAACCTCATCCTCTACTTCAATTAAACTATGCGCAGTATCTAAGATTAATTGGCCGGATCGATAATTTTCTGTTAAACTTATCACTTTAGTTCCGCTAAAACGGTCTTGGAAGTATAAAAAATTATTTAGTGAAGCACCTTGAAAACGATAAATGGCTTGCTTCTCATCTCCGACCACAAATATATTAGGATGGTCGTGATAGGACGCCAACAATTCCAAAATACGATTTTGTGAACCATTTACATCCTGATGTTCGTCCGCTAGGACGTATTGGTATTGTTCTTGCAAATCTCGCAACATGGATTCATCCCGAGATAAGGCCGACACCGTCTCACTAATCATATCCTCAAAATCATATAATCTTTGCTCCCTCAATAGAGCTTCGTAGCGCCGATAGACAAAGAGTAACTCTTGGTTTTTGCTAATAATTTTTTCCTGTTTGGTATACTCACCCCGTACCTTGCCTTTATGAGCTCCTTTTTGATGTATCTTCTCAATTGAAAGCAATTGTTTTTCTTGCTGGTTAATAATTTTAACTAATTCATCAGGAGTAACGTACTCTTTTTTTAATTCACCCAACATCCGTAATAAAGGGGTAACGTAGTAGGATGGGTTACCGGCTGGCCGTAATAATTTTATCTCTCTAGTATCAATAATTGATTCAATGATGGCAATTTTCTCTAAATCACTAGCTGGCCGGCCACCCACAATTCGCTCATAAGCATCAGGGTAGTCTTCAATCAACCGTTTAGCAAAACCATGAAAGGTATAAATATAAACTTGGTAAGCTCTAGTACCGATATAGCGATGCAGTCGTTCCCGCATGGCCTTGGCACCAGATTCAGTAAAGGTAAGGGCTAAGATACTTTCCGGAGCAGTATCAGTTTGCAAAAGAATATTAGCTATTCGTAAAGTTAATATTTGAGTTTTTCCGGTACCGGGGCCCGCAATGACCATCACTGGTCCTTCAATATTATCTACCGCCTGACGCTGAGGACCATTCAATTTACCATAGGCGGTGATGTAGGCCTCATCATTCACGAGTTGCATGTAGCTAGTATACCAGTCCGAATCAATGTAGTAAAATTAGTGTGTAATTTGTGTTGTGTCCACACCTAACGCTGTTTGCAATTCAGAAAATACCTGACTAAACGTCTCACCCTTTTGATTTGTCCAATTTGCATATTTTTGAAGGCCTTCGCCTCCAATAAACGCATCTCCGAGATACTGATTCTTCACATTTGTAACCAATCCATTTGGGCGAATATATATTTTAAAAAGCGTACCTTCACTCTCTGTGAACACCCCTCTTCGTGAAAGGGTAGTCGTAACAGAATTATAGAGAGTGTTTTGGTCTACGAGAGCGATACCACCAAGCTTGCTAGGTATTGACCCCTCTGCATTCGCGTACAATTGACCTCTGGCAGCTGCGGTGGGTAACGTGGACTCCAAATCATGATTGATTTTAGCCAGGTTGCTTTCAAGACAATCGGTAATCTTCGCAAACTGTTCATTTGAGATAGGTGTCATAACGAACATATTTAAAACATCAGGATTTAAATCTTTTGGTAGTTCAAATACTTTTACATTAAATTTTGTATGCACTGGTAAAGGATCAATTTCATTAGCAAGAACACCTGGACGCACAACGTACGACAGTCTGTTTAACTTTATTTCAACCCCATTCGAGCGATAAAAATAGTTATACCATTCACTATTATCTTCAATGGTGACCTTAGTAGAAAAAACGAGATCGATTTTTGCGTCTCCACAATCATATGAAGCAATAGTATCAGAGCCACTCTGTACACGATCCCAAACACTTACTCCAAAAATAAACATCAGTAATAGGACTATTCCTCCAACAATAAGCACCCCTGGAATGATCAGAAAGAAACCAAAAATCTTGAATAGTGTTGAAAAAAATTGTTTCATATTGTTACTGTGCATCATCAAAATAAAGTTAGTACAACATAGCCACGCCAAACGGTACCAAAATAATCAAGAACAATTTCTCAACGGGTATAGACAGTCAGCAAGAGAAAATGAAAGGACAACGTCTTCATGCCCTCTATTGTAACAAAAAGCCACAGCAATGCTATGGCTTTTTGTTATCAAACAGTGAATAGTAATTCCTTCAGTATGGGTCAAGGACTGGCTCACAGAGATACAGTGCTAGGCGCGCAAGGAAGTTGCTGCGAGCCGTACTTAACGTACAGTGAGCTGCAACTTGCCGCAGTCGCAACAAAACAATGCGCTCTGTGTGTCTGTCCGACTAGTAACTCTTCAATCGTCTCGCCTTATCATGCTGTCTAATCTTTTCCAACGCCTTGGCTTCAATCTGACGAATACGTTCACGCGTCACCCCAAATTCCTTCCCCACCTCCTCTAGAGTATGATAGGTTCCATCAATTAGCCCATGACGCATTTCTAGAATTTTTCTTTCTTTCTCAGATAAGGTATCAAGGATTTCGGTAATTTGATCAGTCAGAATGCTATGTGACACCTCTTGATCCGGTGAAGTAATTTTATCATCAGCAATAAAATCTGATAATCGAGAATGATCATCATCATCTCCAATTGGTAATTCCAGTGAAATGGTCTCCTGGCTTATTTTTTCTATCTGATAGATTTTTTCAACTTCAACTCCCATTTCAGTGGCAATTTCTTCTGACAAGGGGTCACGCCCTAAATCTTGAGAAAGACGACGAAAAACCTGCTTATACTTAGCCATCGTTTCAACCATATGAACTGGAATACGAATAGTGCGTGACTGATCGGCTAGGGCTCTAGTAATAGCCTGTCTAATCCACCAAGTAGCATAGGTTGAAAACTTAAAACCTTTAGTAAAATCAAATTTATCGACTGCCTTAAAGAGACCGAGATTGCCTTCTTGAATTAAGTCGAGCAAGGTCAAATCTGGAGAACGGCCGACATATTTTTTAGCAATTGAAACTACTAGACGCAGGTTCGCTCGGGCTAGTAAATTACGGGCTTCGCTGTCGCCATCAAAAATTCTCTTGGCCAAGACTCTTTCCTCTAAGGCATTTAATAGTGGATACTGACCAATTTCACGCAAATACATTTGAATTGAATCATAACTACTGTCATTACGTTTAAAAGCGTTCTTCTGGGCTAAGAGTTCTTCGGCGGGATCATCCCCTAACATTCCACCACTTTTAAGGACATCAATACCAGCCACCGAAAAACGTTCATAGAGTTCATCAAGGAACATGACATCCTTTTCAATTTCCGGGAATGAACGCAACAATTCATCATAAGTAACGTAACCTCGCTCGCGACCGAGCTTCATCAATTCCGTCGCCTTAAGTTCTAAAATTTTTTCGCGGTGGGTGAGTTTTTTAGGAACAACCTTCTTGACAGTTGATTTTTTTACAATCGCTTTTTTCTCAGTGATTGGTTTTTTAGACATTAATTTTTTAGCAGACCTAACATCACCTTTTTTAAAGGTGTTTTTCTTGACTGCGGTCTTGGCTGGTTTCTTCTTGGCAAATACTTTCTTCTTGGCAACTTTTTTGCTTGATTTACTGGTGTTTTTTGTAGCTGCGACTTTTTTGATAGTCTTTTTGGCTACGGTTTTTTTGGCTACTGTTTTAGCGGTTTTGGCCACTTTTTTTATGACTTTTTTTATGACTTTTTTGGCTTTGGCCATACGTGAGCACAACTATACAGAAAATACCAAAAATGTCCAGTGCTATCATCTCGACTAAAGCTTCGAGAAAATATCGACAGTGTACGGCGGTAATTGTTTCTTTTTTTGTAATTCCAAGATTTTTGGCAACACCTCACTACTGACCTCTGGATTTTCAGTCAACTGACTGCGTAACAATGCCAATTGTTCGTCCAAATATAGTCGGCGTAGCTGTTCTAGTTTATGCACTAGCTCTTCATAAACAATTAGCGGTGAGCTTTTCTCATAAGACTCCTCGAGTTGAAAAATAATTTTATCTAGGGCTGAATCGGGTAATGATTTTATCAAATCATCTATATTAGAGTTTGTAATACTATCAACTTCAACCTCAAGCACGGAACGAACCTCAGCCGAAACTACACTGACAGCCGCTAGTAGATATAACAAAGTAACATCTTTTCTGTGGGTAGGATTATAGGGAGAGGTTACTGAGGTAGTATTAATATTGATGACTGACTTGGATGAGATGGATTGACGTTCACTTTCTTCTAGCAATCTGGTTACCTCAAAATGAACAGCATCTTTGGTGGTACCAAGAGCCGTGGCAATCACTCCTTCAAAATGTTCTTGGTCAATATGGTTTGGAATTAAAGTCACAAACGGAATAACTTCCTCTCGCGCCCGTAATTTAAATGCCCTCTCATCGGTAATAGTATTTTTTAAATGTGTCAAAAGAAATTCAATCACATGGACAGAATGCCCCACCGCATTTTTATAGACCTTAATATCCTTCTGTACCATATCAGCCGGGTCGGCTCCATCGGGTAGAGCCGCCACCTTAACATCAATCCCTCGCCGTAACATCAAATCTGCCGCCCGCTTCATCGCTGCTATTCCGGCCTTATCAGCATCCAAGGCAAGGACCACTTTATTTGATAAACGCTCCAGTAGTTGTACGTGATGAGTGGTAAGAGCGGTACCAGAAACAGCTACCGTATTACTGTAGCCGGCCTGATGACTCATCACGACATCAAATTGCCCTTCAACAATCAACCAAAAACCGAGCTGGCGAATACTGTGTTTAGCCATATCATAGCCATAAAGTAAGTCAGACTTGTGATAAAGGTCTGTCTCTGGAGAATTAACATATTTAGGCGCCTCAGTGTCCTTAGCCAAAATTCGTCCAGAAAAAGCGACCACTTTCCCATTCTGATCTCGTAACGGAAACATGACTCGGTCACGAAAAACATCAAACGGCTCTTTACCCACATCAGTGGTCTTAATCAAGCCGGCCTTAAGAAGCAAGGTGTCGTTATAACCAGCCGTATTCAAATGCTGACGCAATTCCCGCCAACCAGCTTCAGGCGGACCAGGTGCATAGCCAATTCGCCATTTTTTAATTGTTTCAGCGGTGACGCTCCGGTTTTCTAAATAAGCTCTGGCTGGCCCATGACTGGCTAGTTTATTTTCAAAATATTGAGTAGCTTGCTCCAAGACTGCGTACAACTGGTCGCGCTCAGTTTTTTTCTGGGGATTTTCCGGTACTAACTCCACTCCCGCTTTTTCCGCCAAAATTTTAAGAGCCCCCTTAAAATCAACTCCTTCCATCACCTCAATAAAACGAAAAATATCCCCACCCTGACTAGTCGAAAAACAATAATACATTCCCCGTTCTGGCGACACAAAAAATGATGGGGTCTTTTCATTCGTAAACGGCGACTTACCCTTAAAATGTCTCCCCGCCTTATGCAACTCCACATAAGGCGAAATCACATCAATAATATTGAGTCTATCTTTAATCAATTGAACCGAGTCTCCAACCATAATTACCTACAGTATACGCGATAAGACGTGGCAGCGTAAGCTATTGACAAAATATATATATTGTGATTACATATCAATCAGGAACACAATGGAAGGACTAAGGAAATGACCATATCTGACGAACTCCAAAAGAAGGCAATTGCTGACCTTGCCAGAAACAGGACCAGCTCCAGTTTTTTACAGAAGCAGTACCCGACTGCGCAAAGGACAATCGACAAAGAAATCGTCAACAACCTCGCCACTCGAGTTCTCACTTGCTGGAATATCAGCAAGGGAATTACCGCGGGACGTCTGACCGACGCGGCGAAGATTTCTCCCGAGGCGTACGAAAACGCTGAGAAAAACGCAAAACTATCTCGAACAAACTTCAGAAAGAACATGGCCATCACCCTCAAAGGCTTTGGCATCGGCGAGATGACTGCCGAGGAAATAGTCGCTGCCATCATGGCCGACTAACCACCACACCACCCCCAACCGAACCATCGGCAAATCCCGCCCATTGGTTCGGTCGGGGTTTTGCTTTTTTATTTTATTACAATTTAAAAACGTGGATTGCCGCGTCAGTTTCGTATCCACTACACTTCCTCGCAAGACGAATGGAACATAAAGGCCGGCCCCGTAGGGGCCGGCCTTTATGTTTGTATCTACTCTACCCTGCCATCTTCAGAGGGTTTCAAAACGTGCGGAGCTACTAGGCGCACAAATAAGTAATTGCGAGCCGTACTGATTGTACGGTGAGCGATTACTTACGCAGTGCAACAACGTAGATGCGTGTGTTTTGAAAGCCAAAAATAGAATTACTATTTGTCGATGATGGTGGCGCCACCTTTAATGGCCTGTATCATATCGTATTTACGACTTCCTTTGAAACCGGAACCAGCGGGAATAAGCTTTCCGATAATGACGTTCTCCA
>Ga0210005_1001132_pt1 | contig 17840 bp, 20 predicted proteins | sample CryGey02umfilter_3_FD_183961 | JGI IMG/M metagenome (GOLD analysis project Ga0210005, IMG submission 183961) | Groundwater microbial communities from aquifer in Utah, USA - Crystal Geyser 4/9/14 0.2 um filter (SPAdes) (version 3) | ecosystem: Environmental > Aquatic > Deep subsurface >... | reverse complement strand
TATACTGATTGCTCATCAACATTTACAGGGACATTTGATCCAAATTATATAGATAATGGGCCTGTTTGTGATACAACGTCTCCGGAAGTTGTGCTTGTTTATCCGAAAAATGGGAGTTACGTTTCTGAGGAAAATGTGAGTTTTAATGCTACATTTAGTGATGATTCTGAGCTGGCTAATTCTACATTTTATCTGTGGAATTCTACCGGAGATAATATCAATACAACTACAACAAGTATAACAGGAACATCCAATTCAACTAATTTAAGTGTTATATTGCCGTATGAAGATACATTTGAGTGGAATTATCTTGCTTATGATGGCTCTGGAAATGGGGCTTGGAATGATAGCAACTTTACAATTAATTATGATGAAACAGCTCCAACAGGGCAGTATGTGGGTCCTACGAATGATGATGGCTCTTTTGTTTCAGAAGATTTTATTGAAATTAATGTTAGTGCGGAAGATAATAATTTGGATACGATACTGATTAGGTTATATAACAGCACAGGAGATGAGATAAATAGCAGTTCTGGGGATATGAGTCCGTTGTATGTGAACTTTTCTTCTTTGGATGGCGGGCTTTATTATTATAATGCGACTATAAATGATAGTGCGAGGAACTCAAATGAATTATCAACGAGAAATGTTACATTGGATAATACAAGTCCTGGTCTGGCAATTGATAGTCCGGAGAATATTACTTACTCTGATAGCTCCTTGGATATTAATTTTACAGCATCCGATGATAATCTTGATAGTTGTTGGTATACCGATGATTTTGGGGTGAGCAACAACACTCTTTCTGATTGTGCAAATTCAACTTATATGGCTTCGGAAGGTTCTACTACACTTATTTTATATGCTAACGACAGTGCAGGTAATGAGGGCAGTGATGAAGTTAGTTTTGTTGTTGATACTGTTGCTCCTTCTGTAACTTCTCTGACTGAAAATCCTTTGGACCCTGCGACTTATGTTTTTGAGCAGGAGTATGAGTTTAATTCGACAGTTGAAGATAACAATTTGGATAGTGTTTTGTTTGAGTTTGATGGGGTGAATTATACTGCTTCAGGTGAAGGAAATATCTACAATGCTACTATTGTTGACATAGGTGTTGGGACTTATAGTTATGTTTGGTATGCTAATGATACTTTTGGGAATGTAAATGTTACGGAAAGTGATTATACAGTCAATAATGCTACCGGGAATATTAGTTTGTTGTTGAATGGACTGGAAGAAAATCAGACTTCGGTTTATGGTGCTTTCACTAATGCAAGTGCTTCTACGCTTTATGGGTTTGTGACAATATATAGGAATGGAATTGATGTTAGTTTTGAGAATGGGGATGATGTTACACTGGATGCTGGAGATTGGAATTATACTGCTGTTTCATCAGGAAATGAGAATCATTCATCAGCAAGAATAGGGAGATGGGGTCATATAGAAAAGGCGGTTCCTTCCGGTTCTATTTCCGGAACGGCAAGCATTGATTTCGGAACTTCTGGAGATGTTGAAGGTTCGGAGTCAAATACAGGGGATGGGGATGTTATGTATGCTCTTTACAGAAATGATGCTTTAGCAAGTAATCCTGACACAACGATTCTCGGAGCTGGAACTTATAATTATATTTATAATGCTACGTCTGGGCAGAACTATACTTCTAACGCAAGCATGGATACTTTTGTATTAACCGTTAGTAAAATAGGGGGTGGGCTTAATTTAACTCTTAATAATATTGAGGGGAATATAACCTTAGATCAGGGTGATAGTATAGATTTAAATGCTACATTGGTTACAGGAGATTCATCGGGAAGCATTGTGTTGTATAAGAACGGAATTTTGATTAATAATGGGACGTCGTCTATTGGAAATATAACAATATTTAGTGACGTTGGCGTTGAGAACATAACAGCGATTTATGAGGGAAGCCAGAATTATTCCAGAAGCAGTGAAACTTACTGGGTGACTGTTAATGAAGTTGATTCTAACCCTCCTGAAGTGACAATTAATGTTCCTGAAAATAAAACTTATGGTTCCTCATCAATTACATTCAATATTTCTTTGAATGAAAATGGCAGTGTTGTTTATTCCTTGGATGATGGGGTGAATAATGTCACAATGGATACTAATGACAATAGGGAATTTGAAGATACTGTTGCAATTGCTGATGGGGGTTATGTATTTTCTGTTTATGCTAATGATACCTTTGGAAATAAAAATTATACAGAAAGTGTTACGTTTAGCGTAAGCGTCTCTGTTGGTGGGGGGTCTGTAGGGGGTGGCGGAGGAGGTGGAGGAAGTAGCAGTACAGCGGTTACATCTAAAGAAACTTCTACAGGAGGTATAAGTGTTGAGGAAGATAATTTGGATGTTGAAAATTTTGAAGGTAGCTCTACAAAAAAGACAATTAGAGTTAAGAATGAGAAAAATGAAAGTGTGAATATTTCATTGTCTGTTCTTGGGTTGGAAGGCGTGAGATTGCCTCAGGATGTTGTTTTAGGACCAGGCGAGGAAAGGGATTTGGAAATAGAATTTATACAAACAGGCAAAAGAATCAGGATGGGAAAAATTATTATCAGTAACAAGAATGGAATTATTGATGAGGTCGATGTTACTGTGAATGTGAAATCTAAGGATTTCTTGTTTGACGCCTCTGTATTTTTGCCGGAGGAATATAAGAGAGTTGAGTCAGGTGACGTTTTAAGGGCTCAAATAGATTTGAATGAGGTGGGTGTGCAAGTTGAAAAAGTAGATGTTGTTGCGACTTATGTTATTAAAGACTTTTCTGGAAATATTTACCTTGAAGAAAGTGAAACATTTTTCTTATTGGATAGGAAGTTTGTGGTAAAAGAATTTTCAACTAGCGGACTGTCTCCCGGGAAGTATATTTTAGGTGTGGAAATTGTTTATCCAGGAGCTTTTGCAACAACTAGTTCTCAATTTGAAATCATTGGAAGTCTTTTTGAGGATAGGGGTATTGAAGATGGGGGTATCTGGGCATTTATCTTGATAACAGCCGTATCTGCCGTATTTGGGGCTATTGTTTGGATAGCAGTTAGACCTATAAGAAAGAGGCATAAAAGAACAAGGAAAAAAAGAAAATAACAAGATTTAAATGTGTTTTTTGCTTAAAAAAACTATGTCTTTAAAGAAAGGGGTGGTGGTAGTTTTTTTGTTTGTCCTTATAATTAGTATTGTGTTTGCCATAGAAACAAGCACTATATTGTTGAAGGTTTCTTTAAATGATGGCGAGGAAGCTAATAGAAAAATTTGGGTTTCCGGTGATAAGGGCGAAATAAGTCTTGAAGTCTTAGATATAAAAGGGGTTTCGTTGGACCGGAAAAATGTTCGGGTTGATGCGGGTGAAAGGGCGGAAGTATTGGTCAGTTTTAATTCTGCCGGACTGAATGAGGGGATTTATACAGGAAGGTTGAAAATTAGCAACAGAGAGGAAAAATTTATTCCTCTTGTTCTGGAGCTCGAATCCGAAAATGTTTTGTTTGACATAAATGTGGATATTTCCCCACAATATACTGAAGTGAGTCCTGGCGAAAAAATTCTTGCGCAAATAAAGGTGTTTGATTTGGTTTCAGGGGGAACTTCAGAAGGATTTGGAACTACAACTGTTGATATCGAATATATGGTGTTAGGTCTGGATGGAAGGGTTTTTAGCTCTGAAATGGAAAACCTTGTGATAGACCAAAAAGGAAGTGTCACCAAAACGTTTATGCTTCCTGATGATATTCCCGAAGGTGTTTATGTTTTTGCTTCAGTTGTCAGTTATGGTGATTCTACGGGTGTTTCGAGCAAATTATTTATTGTTTCGAGCGACTCATTTGATATTTTTGGTGTTGTGCAAGATTCGTCATTGATCCTGGTTGTTGGGGCAGTAGTTTTCTTCTTTTTTCTTATAATTGTCTTTTTGTTTGTTTATATGATGTCTGATAGAAACAAGCTAATAGAGGAATTGAAAAGATATAATGCGTGGGAGCTAAAAAAACAAAAAAAGCAGTTGCTTGAGGAGGCAGAAAAAGCTAAAGGGAAGGAGAAAAAGAGAAAAGCGAGAAAAGATGTCTCAAGATTAAAGAAGATGCAGAGGAAGAGAATTCGGGACTTCAAAGACTTTGAGCGAAAAGGCGACGTGGAGTCTATGCGTAAGAAAATTAAGGAGTGGAAAGGGAAAGGGTATAATACTGCAAATATAGAAAGAATTGTCAAAGGACTTTCTTCAAAAGATATGAGGGAGCAGATTGGTGAATGGAAAAAACAAGGTTATAAAGGAAAAAACGAAGGTTATAAAAAGAAAAAATAGGTTTAATTGAATAGAGGTGAATTATGTCTAAAAGCAAAACAAAGGTAAAAAAGGAATTTGACGACTTTGCCAAAAAGATTACTAAGCTTGAATCTTTAAGGCAACAATTGAATGCTTTAGATACCAAGGGTTTTGAGACTGAAGCGAGGCTGATAAGAGCTAAGTTGAAAGATACTGATGCAATACCTCAGATAACCAAAGAGATTAATTCGTTAAAAAATAAGATAGAAAGAAGGCATACAAAACCAATGGTTTCTAGGAAAGACAGAAAAGAGCATGAAGAAATTATTAAGGAAAATAAAAAGATGCAGGCTAGGATTAATGAACTTCAGAGGTTGATAAAAAAGAAAAGGAGAGTTTTTACAAAGAAACAACTGGATGATAAGGAAGTTAAATATGTGAGAGACATACCTAAGCTTGAGAAAGAATTAGGGGATTTGATTAATAGGTTTGATAGGCACACTTCTTCTGCAAAAATAAAGATAGATTCAGGAGTCGGTTTTGTCGTTGATAGTAAGTTTGATGATTTTATTAGGAATATTAAAGGGGAATTGAGTGAAAGGTTGAGGGATAAAGAGCTTTTTATGGATGAAACTCTGAAGTATGACCTTGGAGAACAGAAGAAAATATTTGCTGACAGGTATAAGAAACTTGTGCATGACTTTCACAAAAAATATAAGGATAAATTAAACAATGACTTGAAGAAAGAAGTCAAACAGAAATTTAATTCTGAATTAAGGAAGAAGTTAGATGATGAGAAAAAGAAACTTGTTGATTCATTAATGAAAAAAAATGCGAGAAGGATGGAAAAGGAGAGGAAGGAGGTGAGGGAAAAGCTACATAAACATTACAGAGAGAAAGAGGATGCATTAAAAAAGAATGTAAGAAAGCAGAAGGAATCTTTGAAAAGGAAGATGGATAAGTTAAAAAAGCAGGAGAAAAATCTTCTTGCAAAGTCCAAGGGCAAAGATGCAGAAATTGAGAGAATAAAGAAAAGGTATGGGTTTTTAAGGGATAAAGAAAATGAAAAGTTTGAAAAGCTTAAGAAGGATCAAGCTGAAAAATTTAGAAGGCTTAAGGATGAAGAGGAAAAGAAGTTTGGGAATAAGCTGAAAGAAGAAAAGAAAAAGATTTTTGAAGAGGAAGAGGAACTTAGGAAGGTTTTGAAACTTAAGGAGGCAGAAATTGAGTCAAAGGAGAAAGAATTCTATAGGAAGATAAAAAGTTTGCAATCAAAAAGGGTTATGGATGCTAAAGAAAGAAAAAGGCATGAAAATATTATTAGGGCTAAGCGAAAGGAATTAGTTAGGTTGAAGAAATTTCATGAAAAGTCTATTAGAAAGAAAAAAGAAGAACTCCAAGGGAAGATGAAGAAAGAGAAATTAAACCTTGAGAAAATATTCAGGGATAAAAGGAATGAAGATGAAAAAGAGCTGGTAGCGAGGGAGAAAGAAATTGAAAGGAAGCTGAAAGAGGCGGAATCTAAAAAGAAGGAAGCGGGGAGGATAGCTGAAAGGGAAATGAGAGAAATTGAGAGAATAAAGAAAGGGATTGATTTAGAGAAAGAAAAAATCAAGAGAGATGAGGAAGAAAGGTTGGCTGAAATTGAGTCAAAGGAAAAAGAGAATGCTGATAGGGAAGTAAAGAAAGAAAAAGATAGGTTAAAGAAGGACCTTGAAGAAAAGGTTGCCAAAATAAAAAAAGAACATGATGCTACTGTAAAAAGGGAGACTAGTAGAAAGGAAAAAGAAATGAAGGAAAGGCTTGAAAAAGAACTTGAGTTAAGATTAAATGATGCTGTTGCAAGGAAGGAGAAAGAGCTCCAGAGGAAAAAACAGGAAGTAGAGAAGCATATCATGGAGCAGGCTAAGAAAATATTTGCCTAAAATTGGGCTTTGTTTAATAAGTCCTTTTTAGTCCATACTTTTAAACACAAATATGACTTGTGTAATATTGATAAAAAAACAACAATTCCTCAAAATGCTATGAACCCGAACGGGAATGTGCCCTATGTAACAACAAGTTCTATGAATAATGGTGTTTCTCAATTTGCCGATGAAGAACCTAATTTTGAAGGAAAGTGTTCAAGTGTGGCTATGAATGGAAATGTCGGAGAGGTATTTTTTCAGATTGACAATTTTATAACAAGCGGAGATAATGCAGTTTTAACAATCAAAGGAGATACAATCCTTATTTGTTACTCTTTATTGGAACTTTAATAAGAAGCCATCAATGGAGATATAATTATTATAGAAAGATGAGTTTAGACAAACTAAAAAATTTAGAATTACTAGACCTATGAAAAACGGCAAGATTGATTTAGAATATATTTGGAAGAATGGTAAAAATGCTTATGGGTTTGAAGAAGTGAAATAATTTCTTTAATTTTTCAAGGACTTTTAAACAGGAACTATTTATTAAACAAGGCTGGAATATGGTTACTACTTATGCTCCTGAGACTATTATTTCTGATGTTGAGATAAGAGTGAGTGTAGAAAAATTAATCAAACTTCTTTCTGAGTTGGAAATTTAGCTAAACTCTTCTAAAACTTCACCAATGTTTTATTTTTTATTTACAGATAGATGGAAATGAAAGATATTTCTATCAAGGTATTCTCCGACGATATAGATTTTTGATTTTCCTTTTTCTATATTGAAGAAAATTGCAACACCCAGTTTTACATACATGCTAGTGCCTTCTTTATCGGTTATCAATATGAAAATATCTGAGTTTCTAACGCCTTCTATGTCACGAATTGAGACTTTTTGTGACGCTTCTTTATTCTTTCCATATCGTTTTATGCTAATGTCCTTTGTCCAGTCAGCAGTTATTTCATGCCCTTTTTCTTTTAGACTTGTTCTGCTCGTGCTGTTCTTGATGCTATGTAGAATTTTATCCTAGATATCTTAACTTACCCGGTCTTGGTTCGTAGACAAGACCTTCTTCTAAGAGTTTTTTGATTTCTTGGTTGATTGTTTGAGGTGTTTCTTTTAAATCTGTTATCATTTGTTCTATGTCTGCTCCGCCTTCGCTTTCTTTGTTCTTTAAAGTCTCAAGAATCTTGGCTCGAAGTTCTGTTGCCTGAGCTTTATTAAGAGTTTTTGGTTTTTCTAAATCCGTTTCAAGCTTTCTTAGCATTAGATATTCTGGTGTTCTTGGCTTAACTATTTCCGGGAGGATGTAGAGTTCGTTGTTCCAGCTTCTTAATACTCCTATTACCTGTATTGTGTCCCCTTGAGATAGTTTATCTAGTTTTTGAATCTCTTCACCAAAGTTTTTTAATTTTATTTGGCCTGACGCATCATCTAGAGTTACAGAGGCGAATTTTTTTTCGTCGTCTTGGACATATTTTTCTATTACATTAGCAATAATGTTTACTCTGACTATGTGTTTATCTCCTAATTCTAGAAGTCTGAATTTATCGGCATCTAAGACTGGTTTTCCAGATAATATGTCCCCAATTCTTAGCTTATAAGCTATATTTCTTTTGAATTGTTCTTCCGGCATTTTTGTTAAAATAATTGGTGTTATTTAAGGATTGTTATGGTTAAAGTAATTAGGAAGGAAGGGCGTGTAAGAATTACCTGGTATTTGGAGATATGGCGGTCTGCCTTCTCCATTTGAAAAAATTTGAGCGAATGACTTTTCTCCTGCATTTGGTTCTTCAATTATCCTTATCCGTATTCCTTTTGGTTCTGCGAAAGGATTTTTTGAAGTTTCTTCACTTACAGGAGTTCGAGGGCGATGTTTTCTTGCTACAATTGATTCCTTTCTTCTTGCTATTCTTAGAGCCTCATTGATAGTTTGCATAATTAAATAGGGGGGAAAGGTTTTATAAGGATTTTTTTGATTGAAATGGGATGAATGAGGAAGTTGAAATTAAGGTTGAGCTCAAGAATCCTGAAGAAGTTGATAAAAAACTCAGGGAAATTGCGAAATTTGTGAAGGCCAAGGATCAAAAGGATGACTATTATACTCCAGCCCATAAGGATTTTTTTGATAAGAAAGTACCGGATGAATACTTAAGAGTTCGATATGAAGACGGGAGGAGTGAATTATGTTATCATTATCTTCATTTGGCTGCTGATGAGGCCGTTACCCTGTATAAAACTGATGAATATGAAGTAAAAATTGAGGATGCGGAGATGATGAAGACCATTTTAGAGAAATTGGACATGGTTCATAAAGTGACTGTTAACAAGCATAGAAAGACCTTTGATTATAAGGAATTTGAAGTTGTTTTGGATTATATTGAGGAACTCGGAAATTATATCGAAGTTGAGTTGAAAAAAGTTGAAGGAAGTTTTGAGGATATGTTGCAGAAGTGTTATGGCGTTTTAGATGAGGTTGGTGCTGAATGGGAAAAAATACCTGCTGAACTTAGGGGATATCCTATCATGATTTTGGCTAAGAAAAGTTTATAGTTTTTGAATGAACCCTTTCTTTGGCTTGAAGATGTCTCCGGATTTGGAAAGCTGAGTAATGGCTTCTTCCAGCTCAGTTTCTGTCATTGAATCTTGGAGCTCTTTTTGTAATTCTTCTAATGGGATTAGTTTGCCCAATCTTGATTCTAACTGAGAGATTGTTTCTTTTACATGAATTATTTTGCCTCTTTTTGAAGATGAGATTCCTGTTGTGATTCTGTCGATATCGAATGTTTGGGTTTCTTCATCATAGCCGACTTGACTTAGTGAGAATTTTAGTAAATCTATTGCTCTTTTGGCATCTTCCCCGCCTACTGTTTCAGATAATCTGATACGAGCGCATGATTCTGATAAACGAATGATAGCTTCTAATTGTCTAGCCGTGATTGGGATTGGTTTTATGTCCGTGTCAGTTCTACCTGATTGGTTTCTTAAAGTTATATAGAAATCCTTGATTTCTTCTACGGCTGTGTCTGTCAATTTTGGAGAAAGTCTTTTTGCGTATGCTATATATTTTCTTAATAAATTTGGTTCGATGACATCTCTAATTACTTCTTGCTGATGTTCTTCCAATACATGGGACGCGATTGCTTCATCTTGGGCTTTGTTCGGTAAATCTCTTAAGACAAATGTGATGTCGAATCTGGATAATAATGCAGGAGAAATATCTATTTGTTGTGGGATTGGAGAATAGGGCTCGAAGCGTCCGAATTTTGGATTTCCGGCTGCCAGGACAGATGTTTCCGCTCTTAATGTTGCTTGAATATTAGCTTTGGAAATTGTGACTGTTTGTTGTTCCATTGCTTCGTGCATTGTTGATCTGTCATGTTCGTTCATTTTTTCAATTTCGTCTATGCATACCAGGCCTTTGTTTGACAACACCATTGCACCAGCTTCTAAGCTCCAACCACGAAGAAATTCATCTTTCACAACTGCTGCTGTTAACCCGGCCGCGGTTGCTGCTTTTCCAGAAACATAACGGCCTTTTGGCGCTATATTGGAAACGAATTTTAGAGTTACAGATTTTGCTACTCCAGGATCTCCTACTAATAGGATATGTATGTCTCCCCTTGTTTTGCCGCCATCAGATTTTACTTTTTTTACTCCTGAGAATAGCTGGAGAAGAATGGCTTCTTTGATTTTGTCGTATCCATAAACACTTGGTGATATGCTTTGAGTCAATCTTTTGTATACATGAGGGTCTGCTGCTAGTTCAAGAATTTGTTTCTCTTCTTCTTCAGAAATTTCTAGATCTGCATAAGTTTCTTCCAGTGGTGTGATAAAATTGGCTTCTACGGCTAAGTCAAACAATGTAGAAATGGAGCCAGCCTGTAGTGGGCGGGGAACTTCTTTTAGAATTCCGAGAACTTTTACTTTGCTTCCAGGGGTTGTTCTTTCTTCCATTTTGGGGTCAACAAGATCTTCCTTCAAGAATACGTTGATTCTTCTTGGTTGTTCTCCCCCTTCTAGCATATCAGGAGATTCTTCTATCACTAATCTTTGGGCATCTACCATTTCTTTTGAGAGGAGTTTGAACTGTCCTTTCCTTCCGCAAGAGCATCTTGCTGGTTCTCTAAATTTTTTGTCTATTTGTAAAACGGAAAGGATTGCCCCACATGTAGGACATTCAAATCGGGCATTAACTACTTGTGGAAGAACATCAGAAGCTTGCTTTACGATACCTTCCACCTGAATGAATTTATCTAAATGCTTGGCCCTGATTTCCCTGATTTTGACATCTACTGATGGTGGAACCCCTTTCAGTCTTAATCTTGGGTTAGAAACGAGTCCTGCTTCATCTATAGCCATCTCTAAATGGGCAAGAGTTTCTTCAGGATTTTCAAGGAGTTTTTCTGATAAGGCGGGAGAGTATTCTGTTATGTAGTGGAATGGGAGATAGATGATTCTTTCTCCTTCCCGGAATGAACGGCCAAGTTCTTTTTTGTAAGATTCCAAGAAATTTTTAGCTTCTTGAATAATATCCTCTGTTTTTTTTAACTCCATAGAAATTGAATGCCTGAGGGATTTATATGGTTTGTTATGCTATGACTATTCTATTGGGAACCTTAGGATGGCACCTATGCCTTTTGTGATGTTAAGGAACTGCTCTCCTTCTTTGGTTTCCAATGATACTATAATAATATGAGAACCTATATTCTCTGCTTTTTTCTCAAATTCGGCTTGTTTTTCTTTATCCAAGAATTTGGATAATAATAAGGTGTCCACAGCCCCTCTTTTCATTGCCAGGTTAGTTTTTTCTTCCCCGTATGTAGCATGGGATCTGTGTTTCCCAAGAGTTTCGAAGAACTTTTCTACAGCATTTTTTTCTTTTATCAATTCTTGTTCTTGGATATCATTTTGAGAATCTTCTACTAATAGTTCTAAGCCATGTTCATCTACATATCCTATGTCTTTTACGGAAATGACTTTTTCCTTCAATTTTGTTGCTAACTGTCCTTCTTCTAGGAACTCCTCCTTGGTGGGTATTGGTCCTCCGACAAGAATTCCTTTTAATCTTGGCATTTCAAAGAATAATTTTTTCATTTCTTCTGCTACTCTTCTGAAGAATTCTTTAGCTAAGCCTTCTGTGATTCTATGGAATCTTTGTGCTGATTGTCCCCCAGCTCTAATCTTTCCCGGAACTCCTGATGAAAGCTTAGTAAGGACTTTTATTTCTCGGCCTTCTAGCAGGCCAATTGTAGCGTCTTTCCTGTCTATAACTAAAAGGCCATAAACTTCGTCTGTTTGTGCCATCTCTTTTAATGGGTCTAGGATAAATATTTGATCACAACGATACATTCGAGTATTAAGGGGTTTTGGAGGGTCTATCTGCCATATCTGGACATCAGAGGAACCTTCATCTTCGGCAACATTTCCTGCAAATACGGCCAACCCATTTGGAGGAGTTTGTTTGTAATCTTTTAGGTTTCTTATAATCATGTCTAATGCGTCAATAACGTTTTTTCTTGTTGTTTTGGACTTTATATTGGCCGCAGTGGATTTTTCTGCTTCTAATTGGCGAACAACTTGACTGATATTGAAACCTGCCGGTATCATAACCGTTACAAATTGGGTGTGACGGCCACGTTTATCTTCAAGTTCTGTTATTATTTCTTCTAATTCAAGTTTTTCTTTCTCGTCCATGATAATGTGAGAAAAGTTTCGGTTATAAATGTTGGTTTTTTAATGAGATTTATAAATGACTATTTGGATTTTTTTAAATGATTTATTCAGTTAATCATAATATAAGGCAGAACGATTCTATTTTAGCGATAGCTTATAGTTATTTATTTTTGCCTGAAACCTATATTGCAGATACTAATCAGGATTTCGTTAAACATAAGAGTTTGATTGTTCCCGCAAATAGAAAATTTTGACCGGCAAGAGCATATAATGGGCAGGCTATTGTTAAGCTACAGTCTCAGTAAATTTTTGATTTGGTTAGTGTTGGTGAGTGTAGAGGGGAAATGACATATCTTTCTGGACATACCCTTGATGTTGGATTCAATACTGTTAGTGAGAGTCTAAGAGATTTTATTGGAGGGCATGCTAGGATTAGTGATGTTATGATTAGTTATGTTCCATCTACTGAAGATATTCAGCTTTTAGCGTTCTATACAAGGAGGGATTTAGATTTGGATGACGAGCCTGTTAAGAATAGAATTTTAGGTTTATTTAGAGCTCCTCAGTTTTCTTAAATAAATTCAACTTTGAATTTGCCTGTTTTGATTTCTTTTGCGGAGGCGACTGTTTGTAAATCTTGTAGGCAGTTCTTTAGAATGGATTTATCTTTTGCAGGAATTGTTAACATGATTTCTGCTTTCATTGATTTCTTAGCTTTTGATTTTGCCTGTCTTACTTTGGCAATTGTGTTTAATAGAAGATTCCAGGTTTTGTCGTCTGTCTTTTTTGAAGTTGATTTTGGCCACTCAGTTATATGGATGGATGCCGTTTTCTCGTTTTTCTTAAAGTGTTGTTGGTAAATTTCTTCTGTGATAAAAGGGGTTATAGGAGCCATCAACTTTAGGAGTGTTAGGAGTGATTGGTATAAAGTGTAAAAGGCAGAGGCTTGTTCCTTTTTGTTGCCATTGTAAACCCTGTATTTTACAATTTCAAGATAGTTGTCTGTGAAGTTTTGCCAGAAGAATTTTTCTGTTAATTGCTTGGCTTTCATGTAATTATATTGTTCAAATGCTTTGGTCACTTTCTGGATTAAAGAATTTAGCTGTTCTAGGAACAGTTTATCCACTTTTTCGAGAGTTGGCTGTTTTTTTTGGTAAACTAAATTCAGAAAAACGAAATTGGTTGCATTTAGTATTTTGGTTATGAATTTCTTTCCGGTAATGAGGTCTTTTTCTTGATAGTCCAGATCTTCTCCTAATTTAGAACTTGCTGCCCAAAACCTTAATGCGTCAGCACCATATTCACCCATTATTTTTTGTGGCCTGATTGCGTTTCCCTTTGATTTTGACATCTTCTCTCCCTTTCTGGTTACGAATCCAGAAATTGCTATCTCTTTCCAGGGTATGGAATTATTATGATAGAGTGCTCTAACAATTGTGTAGAATGCCCATGTTCTTATTATGTCATGTGCCTGAGGCCTTAGGGAATAGGGGATGTTGACTTTCGTTCTGGATGCTGCCAGTTGTGGGGTTAGAGATGATGTGGCCCAGGTGTCAAGAACTTTTGTTTCTGGTTCTAGTTTTGAGTTACATTTTTTGCATTTCTTTTTTACTTGAACAGGGTCTATGGGGAGTTCTTTTGATTCTGCAACTACAATTGATTTACAGGTTCTACAATGCCATGCCGGAATTGGGACGCCGAAGTGTCTTTCTCTTGATATAGACCAGTCCCACTCTAATCCTTCAATCCAGGATTTGTATCTCTTATACATAAATGAGGGATACCACTTTATTTTCTTTCCTTGTTCGATTAGCTTTTTCTTTTCAGGAAGCTTAATGAACCATTGTTCTGTTGGAAGGAATTCTATTTCTTTTTGAGATTTTTCGTATACATTCACAGAATGAGTTATCTTTTTCTGTTCGATTATTAATCCAGATTTTTCTAAATCCTCAAGGATTTTTTTTCTTGCTTCTGTTGATGGAAGTCCTTTGTATTTTGTAATATTTAGCTTTCCGTCTTTAGTTAAGATTATTTTTGGATTTAGCTTGTATTTTTTTACTGCTTCGACATCATATTTGTCTCCGTAAGAACAAACCATTAAGATTCCGGTGCCTTTATCTATTTTGGCTGATTCATCCGCAATAATTGGGACTTCTTGGTTGAACAATGGAACCTTTGCTTTTTTTCCTATTAAGGATTTATATCTTTTGTCTTTTGGATTTACGAAAACTGCTAAACAAGCGGGAAGTAATTCTGGGCGAGTGGTTGCTATAGGTAACGTTTTTCCAGACGATGTGAATTTTATTGTTGTAAAGAGGGATTTTTTTTCTAAATCTTCTAATTCTGCTTGTGCGACAGGTGTTTGAAATTCCGTATCCCAGATTGTTGGGAATTCGTCGAGGTATACTAGATTTTTTTTGTACAAGTCTATGAAATATTGTTGAGATAATTTTCTGGATTTGTCATCTATAGTGGAGTAATAGATGTTGTAATCGCATGAAATTGCGAGGTCTTTCCAGTCTTGGATGAATTTAGGGGTAATTTCTTTTATAGTTTTTAGACAAAGATTTATGAAATCATCCCGGTCCATTTTGGAGCTTTTTACCCCTTTTAGTTTTTGTATTAATTTTTCTGTTGGCAGTCCATTATCGTCTGTTCCAAAAGGGTAGAAGACATTGAATCCAGACATTCTCTTAAATCTAGCAATGAAGTCTTGTTGAGAATATGAGAATGCGTGTCCTATGTGCATTTCTCCTGAAACGGTTGGGGGGGGAGTGTCTATAGAAAATATTGGTTTTTCGGATGTTGAGAATTGATAGACTTTATTGTCTTCCCAGTATTTCTTCCATTTTTCTTCTAGGGCTTTGATATCCATGTATTAGAGTAAGGAGAAAGGTATTTTAAAGATTATTACTGGTGATTTACATGGACAAAGACAGAGCAGTAAGGCAGTTGAAGAGATTGGAAAAGCTTGGGGGTGAGATGAGACTGGCTGCTGAAGGTTGGAATTCTGAATGGAAAATCTTAGTTACTACAATAATGTCAGCACAAACAAAAGATGAAACCACAATTCCTGTTGCACAAGGCCTGTTTAAGAGATATGGGAGTGTTAGGAAATTGGCTCGTGCTAAGGTTTCGGATGTGGAGAAGTTGATTAGAGGAGTTAATTATTATAAGACAAAGGCGAGAAATGTTGTTAGTTGTTGTAAGGTGCTTGTTGACAGGTATAATGGGAAAGTGCCTAGTGATTTGGATTTGTTGGTCAAGTTGCCCGGGGTCGGGAGGAAGACGGGTAATGTTTTCTTATCCAGTTTAGGAAAGGATGCTATTGGAGTAGATACACATGTTCATTATTGCTCAAATTATCTTGGTTGGGTCAAGAGTAAATATCCTGAGAAGAGCGAGGTGCAATTGATGGATTTGTTTCCAAAGAGATATTGGAGCAGAATTAATGATGCCCTTGTGAGGTTTGGGAAGAACTATACTTCTAAGAAGGAAAAAAACAGGATTCTTGATGAAGTTAGGGCGATTAGATAAGTTTAAAAATCAGAGGGTTTAGATTTTTTTGATGAATGATTTGAGAAAGGGATATGAGATGTTTGAGTATGATGGTGGTAGTCTGAGTATAGGGGTAGAACGGATCAATGATGGTAGAGTGTATTATCTTGCAAAACTTAAGGGTCCTCTTAATAATTCAAGGAGGGGGTGTTTGATTGATATAATTAATGATAGGATAGATGATGATTTTCCTGTTATCTTAGATATCGGAGAGGTTAAGGGCTTTGATACAAGCGGACTTGTGCAGCATTTTTCGCTATTGCAAGGAGAAGGAAAGATAAGACAGTTTATGTAATAAATCCTTCAGAGAGGGCTCTAGCATTTATGAACATTTATCTGAGGAATTGTGAAGAATATAGGAATCACGTTCGCGTTATATCTAGTATGAACGAGGTTCAACAAACATTGGTGCATAAGCGGTTGGTAATTTTGTTATGATTTATCCATTTGCCATTTTTATCAACTCCAGCCATTTATTTTCAGAATAAAGTTTCAATTCTGGAATAGCCAATTCATAAGGGTATCTTTTGATTGACTGATGTTTTCTTATGAAATTATAGAAGATTTCATAACCTTTCATTATTGCATTTGCGCTTTCAACAGAGCCATGAAAACCTCTGAAAGTTTTAGTCCTCTCACGAATTGAATTATGCAACCTTTTAATCATAATACTAAAGCCCTCGCCTTTTGAAGCATTAACTTGATTATGAAAAACATTGAGTTTGTGAGTTTTATTTGAAAATCCATAAACTTTTTTGATAGCATTTGGATAAGCAAGAAGTCCGTCAGAAGTAACCACTTTAACTTGCTCTCCTGTTTTTTCTTCTGCTTTTGATAACACAAATTTAAGTTCTTTTTGTTCTCTTGCTTTAACATATTTGGAAGAAATCATAAATCTTGTTTTGCTGTCAATACAATCAATAAACCAATTTTTATCAACACCCTTTAATATTACCGAACCTTTATTTAATAAACTATGCTCTGAAAGATTTAGATCAGCAGTGCTCTTAGTAGGGGATAGATATGCTAGCAATGTCCAATGTTACAAGGTAGGAGATATTCAGAATACATCTCCTAGTAGATTAGCTATACTCACTAATGCTTTTTTTGATTCGAAATATTACATGCAAGTTCCTTCAGGTGATTTTTCTCCAGAACCCTCAGTGAATGGAACTTTATTAGCATTGATACCTTCAAAAAAAAGAAATTTAAGTTTTAAAGACTACGTATTCAGAAACATATGGGATCAAAGAACAAGACCTCTGAAGTATTCTATTTCAAATGGAATTGAAAATTATCTGTCATTAGAAGGAAATATTTGTTATATGGATAGCGACAGAATTATGGGAATTATATCTTTACCCGACGATTTAGTTGAGGAGAGAGGGAGTGATCTTGGAAATTCAGACTTCTTAAAAATATATATTTGTCTTTCAGATAAAAAGAATAAAAAAAGGATTTATAAAACTAATAAGAACCTTAGTGAGAGATATAGAAATTAGTTTTCATGCAACTTTCTTAATAATTGTATTCTCTGCGGTCATTATAAAACTAATAAGAACCTTAGTGAGAGATATAGAAATTAGTTTTCATGCAACTTTCTTAATAATTGTATTCTCTGCGGTCATTATGCATGTAATCATACAAACTATTAAAATTACCAACCGTTTATGCACCAGCGAAGGTCCAACAATAACTTTTTATACTAGTCTTTTGAATATTAGTTATGGCAGACAATAAGATACAGATGCCCGGTGTTTTTGGCGGGTTGATGAGGTATGATGAAGAATATTCAAGTAAATTCATGTTAAGGCCTTCAACTGTCGTGGGTTTTGCTGTGGCGATAATTGTTTTAGTTGTTGCTTTAAAGATATTTTTTCCTGTTGGTGTTTAAATAGAGAGTAAAGATTTAAGACTCCTAGAATCCTTTGACTGCTTCCATTTGCTTTAGCTCGGTGTGTGCAATTGGTTCTCGGCAGTGCTCAAGAACCAGACAGGTCATACACTAAAGTGTATGGTTCTCAACATAATCCATTTCTATAGGGTTATTATAAAGAAATATTTTTTGATTCAAGACAAGGATGAAAACCATTTCGAGAACGGTGTGTGCACCAATATAGTTTTTAATTCTATTTTTGTCTAAATTTAAAACCAAAATAACTTTTCCTTTTTTCATTGTATGCTAATAGTTTCTTATAGCATCTATATTATTTTTTTGATGGAGTTTCATTTTTTCTTTTTCTTCATTAGTTTTTCCGGTCATTGGAGCCGCGAAAGACGCCATGTAAGCTTCAAACCCTAATTTTTTTAGTTCTTCTACGATTCCTATTTGTTCTTCAGCAAATTGTATGCTTCCATAAATAGTTATGTCAAGGTTGCATTCAGCCATGCACTAAAGTGCCTGGTTTCCTGTATCTGCAAC
>Ga0210005_1001131_pt1 | contig 17843 bp, 15 predicted proteins | sample CryGey02umfilter_3_FD_183961 | JGI IMG/M metagenome (GOLD analysis project Ga0210005, IMG submission 183961) | Groundwater microbial communities from aquifer in Utah, USA - Crystal Geyser 4/9/14 0.2 um filter (SPAdes) (version 3) | ecosystem: Environmental > Aquatic > Deep subsurface >... | reverse complement strand
CGAAGCGAATTGTATTAATGTGCGAAGGGCTGTGGGATGTAAAGCGGTTAATCCCTTCCGATAATTATCGGAATAGTAATACCCAATTTGGGTTATTGAAAATAGTTAAATTTGTTGAGTATATTGTAGAAAATTTGTGAACCGAGCTTGCGAGTTCAACGAAGTTAATTTTTTGGGTTAATATAAAAATCCAAAAAGCCATAACGGTATGATGTTGTCGCTGCCTACTTCAATGTCGTCTTTAACAACAAAAGCATTAGCTGTATTTTTAATTTGTTTTTTTGATTTATTTTTTCCACCAATTTCAAAGGTAAATTTATTTGCTACCAAAAAATCGGCTTCTTTCGATGCTTGGATAGTATAATTATTACTTAATTGATTCATAAAGAAAGTTTCTCTAAGATTACCTACGTTTACATTTTCATTGCCTTGGTTAAATAATAAGTTGGCATTGTTCAGGTAAATTTTTTCGGGTTTATTTAAACTGTTTATACCTTTATTTGGGACGTATAAAAGTTGTAACACTTGTGCATCACTTAGTAATTTTAAATACAACTTCATGGTATTAAGACTAATTCCAGTCCTTTCGCTCAACATGTTCATATTGGGTTTAAACGGTACCGAAACACTTATAATTTGTAATAATTTTTTTAAATAAATAATGTTTGATGTTTGTATGGAGGCAAATTGAGGAATATCAACTTCTAAAATAGTTAAAATTGTTTCGCTTAGTTTTTGGTGAAACGAGTTTTTATTTTCATTATAAAAGGGATAGTAGCCATACTTTAAATAGGCATCAAAATAGCTAAGTGGTTTAACCCCGATAACTTGTCCCTGCCTGCCCCGACTTTTCGGGGGCTTTTCGGGAGCTATTGGGGTAGTTATTTGAATAGCAAGAGCAACATGATTAGAAACAACTTCTTCTAAGCTTAGTATAGGAAAGACTTGTTTAGTTTCAAAATATAGAAATTCTCTAAAAGATAATCCTGCTAAATGATACATTACAGTTCTTCTGCTTAAATCGGCTTTTGCTTGTTGTAAATGTAGCAATGAAGAGCCTGTAAAAATAACTTTCAACAAAGGAAAATCATCATACATATTTTTTAGCTCACTTGCCCAATTTGGATAACGATGAACTTCATCTATAGCCAATAGCTTCCCACCTTTTTTATAAAATATAGCCGCAAGGTGATAGAGTTTATTTTCTGAAAAATATAAATCATCTAAACTCAAATACAACACATCATTATTGGGAGAGTAGTGTTGTTTGATGTATTGAAGCACTAAAGTTGTTTTTCCTACGCCTCTACTTCCTTTTATGCCAATAAATCTATTTTCCCAATCAATAGTGTTTATTACATCTCTAATCGTATCTATTTGAGTAGATGCGTATTTTTCATAAAATTTTTGCCTTAATTTTTCCATTTTTACATTAAAATATCAATGCAAATATAGATATTATATTAAAAAGTATCAATGTATTGATGTTTTTTTTAATTAGTCTTATCAACATCTTTTCAGATTGGAAAGGTAATTTAGAACAAGTAGATGATGTGATTATAATTGGAGTGAGGTTATAATAATTTAACGAGTAACCGTAAATTCTTTGGTAATAAAATCTTCAAAATCACTTTTTCCTTTCACAATAATATCTTCGCTTTTAGGAGCGAACCCTGGCGCATCTATCATAATATTGTAGCTTCCTGGAACTAAGGTAATAACAAAACTTCCATTTTTTGAGCTTGGTGTGTAGTTAAATTCTTCTTGAGTTCTGTTATTGGTAACAATAATAAATGCGTCTTTTATAGCTTCAGTAGTTCCTTCTGCTACAATTTTAGATTTTATAATAGTTTGTCGAGCATCTAATTCATTAAAACTAACTTTATAGATATCCAATTCACCTTTGCTGTCTTTTCGGTATGCAGAAATGTAAGCGTGTCTTTTATCTTCGGTAAAAGAAATACATAAATTGTCTTCAGCTGTGTTAAGAGGGTAACCAATATTTTCAGCTAAACTCCATTCGTTGGTTTCTGGATTCCAATTTGATTTAAAGTAATCATATCCTCCCATACTATTGTGTCCTTTTGATGAAAAATAGAGTGTAGAACCATCATAAAATAAATTTGGAAAATCTTCATCAAAAGGTGTATTTATGTTTTTCCCTAAGTTTTGAGGCTCAGCCCAATCACCAGTGGGGAGTTTTCTTGTCATGTAAATATCTTTCCCTCCTAAACCATCATCTCTTTTACTTGCAAAAAACAAGGTGTTTCCATCAGCCGAAATAGTTGCAGCACTTTCAAACCCTTTTGAGTTGACGTGGTCACCCATTTTTTCAATTTTTTTCGGTTTTCCTTTCACAATGTTTGAAGTGTAAATATTTCCAAATTCCTTAATAAGATCAATATATACAAATAATAACTCTCCATCATAAGAAAGACCAACAGCTTGCTCGTCATAAGGAGAATTAACCATCATTCCAGCTCCTTTTGCTTTCGCAAATTCGCCATTTTCTACTGTAGAATAAAATACATCGGAAGAATAATATCCATCAAATTCTCTTGTTCCACCAACAACACCTTTTCTTCTGGATGTGAAATAAATTCTTGATTCATCGGGTGTGATAAACGGATAATAGTCAGGAAATTCAGTATTTATAGCATCTCCAGCATTTTCAAAACTAACATCAATGGGGCTTTTTGAAAGTTTTATTGCATTTTCTATCATTTCAATTTCTCTAACTGCTTCATCTTGTTTTGTTCCTATACCTGAAGTTTTGTATTTTTTCATCGTTACTAATGCATTATCCAATTTCATATTCACATGATAGGCTTTAGCAAGATAGAAGTCAACATCAGGATCTGATTTTCTTTCTGAGGCAATTTCGAGATGTTTGATGGCTTTTGATTTATCACTATTAATGTGTAAAATACAATAACCTGCTTTAAAAGGATAGTCAGGATTTTTGGGATCTTTTTCTATAAGTTTTTCATAAACACTAAGAGCATCAATGAAATTATGATGTTTAAAATGTTCTTCTGCGTCAGCAGGATCAACTCTTTGTGCAAAAAGTTGAAAGGATGCCAAAAGAATGATAATAAAAAGTAATATGTTTCTCAACTTGTTCAAGTATTTTTTCGCTCTAAAATTACAAAATTGATACCAAAAAATCTAATATACTCAAACTTTCCATGTTTTATGAGGAAAAGATGATTAGTTTGAGTAATGCTCGAAATCAATTCATATATACTAAAACTTTGCAGGTTTTCGGAAGAAAACGTGCTTAGTTACAGTTATACTCGCAACCAAAGTATAAAAATTATCCGAAAAGCTATTTGGTTGCGGTATAGCTATTCCAATTGGTTTCTAAAATATATTTGGTTTCGGCATACTTATAATTTAGTTGTTTTTAAATAGACTAAATGGTTTAAGTTAGTTTGATCAAAGAAGAACATTATCTAATTTTTATTATCACATATTGATAAGGCTCATACTTCTTTTCATTTTCACTATCGCCAATATAAGCAGGTCCTTGAACTAAACTTTTAGTATCATTAATGATAATTTTATCTTTGGAAATTCCTTTTTCTATTAGTGCATTAATAAAAGTTTTTTCTGCTTCATTTAATCGATTTTTAGATAAACTTTGATTGCTGTCATACGTTGTAGTTGGAACTTTTGACGAACTTGATTCGATATCCACATATACCTTTCCTTTTTCAGCTACTTGATTTATTGCTTTATTGATTAAATCAATGTAAGTTGGATTTGAAGTACTGATTTCCTTAGCATTATAATTAAACATTTCTTTGTAAGAAGCAATATATGCTCCTAATACATTATTTTTATTCTCATCTACACCATTGGTGTTATCATTCAAATCATCAGTGATAACAGCAATCACTTTTTCTATTTTAAGTGTGTCATACTTATTTAAGTTAAGTGCATCGCTGGTTATATGCATAATTTGAAGGTGATGGGTTGAACTTTCTTGTTTGCTCATAACTATGGTTAAATCTGCAGTAGATGATTGTTGAGGAAGTGAAAAGCGTACATTTTGAGCCTCATAGTTGCTAGCTTCAATAGTAATGGTGTGATTTCCTTCAAAGGTTGAAGATAAATTAAATTTACCATCAGAAGAAGGAGTACTTGCGACAACATTATCAGGTGCAACTGTTTTTAATGTAATGGTTGAATTATTTATTTGTTTGCTGTTTTCATCTACCACAATACCATTAATGTTATGTAAAATTTCTTTTAACTCTTCTTTAGGTTTAGGAGGGGCAATACTATAAATATCCATACTTCCCACGCCTCCATCTCGTGATGAGGAGAAAAAACCATTTTTTTCTTCTATATCAATAATTAAGAAGACATCATCAGCAGGAGAATTAATGGGTATTCCCATATTAATAGGTTTAGACCATTCACCATTAACTAGCTTACTTTTAAAAACATCATAACCACCAATTCCTTCATGACCTTTAGAGGAAAAATAAAGTGTTTTTCCATCATCAGATAAAAAGGGTGATTCTTCGTCATATTTAGTATTGATTTTATCTCCTAGATTGATTGCTTCACTCCATTTTCCTTCTGTATTTAATGAAGATTGATAAATATCTTTGCCTCCTTGTCCATCTTTTCTTTCACTCACAAACAGTAATGTTTTTCCATCAGGAGAAATGCTTACACTAGGAATATTATACTTACTTGAATTAACGGTTTTATCTAATAATTCTAATGCTGTCCATGTATTATTTTCAAAATTAGATTGCCATATTTTGTCTGATTTGTAGGTATATAGCCTTTTCCCATCGGATGAATAGATAATACCAGCATCGTGTTTTTTTGTATTAAAATCTTTGGGTAAGTGTTTGGCTAATTCATTTTCATCTGAAACTAACTCCCATGTATTGCCTGATTTTTTTGCCACATAAATATCTTCATAGGGAAGTAAATCAGCAGCTAATTTTGAATTTTTTGAATTCTTTCTTCGAGAAGTAAATAGTAGTACTTGCTTGTCTTCTCTGTAAACAGGGGCATATTCGCCATATTCGGAATTAATATTAATACCCAGGTTGGTTACTTCTATACTTTTGTTTTTTGAAATTAAAAACTTTTTTCCAGCTTCCGTTTTATCAATAAAGTAGTCTGTTTCTTTGGCTAAATTTCTTCCAGCAAGTGTATTTTGTTTAATACTAGGTTTGAATTTGTAAAACGCTTCCTTTGATTTTTCAAAATCACTATTTAAATGATAGGCTCTTGCTAAATAGTAATATAATTCAGGAATTGTATCTTCTTTTGAGTGTTCAAGAGCAGCTTCAAAATAAGGAATTGATTTTGCTCTTTCTTTGTTTGATAAATAAAAACTCAATCCTGCTTCGAAATTATACTCATCGCTTGTAGAATTAAGGGTTACTAATTTTTGATATTTTTCTTGGGCAGCATTATACTTTTCATTATCCAATAAACGTCTCGCTTGTTTCAAAGTTTTTTTTTCTTCGGAAGTCGCTTTTTGACTATATGCGTTTATTGTTATGAAAACAAGAACAATAGAAAAAAATGGTATGAATTTTTTATTTAGCAAGTTTTTTATTTAATTGATAAAACTAAATTTTATTTGATTTTAATAATCACAAATTGATAATCCTCATAGATTTTTTTATTTTCAAAATCACCATTGTAATCAGGTCCTTTAACACCAGTTGAAACTTCATTTATAACTATATTATCTTTTGAAATTCCTTTTTGTATTAATGAATTAATAACAATTTCTTGTGTGTCAATTGCTCTTTTATATGCTAATTTAGCATTTGAACCATACGTTTTTGTAGGCACTTTAGATGCACTTGATTCAATATCAATTACAACTTTTCCATTTGCTTTTACCTGATTTACGGCTTTGTTTATCATATCCACATATTTAGCATCAGAAGTATTTACTTTAGAAATATTGTAGTTAAAAAACTCTTGATATGAGGCAGTAGCATCAGTAATTACTGTAGGAATTGGCTTGTTAGAATCCTCTTGTTTTTTTAGTTGAGTAATCTGTTTTTTTAGATTGTCAACTTCAGTTTGCAAGTCTTTTAATTTAGCATTGTTTGTATTATCTTTTGTATCAACAACTACTTCCTTAGGCTTAGTAGCAAGTTCTTTTTCAAGATTTTTAATTTTATTCTTCAACTCTTTTATCTCATCTTTCAATATCTTAACTTCATCACCTTTTGTGTCTTTGATATCCTTAGGATCTTTCACATCTTTTGGGTCTTTTATATCTTTTGGATCAACTTCGCCAAAAACTACATCTTGTAAATCTATACCTCTATTAATTTCATTATAAACAGACGCTGGTGGAATATAAATATCTTCCTCTTTAGTAAAGCCAGCAGCACTATATTCAATATGATAATCTCCTCCAGGATAAAGAATGATACTGAATTTTCCATCTTTTTTTCTAGGAGCATATTTTCCAACTAAATTTCCTGTTTCATTATCGGTAACAATAATTATGGCATCATCAGGAGTTTCATCCACACCAATTACTTTGATATGTCCTGTTAATAAGGTTAGGGATTTTTCAGCGGCATCAAGTAATGTAATCACATAAATATCTTTTTCGCCAAGCCCCTCACTTTTAAAAGAGGAATAATAGGCTCTTTTTCCATCGGTAGAAGTTACAAAAAATACATCATCATCGGTAGAGTTTACAGGATATCCCATGTTTACAGGAGTACCCCAGCTTCCATTTTCATCTAATTCTGAATAAAAAATATCGAACCCTCCTATACTTGTGTGTCCTTTTGAACTAAAATAGATGGTTTTTCCATCGGGATGAAGAAAAACACCATCTTCATCATAAGAAGTGTTTAACACATTTCCTATATTCTGAGCAAGACCCCAATCGCCTGTTGGAAGTTTTTTGCAATAATAAATGTCTTGACCTCCGAATCCATCTTTTTTTCTATCGCTAACAAAGTATAACGTATTTCCATCTGGAGAAATATGAGCATGAGTTTCCTTCGCTGTTGTGTTAATGTCAGAACCTAATTTAACCAATTGTCCCCATAGTTCGTCTTGATTTTTTGTTGTTGTGTAAATATTACCATCTCCTTCGTCATCCTTATAAACAAAAAGTGTTTGTCCATCTGCAGAAATATTTACAGTAGCTAAATGTCCATCAGTATTTATTGTTAATAATTCAGGTTCAGACCAAGTTCCATCGTAATTGTTCGACATATATATATCTTCGAAATGTTTCCCATCAGATTCGTCTTTGATGTAATAGTTCGAACTGTCTTTTCTCACTCTTCTTGAGGTAAAATAAATAGATGATTCGTCCAATGAAATAACAGGACTATAATCACCATAAATTGAATTTATAGGGTTTCCTATATTGGTTATAATTATATTCACAGGGTTTGCAACGGCAGCCTTTCCATTTAGGGATTGTTGAATATGGTGTTCTACTTCATTAAAAAGATAATGTTTTTTTGATATTTTTTCTTTGAATGTGTTGTAATTCATTATAGCAGCATCAAACTCATAATTCAAATGATAGGCTCTACCTAAGTAAAACAAGGCATTGATTGGAGCATTTTTTTCGGAGTGAGAAAAAGGATCGTAATTAGCAGTTGTATTTTGAGATGCTTTTATCAAAAAAGGCAACGATTTAGCTTTTTCATTAGCTGAATTGATGTAACAAACACCTATTTTATAATTTACATTAAAATTATCGGGTTCACTAATGATAAGTTCTAGCCATATTGGAAGGGCAATGTCATAAGAATTTTCCTCCATCAAAGTGTTTGCTTCAAAGAATTTTTGTCTAAAATTATCTTGTGCAGTAACACCTAAAGAGGTTACTATTATAATTGTTAAAAGGAATACAATTTTCTTCATAGGTTTTCTATCTTTAAATTAAATCTTGACAAGATGCAAATATATTTCATTTGCATTAACAATCAAAATAATAAAGCGTTTAAATTATTGATTATAATTAATTTATTAAAGTTTAAAATTCTCTATTTATATCAAACTGCTCCAAATAATCAGCAACTCTTCTAACAAACATCCCTCCCAAAGCACCATCAACAACCCTATGGTCATAGGCATGTGATAAAAACATTTTATGTCTAATAGCTATAACATCTCCTGTTGGAGTTTCTATTACTGCTGGTTTTTTTTGTATTGCTCCAACTGCCATTATAGCCACTTGTGGTTGATTGATAATTGGTGTTCCCATAACATTTCCAAATGAACCTACATTGGTAATGGTGTAGGTGCCTCCAGAAATATCATCTGGTGCAAGTTTGTTATTTCTTGCTCTGTTTGCTAAATCATTTACTGCTTTTGTCAATCCAACTAAGTTTAATCTGTCTGCATCTTTTATCACGGGAACAATTAAGTTTCCTGAAGGAAGAGCAGTTGCCATTCCAATATTGATGTGTTTCCTTTTAATGATGTTGTCGCCATCAACACTGATGTTTACCATTGGAAAATCTTTAATAGCTTTTACTATTGCTTCAATGAAAATTGGCGTGAATGTAATTTTTTCGTTTTCTTTCTTTTCAAATTCATTTTTCACTTTGTTTCTCCATAGCACAATATTAGTTACATCAGCTTCAACATAAGAAGTTACATGTGGTGAAGTATGTTTTGACTCCACCATGTGATGAGCAATAATTTTTCTCATTCTATCCATTTCTTCAATCTCATCACCTTCCATTAGTGTAACTGCTTTTCGTTGCATTGGTGCAGATGTTTTTTCTTGAATGGATATAACTTGATTTGGAGTTCCATTAGCTTGTTGAACTACAGAACCATTTGTTGTGGCTTTATTTCCTTTCGTAGGAATATAATTTAATATATCTGTTTTTGTTACTCTTCCCTCATTACCAGAACCTTTAATTTGTTCTAATTCCGCTACAGAAATCCCTTCTTTTTCAGCAATACTTCTCACTAATGGAGAGAAAAATTTACCTGAAGCAGATGTTTTTGCTATTTTTTCAATAACAGAAGTTGATGTCGATTCAGTTAAAACGGGAGTTGGAGCTGATTGATTAACAACAACTTCTTTTGGTTTCTTTGTTGGTATTGATGCTGATGTAGCAGTTTCACCAGCACTTCCAATAATTGCAATGGCTTGTCCTACTTGCACAACATCGCCTTCATTAAATAGCTTTTTGATTAACACTCCTTCACTGGTTGAAGGAACTTCTGAATCTACTTTATCTGTTGCAATTTCTACCACTGCTTCATCTAATTCAATGGCATCGCCTTCTTGTTTTAACCAGTTTGTTATTGTCGCTTCGGCAACACTTTCGCCCATTTTAGGCATTATCAATTCAATTTGAGCCATTTTTATTACTGTAGTTTAATTTTCAAATTTTTATTAAGCTACAAATGTAGCGTAAAAATTCTATTTTTTATAGCTAATTTTTAAGTATTTTAGCACTATATAAACTTATGATTTGAGAATATTGAAATGTAATAAATGTAATATGAAATTTTACTTAGTATTTCTTTTCCTTTTTGTATCATTGGTTTCTCAAGCCCAAAATAATAATAAAATTCAATGGAAAGAGGTTAGTTGTGCCGAAAAATGGTGGGCAATAAAGCATCCTTTTGTAGTGAAAAAAGCTAAAAAAATATCCACTGAAACAAGAAAAATTGTTGAGGATGTTAAAAAAGAAAATTTATTAAAAGGGAATGGGTATAATATGCAGATAGATGCGTTTAGACATACGTATTGGATGGCTCGGCTAACTCAAGAATTAGGAGGGCGAAGAGCTAAAAGTTTAGGAAAAGCACACGAAAAAGGAAATTATCAATTGTATAAAAAAAGAAAAAATGAGGCGGTTATTTCTCCTGATAAAATAAGCTCTGAAATGGATTTTTTTAATAATGATGTGGGGATTGAAATTGGAAAAAAATCTTCTAATTTTGAGTTGAAAGAGCTTATTATTGAAGTTGTTTTATCTGGAAAATGTAAAATTATTCTTTTAGATGAAAACCAGAATTTTTTGGATTGTGAAGGATTAATTATTCCAAAAGAAGAATTAATTGGGAAATGGAAAAATAGAAAATGTTTAGTAAATTCTAACTATACTCAACACATATAGGTTTTTGGGGATTTTGACGAATTTATTTTTTTCTTTATCAAGGCAAAATTTTCAAGCATAGCTGGTAGCTACGGTTTAAAATTTTAACGCAGAGAAGGGGGAAAAGAAAGAGTGAAAAAACCGAAAACCTATATGTGTTGTATATATTGTGAATTATATATTGATAGGGCTACAATTTTCTAAACTTCTTCATTATCTTAGATGCAAAAACAAATTCTGAAAGCTCTTTATTGTCCGACTTTAGAATTTCATTATTATCACCTTGCCACCAAACTTTTCCTTCGTGAATAAATGTGATGTTTTCGCCAGTTTCCATTACAGAATTCATGTCATGTGTGATAACAATGGTTGTCATATTATACTCTTTCGTAATTTCTTGAATCAATTGGTCAATTACTATTCCGGTGAAAGGATCAAGCCCTGAGTTTGGTTCATCACAAAAAAGATATTTTGGGTTGAGTGCAATAGCTCTTGCAATCCCAACTCTTTTTTTCATTCCACCACTCAATTCAGCTGGGTATAAATGATTAATATTTGAAAGATTTACGCGCTCTAAACAAAAATTTACACGTTCTAAAATTTCTCCTTTTGTTTGTTTTGAATGCATTTCTAAAGGAAACCGAATATTTTCTTCTACTGTTAAAGAATCAAAAAGTGCTGTTCCTTGAAATAACATACCTATTTCTCTTCTCACTTCTTTTTTTTGAGAAAAATTCATAGTAATAAAATCTTCCCCATTAAATGCTATAGAACCACTATCTATTGGATGAAGACCTACAATACATTTTGATAAAACAGATTTCCCCGAACCACTTGCCCCAATTATTAAATTGATTTTTCCAGGCTCAAATTTCACAGATACATCATTCAATACATGCAAATCTCCAAATGATTTATTTAAGTTTTTAACCTCTATCATATCAATATCAATTGTGTGATAATGTAATTTACAACAAGTATAGTAATGCTACTGTAAACAACTGACTTGGTACTCGATACGCCAATTTCTAGGGAGCCTCCTTTGGTGTAATAACCAAAATAGGAAGGTATACTAGTTATGATAAAAGCAAAAAACACAGATTTTATTAATGCATAAATAATAGAAAAAGTTTTAAAATCATAACGTATCCCTGTAATGTAATCATGGGTTGTCATCCCACTGCTATATGTAGAAACAAGTAAGCCTCCTATAATACCTAAAGCCATACTATAAACAACTATTATTGGTATAAAAGCCAAAGAAGCAATAATCTTAGGTAATATAAGATAAGAAGCCGAATTTATACCCATAATTTCTAAGGCATCTATTTGTTCTGAAATACGCATTGTTCCTACTTCCGAAGCAATGTTAGAACCAATTTTCCCTGCTAAAATAAGCGACATTACGGTTGGAGCAAGTTCTAAAATAAATGATTCTCTTGTCGCAAAACCAATCAGATAAGGAGGTAACAATGGATTGTGCATATTTGATGCTGTTTGAAGTGTAACAACAGCTCCCATAAATACTGATATAATAGCAATTAAACCTAATGAGCCTATACCAAGACTTACCATTTCATGTATCGTTTGCCTTCCAATTAATTTATAATTATCTGGCTTCTTGAAAGTTCTTCCAAGTAGTATAAAATATTTTCCTATATGATGAAACACTGTTAACATAGAATCGCACAAATTTATAAAAAATTATGGGATGTCTTTATTAATTTCTTTTGAAGTTAGTTCAATAATCAATATTATTGTCAAAATCTATGTGTATTGAGTATAATAGTTACATCTTTTTTTAGAAATTAATAAATATTCTTGTTTTTTAGTCACAAAGCCTGAACTGAACGAAGTGGATGTAACATCAAAATACGAAGTTTTCTTCGTGTTTCTTGGAGGCTTTGTCCCGATATCGGGATAGTGGCTCAAATTTTTGTTTTTATAATCTGAACTTTAGGAGATAAAAGATACTATATGAATCGAACCTATTGTTCTTGTATCACGGCAGTGTTTTTTAAGGGTTGGACTGAAGTTCAATCTTACAATACAATCGAACCTATGGTTCTATGTAGTAATAAAGGAGTTCCGTAGGAACGAATACATTGTAACAACGGACTTTAGTCCGTTGCTAAGAAACAATAATAAGAAACAATAATAAACAGTAGTTCCGTAGGAACGGAACATATAAAAGGCTTTACCTGAAGACCCTGGTGGTTCATAGTAGATAATTATATAAATTATAAATCACTGATATTAAGTAATTTAAAAATTTTATTGTTTTATAATGTATTTAAAATCAAATAAATATATCAACTCCGAAAGTTCAGTTATAATCCTTGCTGAGTAGTTACAATAATTTTATTAATTTTGTTTTCAATGAAAAATAAAATAAAAAATATTCTTTTAGTTATTGGTATTATGCTATTTCTTGCATCGTGCGTTATAAGAAAGAAAAATAAATGTAATACTTGTCCTAAATGGAGTTCTCTTTCTACCTCTTTTAAGGTATATTAAACTTTCTCTTTTTTTTACTGAATTATATCATTTATTTAATCGTTATTTTCTATTACATTTGCCCACTATTTAGACTAATTCTAAATAAAAACAAATGACCTTAGACCAACTCGTTGAAAATGATTCAGGTATAATTATCAAAATTGATGATATTACACTTGAAGAACAATTACTATCGCTAGGTTTCATCATAGGTGATGAAATTAAAGTAGAACGGATCGCTCCGTTAAATGACCCAATTTTAATTTCCTCAGGTTTAAATTATATCAGCATCAGAAAGCTAAATGCCAAACAAATTGAAATTACAAAGAAACTTTAAATAAGTGGATGGAACAATCAACTAAACATAGTATAATTAAAACGATTTATCTTGTTGGTAATCCAAATACAGGTAAAAGTTCCTTGTTCAATGCACTTACTGGTCTGACACAAAAAATAGGTAATTTCCCAGGTGTAACCGTTGATAAAAAAACTGGATTTTGTACCATCAACAATAAACAGGTTGAAGTTGTTGATTTACCTGGAACTTACACACTAAAACCTACTTCAGAAGATGAAAAGGTTGCGGTAGATAATATAAAGGCGGTAAATCAGGAATCACTAATAATAGTAATTGCTGATGTAACTAATCTTAAAAGAAATCTATTATTATGCTCTCAAATTATTGATTTAGGAAAACCTGTTTTATTAGTACTAAACATGATGGATTTACTTGAAAGAAACAAGCAAACCATTAACATTGATTTATTATCAAAGCATTTAGGAATACCCATTGTTCCCGCAAATGCGAAATTAAACAAAGGTGTAAATGCACTGAAAGAAACTATTTCAACATACAACTTCTCTTCTGTTTCATTTTTAGAAAAATCTGCCATCAATGGCTCTGTTGATGAAACTATTTTAAGATACAAAAAAATTTCATCTATTATTCAAACTTGTTTTGATGGGGGAACTGATAATAAATTTATAACTCTTACTAAGAAAATTGACAATATCATTACCCATAAATTTTATGGTTATGCAATTTTTTTAGGAATTCTTTTTTTAATTTTTCAAGCTATTTTTTCATGGTCAGCCTACCCCATGGAATTAATTGAACAAGGTTTTTTGCTGTCAGAAAATTTTGTAAGTAAACTCCTTCCTCAAGGATTGCTGAATGATTTAATTGTAAATGGAATCATTGCTGGTCTCAGTGGTATAGTTGTTTTTGTTCCACAAATAGCTATGCTTTTTGCATTTGTAACCATCCTTGAAGACACCGGATACATGTCGAGAGTGAGTTTTTTAATGGATAAAATTTTACGAAAATTCGGATTAAATGGCAAATCAATAATCCCACTAATAAGCTCCACAGCCTGTGCAGTTCCTGCCATTATGAGTACCCGAACAATTAGTAATTTAAAAGAACGGCTTATAACCATTATGGTTGCACCTCTTATAAGCTGTTCCGCACGAATTCCTGTTTATACCTTATTAATTGCATTAGTCGTTCCCGAAGATCATTCTATTGGAATTTTTAATATGCAAGGAATTATTATGATGGGGCTATATTTATTAGGCTTTATTGCTGCTCTATTGGCAGCATTGGTTTTTAAATTGATTATCAAATCTAAAGAAAAAAGTAGCTTCACTATGGAAATGCCAATTTATCGAATGCCTCGATGGAATAATGTTGGGTATGCAATTTACAACAAAGTAAAAGTGTTTTTACTTGAAGCTGGAAAAGTAATTATTGCTATTTCTATTATCCTTTGGGCATTATCTTCTTTTGGACCAGGTGATAACTTTGCTGAAATTGAAAAAAAATACTCCGCTCCCGAATTTAAAAAATTATCTAATGAAGAATTAAACCCATTAATTGCTGCTGAAAAATTAGAAACATCCTATGCAGCCTATCTTGGAAAGTTTATTGAGCCAATTATTCAACCTATTGGCTTTGATTGGAAAATAGGTATTTCTTTAGTAACTTCTTTTGCAGCTAGAGAAGTTTTTGTAGGAACAATGGCTACTTTATATAGCGTTGGCGATGAAGAAAATACTACCACCATTAGACAAAAAATGCTTCAAGCCAAAGACCCTGTGACTGGCAAAAAACTCTATAATAAAGCAACAACTTTTTCTCTACTTATTTTTTATGCTTTTGCAATGCAGTGTATGGCAACATTGGCGGTTGTTTATAGAGAAACAAAATCAATTAAATGGCCAATTATTCAGGTAGTTTATATGGGAATATTAGCTTATTTAGCTAGCTTTGTAGTATTTACAATATTTTCTTAAGGTGGGTTCTTTAAATTAACCGATTTTATTATCGGAATTATTTTGTGTTGATTTTTCTAAGTGTACGACAAATATCTCTTTTTATAAATAAAAGTATAGAAACATTACAAGAATAAAGTAAGGAAGCGAACTTTGATAAATTTTGCTCACAATCGCCATCCTATGTTTGCAAAAAAGATTTGTAAACATAGGATGACGCTAACGAAGGCAAAAAGAAAAAGTTAAAAGCCTCGCTGTTCCTATTAACTGATGAAAAATAGTAAAAGGGAAATTTGTCGTACATACATTTTTTTTTTAATTTTATACCAAGTAATCGATTATTTGATATAAAATTAAGGGGAAAGATGCCGTTCCGTTAGCTATTGGAATAAAACAATAACATTTGTCCACCTCAAGCGTAAGAATATCGGAAAAATTAAAAAAATATAAAATCTAATTCTAGAACCACACCTTAAATGACCGAAAAAGAATATGAAATATTAGGTAAATATGTACCCGAAACCTGTTTGCCTATCCTTAAAAAATGGTTTGAACAACGCTTTTTTTTATTAAAAATCACCAAAAAAAGAACTACCAAATTAGGTGATTTCAGACATGCTTTTAATGGGAAACCTTGCAGAATTTCAGTAAATGGTAACTTAAATAAATATTCATTTTTAATTACACTTACTCACGAATTTGCTCACCTATTAGTGTGGGATAAACACCAAAATGAACCTAAATCACACGGTGAAGAATGGAAAACTGAATTTGCTAAATTGATGCACGTTCACCTGCAACGAGGCGTTTTTCCTCCTGATTTAGAAAAAGTATTAATTAAACACCTACAAAATCCTCCCGCATCATCTCAAGTAGATATGAAACTGGTGGAAACATTGAAAAAATATAATAATACTCCACCAGCTTTGCTTTTAAAGGAAATTCCTGAAGGAGCAATATTTGTCCTTGAAAATAAAAGAGTGTTCAAAAAAATGGAAAAAAGAAGAACCCGAATTTTGTGTGAAGAAGTGGCTACTAAAAAAAGATACCTCATTCATTGCGTGGCAGAAGTGGTTGTGTTACCACTATCGAAGTGATGGATTAAAATGACCTCTCTCCCATAAATGCTTCGTGCCAAAACCAAGTGTATTGTCAGTCATTTTTAGATATTCAAGTGATATTCCCCAAATTTTCGAAGGTTTTGCTTTTGCAAAAGGAAATTTGTTATAATAAACTTTATAAAATTGCTCTTTTTGTGTTTCATCAGGAATTATAAATTTCCCCGTAAATTGAACACCCTGTAACTGAACAATAGTCTTTGCATCAGTTGTAATAGTTCCAGCAACATTTTCATTCTCAACAGCCTCTTTAATATGCCTGGTGTTTTCGTCAGATAAAAACAGCAACACATAATTCGTATTATCAAAAACATAATAGCAATTTGCACTATAAGGAATATTGTTTAAAGAGGTTGCAAAACTCAATACTTTTTTTTTAGATAGATAAGCACTTATTATTTTATTCATAGCTCATTTTTTGTCAAAATTAACGCATTACATATTAAAACACATGATTTAGAAATTATAAATTCTGTTTGGATTTATGAATTAAATAATTAAATTTACACTTCATAATCAAATAAAAATAGTGTTGGATATGGAAAAACAAAAATGTATAGAATGTAATGAACCATTTTCAGGAAGAGCAGATAAAAAATTCTGTTCAGATTATTGCAGAAATGCTTACAACAATAAAATTAACAAAGACACAACAAATCTCATTAGAAACACCAACAATAGACTGAGAAAGAATTGGCGTATTTTAGAAAAACTTAACCCAATAGATAAATGTAAAATAAATAAGCAAAAATTAGTAGATAGAGATTTCGATTTTAACCTTTTCACTTCTATTTATACGACCAAAACAGGAAATGTTTATTACTTTTGCTATAATCAAGGTTATTTGGAATTAGAAAACAATTTTTATACACTCGTTAAAAGAAATGATTGATAAAGTAACTTATATTAAACTAAAACATTCACAAATTTCATATTCACATAAAAACATCTACCTCTTGGTATTTGAAGATGATTATGAAATAGAAATTCAAGATGCAGTTGAAATAGACAAAGCTTTTATCGAGTTGTTAAAAGGAAAAGAATTTTCTGTATTAGTAGACACACAAAAAAAATTCTCAAGTATTTCAAACGAAGCACGTAATTTTTTTGCCACAGACCCAGAAATTTTACCTTTTCGAAAAAAAATTGCAATTGTTGTTGATAATATGCCAACAAAATTATTAGCCAATTTTTTTATTCGTTTTAATAAACCCCAAACTCCTACTAGGTTATTTACAAATTATGATAAAGCAGTGAGTTGGCTCGAAGAAGAAAATTAATATGTAATGCTCTGCTATCTGTTATATGTAATGCACTGTTGTTGCTAACACCTCCGTAATCACCCGTAATCGCTAAGCAGAATCGTAAGCATTTTAGGGAAGGGCTTAGTGATGTGATTTTAAAACTTCATTTCACAAAAATACTTTTTTTTATAACGTATTATATTTACCCTGACCAAAGGGGGTCACGACAAATTCCCCTTTTCGCCTCAAGACCTTCAAGGTTTTTAAAACCTTGAAGGTCTATGATAAGGGGGATTTGTCGTACACCCAACCAAAGTAAGCACACACAACGCCAGCTCAAAACTTAGCATATTAAAGGCTTTGATAAACTTGTTTGATAGAGGCAAGATGTCCCAAGCTATAAATAAGCAACCTTGAAAGAAAAATAATTAATGTTACTCCACAGCTAATTCATCAACGAAAAAGCTATATTCTTATGCTTTATACTTGCTGAGTAGTAACAAAACATCAAAAGTCAAAAAAATATCAAACTGATAATCAAGCAAGAGGGGTTTTAGTGAGAAAAAAGAGTTAAAAAGAGTTGTAAGGGATTAAAAAGAAGGTAAATTTGC
>Ga0210005_1001115_pt1 | contig 18088 bp, 15 predicted proteins | sample CryGey02umfilter_3_FD_183961 | JGI IMG/M metagenome (GOLD analysis project Ga0210005, IMG submission 183961) | Groundwater microbial communities from aquifer in Utah, USA - Crystal Geyser 4/9/14 0.2 um filter (SPAdes) (version 3) | ecosystem: Environmental > Aquatic > Deep subsurface >... | reverse complement strand
CTCTTCTGAAGCCCAAGGCCAGCAAGCCGGAACTACCACTACCAAGGCTGAAGGCAGCAATATGAACCAAAACCAAACCGGACAACCCTTGTGCTCTAAAACCGGACAACTCTATTTGTTGCCAACACGGATGGCTTTTCTGCCGGTTTGCAGTTTGTTTAAGGTTCGGGTTTTACACGCTTGGAAAAATCAGCAAGGCTGGTTGCATAAGGAGCCATAGATGCGGGGTCTGACATGCTCTCTGTAAGAGAAATGCAAACACGATGGAATCTGCTGCAAGAAAGCGGAGATATTGCCGAGCTGTGCCGCATCCATGTACGCAATATGCCGTTGGTAACCGCCGGTGAAGATGCTTCCGAATATATTCCGTATGCGATTCATCCGGATGTAGCCGGCGTACTGGGTTCGGCTCTTCGTCGCCTGCGCGAGCACGTGCTGAGCTATATCATTGAAGGCACCACGATTTCAGCCCATAAACTGCCGCAGCAGAATGCGCAGTCACGCGCCATGATGCAGGCCATGCGTGCCAATCAGCCACAGATTCCGGGGCATCTATTGCATCATTGGTGTGCCGATGAACAGGGCGCCGGGGCTTTGCGCCTTTTTCTGCACAGCAATTGGCTGAAGGCCTGGAAGAGCGAACTACCTTCCTCATCAGCGGTGCTACCGGTTGATGTTCGCCGCCTGCAATGGCTGGGTGCGGTCAATACGCTGATTGTGGGTCTGATTCGGCAGGAGGTTCAGCGCCTGCCCGAAGAGCATGCCGATACGATGGATCTGATGCTGGTGAATGTGCTGGGTGCAAGCTATCACTGGTTGATACATGAATTTGCCGAGATGCACCTTGCCGAGCTTGGTGACGGGCAACGTGCAAGTGCAGTACAGCGCTTGGCTGTGCCTGTGCCGGCACTGGCCTTCTTCCGGCGGCAGCCCAAGGGTCTGGTATTTTCCGATGCAGCACAAATGGTTACGGCCTATGGTCTTGAAACCGAGTTGCTGCCGCGCATGCGCCAGATGTGTGAGGCTATGACCGGTGAACCGGCATCTGCCGTGCTGGCCGAGCTGGCTGTCGATACCATGACCGATCATCTTCTAAAACGCAGTTGGGCCCGCTTGTCCCTGCGTGATCTGGCAGAAGTCAGTGGTCAGGGCAGTTGGTTGAAATGGGTGCTGGATGTGAAACGTCTGGATGTTTTGCTCAGTGCACCGGAGAAAGCGGCTGCCGAAATGGGTGCTGCACTGACTGCGGCTGGCGAACACCCTTTTGCTGTCTGGCTGCGGGGGCAGGGAGAAACGGATTTTCTCGGGCGTCGCCGCGATGATGATAAGCCATGGCGGCAGGACGAGCGACTGCTGCAGGTGTTTCATCTTTTTGAGCTGGACGCAAGGATTGAGCAGGAACGAAGAAATGCAGGGCAGCGCTGGCTGAACAGGGAGGCAGTGCTGGTCGGTGTGGGCCGTGGTTCCGAGAGCGGGCGCATTCTTGTTGAGGCGCATTCCAAGGGCAAAGTTGTTCTGTTGCAAAAGGATGCCCAGGCACCGTTATTTATTGCCGGCGGGGCTGCCGCGCAGGGCGTGCTGTATATCGACTGGACTGAGTACCTGCGGGTGATCGAACGACGCACTGGGGCCGGGATGGTTCGTTTTCTTGAGCACACATTCCAGGCCGGGATCGTGCAACTGGTGAAGAGCATGGAGGGCGTATTCTCCGACTCGTTCAGCGCTTCCGGCATGCTGCTGCGCGGTGGCATGCCAAAGCTTCTGCTTGCCGGTGTGGCTGTGCAGCAGTTGCTGGCCAAATGGTTTGAGGAACTGGATGCTGCATCCGAAGTCGCTGACAAGGACGAGCCTGTTGTGTCGATGTGTCTTGCACTGCTGGGCGACTGGTCCATTGCGCGCCAGTCAGAGGCGGGTTTCGGTGGACGGCTGGCTTTCAGTCGCGGACTTGCTCAGGCTAAATCGGCGGCGATCCGCAACGATGGCCTGCGCCGCCTGTTGCAAAGTTTCGATGCTCGGGATGGTAAGCGACCGCTCGGCAAGGTGCGGCTCGACGCCATGAAAATGGCCGACGGCAAGAGCATCCCGATTCTTTGCAATCGTGGTTTCGTACTCACTGGCTCAGCCATGAAGGCCCTGAGCGAAGCGTCTGCCCAGTTGCATATGCAGAGATTCAAGGCGCAGGCGGAGGATTCCATGCCCTCACTGTCCGCATTCCGTATACCCGGCGGTCTTCCAGAGGGTTTTCTGGTGCATGTTGTGGATAGCGCAGGGGCAGAGACGGAAACGCATTTGCTGCTGCGTGTCGGCAAGGCACTGCTCGGCACGACGGTCGAAGATATCTACGAGGTCATGGATCCGGAAACGCCGGGATACAAGCCGTTGTCAGAGGCGCTGCCGCGCTGGCTGGAAAGCATCCCGGACTGAAGTCTTTCCGGGCCACTTATCCATCACATGAGATTACCGAACCTAATCGGAACAGATCACTGGCTGGCGGCTGCGCAATTGCCGCAGCGCCTTGCCGTCGGTTATTCCGGCGGGGCGGATTCAACAGCCCTGCTGCTGGCTCTCGCCGCACACGGATATGAGGTCGTTGCCTGGCATGTGGATCATGGTTGGCATACGGATTCGGCGGCTGTGGCTGATGCCTTGCAACTCAGGGCTGCATCCTGGGGTATTGAATTTCATCAGGCTCGGGTGCATCTGCGTAGTGGCAAAAACCGCGAGGCAGAGGCGAGAAAGGCGCGCTTTGAGCAGTTTTCCTTATGGGCTGCCGAGCAGCACATCAGCACCCTGTGTCTGGCCCAGCAACGTGACGATCAGGCAGAAACGGTGTGCATGCGCCTGTTGCAGGGAGCTGGTCCGGCCGGTTGTTCCGGAATGCGCGAGCAGCGTGTCCGGGGGAATCTGAATATCTTGCGTCCGCTGCTGCACATTGAACGCGCCGAACTGATCCGTGCGCTGGATGCGGCCGGTGTCGACTGGTACGAGGATGCCAGCAACAGTGACACAACCCTGCTGCGCAATCGTATTCGGCACGAACTTTTTCCCGCTGTGCGTGAAAAGGGAATCAATCCCACGGATTTGTTTTGTCGCTGGCAGTTGCAGGCGGAGCACCTTTCGACTCGATTGAACCTACTTGCAGATAAAGTGGCACTTGATTTACGGCAGGGGATTGCCGTTGTTGACTGGGAGGCATGGAAAACCAGCCCCCGGGCTGTGCGTGCCATGTTGCTGCAGCGCATGAGCGCAAGCGTGTTTGGCGAAGGAACTGTATTGGGCCGCAGGCACATTCTGTTGGCTGAAGAGTGGCGCAGGCAGGGCGGGAGACAGGGTATTGATTTGTCCCGTTGCCGGCTGTTTCGCAGCAGGGAATCCTTGCATCTTGCGCCTGTCACAGTAAGTTTGCCGCTTAAACTGCGCTAAGTGTTGAATCCCCTTTTTCATGGGGGCTTCATGCCCGCAGCTTACGGTGTGCAACTGGCTGAATGCCTGAATCGCGATTGCGACACCCTTAAAGGAATTGGTGACGTTCATTGATCGGTAAAAATCTTCTTCTCTGGCTTATCATCGGTATCACCATGGTAAGCCTGTTCAATATGTTTAATCCGCCACTCAAACCAGGCGAGGGCATGACCTATTCGGCCTTTGTCGAGAAGGTGGATGCAGGCATGGTGGATACGGCCAGAATCAAGGAACACGAAGTAAGCGGGCAATATCGCAACCTGCAGGGCGAGTTGCGCACCTATCAGGTGACTATCCCCGACGATCCGGGTCTGACCCAGCGCTTGATTAACCAGCATGTCGAAGTGGATGTGGCCAAGCCGGAAGAGGTGCCGTTTCTTCTGTCGGTGTTGATTTCATGGTTCCCGATGCTGCTGTTGATTGCTGTCTGGGTGTTTTTCATGCGCCAGATGCAGGGCGGCGGTCGCGGTGGTGCGATGTCCTTCGGCAAGAGCAAGGCCAAGCTGCTATCCCAGAATACCGTTAAGGTAACATTCAGTGATGTGGCCGGTTGTGATGAGGCCAAGCAGGAAGTCACCGAAGTCATCGAGTTTTTGCGCGATCCTTCCAAGTTCACCCGTCTGGGCGGCAAGATTCCCAAAGGTGTGCTGCTGGTCGGTCCTCCGGGCACAGGTAAAACCCTGTTGGCGCGCGCCATTGCCGGCGAGGCCGATGTGCCGTTCTTCAGTATTTCCGGCTCCGACTTTGTTGAAATGTTTGTCGGCGTGGGCGCATCTCGCGTGCGCGATATGTTCGAACAGGCCAAGAAGAGTGCTCCGTGCATCATCTTTGTGGATGAAATCGACGCCATGGGACGCCATCGCGGTGCCGGTATCGGCGGCGGTAACGACGAGCGCGAGCAGACTCTGAATCAGATGCTGGTTGAGATGGATGGTTTTGAGGCCAATGAGGGCGTGATCCTTGTGGCTGCAACCAACCGTCCGGATGTGCTTGATCCGGCACTGCTGCGTCCGGGCCGCTTCGACCGTCAGGTCGTCGTGCCGCGCCCCGACCTGAAGGGACGCGAAGAGATTCTGCGCGTGCACATGCGCAAGGTACCACTGTCCAGCGATGTCGAAGTCAAAGCGCTGGCGCGTGGAACGCCCGGCTTTTCAGGAGCCGATCTGGCCAATCTGGTCAATGAGGCAGCCCTGAATGCAGCCCGTTTTGGTGCCGACAAGGTGGGTAATGCCGACTTTGAGAGCGCCAAGGACAAGGTGATGATGGGCACCGAGCGGCGCTCGATGATCATTTCCGAGGATCAGAAGAAGACCACGGCCTACCATGAGGCCGGGCATACGCTGGTGGCCAAGTATCTGAAGACCGCCGACCCGGTGCACAAGGTCAGTATTATTCCGCGTGGTCAGGCGCTGGGTGTGACCATGCAGTTGCCCTTGGAGGATCGCTTCAATCACGATGCCGAATACCTGAAGGATCAGATCGCCATCATGATGGGCGGACGACTGGGCGAGGAACTGGTGCTCAGTCAGAAGACGACCGGTGCGTCGAACGATTTCGAGCGCGCTACTCAACTGGCACGCAATATGGTGACCCAGTGGGGCATGAGTGACGAACTCGGACCGATGGTGTACGGCGAACGCGAGCACGAACCGTTTCTGGGTCGCGAGATTACCCGGCAGACGAATATTTCCGAGGAAACGGCGCGTAAAATCGATTCGGTTGTGCGCAAGATGGTCGACGACAACTACAACCGCGCCAAGGAAATTCTGGTTGAACATATGGATCAGCTGCACCTGATTGCTCAGGCGCTGATTGAGTACGAAACCCTGGATGGTCCGGAGATTGACGAAATCATGGCCGGCAGGGCGCTGCATCGTGAGGAACCACGTCAGCCGAAGAAGCCGCCGCAGGATCCGTCTGCAGCTGCACCGGAAACCGGTACGCATGTGCCGCCGGAAGAGGCAGGGCAACACAGCTGATGGCATCGCGCTGGAAGGCGCTGGCCGAAGGTCATGCATGGATCATGGGGGTGCTTAATTGCACCCCTGATTCATTTTCGGACGGCGGGCTATTTATCGACACGGCAAGCCAGCTGACACATGCCGAGGCTATGGTGGCGGCTGGAGCAGGCATCATCGATGTCGGTGGCGAGTCCACACGTCCGGGTTCACTGCCGGTTGAAGCGCAGGAAGAGCTACGCCGGGTATTGCCGGTGATTGAGGCCCTGGTCGGCGAGAACATTTCCGTTTCCATTGATACATCCAAGGCCTGCGTGATGCGTGCCGCCATCGCGGCAGGCGCCTGTATGGTGAATGACGTAGCGGCACTGGGCGGCGATCCCGATGCGATGGCTGCCGTAGCCGGAAGCGATGCGGATGTCTGTCTGATGCATATGCGTGGCACGCCGCTGACCATGCAGCATCAGGTGCGCTATGACGATGTTGTGGATGAGGTGATTTCCTTTCTGGAATCCCGTGTGGCGGCCTGTATGGCTGCCGGTATCGAGGAAAGCAGAATCCTGCTTGATCCTGGTATCGGCTTCGGCAAGCGCCTGCAGGACAACCTCGATCTGATTGCCGCAGTTCCGAGGTTGAAAGCGCTGGGTTTTCCCGTGTTGATGGGTGTGTCGCGCAAGTCCTTTCTTGGTGAGCTGAGTGGGGCCGATGTGTCCGACCGGGAGATGGAAACAGCTGCTGCCGTGACGGCCTGCGTGCTGGCCGGGGCTGATGTGTTGCGCGTGCACGATGTGAAAGCGCAGGTGCGGGCCATCCGGGTGGCTTCGGCCCTGCGGCCTTTATTCGCTGCGCGGCTTGCCTAAGACATGACCTTAAACGTACTATACTGACTGCGATGCAGAACTGGGATTTCAGCTTTTTAGACATCATCGATATTGCCCTGGTGGCAGTGTTTGTTTACTACGTGCTGCGCCTGATTCGCGGTACGCGGGCGGTGCAGATGCTTATCGGTCTGGCCGTGTTTGTCGTGGTTTACGAGCTGGCACGTTTCTTCGGTCTGCTGACTGTCGAATGGATATTCGGCCAGTTCTTCTCCGCCTTTATCGTTATTCTGGTGGTTCTTTTTCAGCATGAAATACGTCGCGCGCTGATGCGGGTGGGAGCCAATCCCCTTGCCTATGCCGCCTCGCCGACGCAGATGGTTGATGCCCTGGTCGAGTCGGCATTTTCGCTGGCTCATTTGCGTTGGGGAGCCCTGTTGGTGATTGAGCGCGAAACCGGTCTCAAACATCTGTTTGATTCGGGTGTGGAAATGGATGCGCCGGTACGCAGCGATATCATGCAGGCACTGTTTAATCCGCAGGCTCCGATGCACGATGGTGCAGTGGTGATTCATCCCCATGTCGGGGAGAGCGGGCGTATTGTTGCGGCACGTGTTCTTTTGCCGCTGGCTCAAGCCAATGCCCTGTCCGGTGAGTTCGGCACACGGCATCGTGCCGCTATTGGGATTACCGAGGAAAGTGATGCGCTGGTGGTTGTGGTATCGGAGGAAACAGGCAACGTGCGTCTGGCTGACGCTGGCACGATGAGCGATCCTGTTGATGCCAATGGGCTGCGTCAGCTGTTGATTGCACAACTTTCCCCTTATGCCGGGAGCAACGCATGATGGGTCGGGTGTTCCGCCGTCTGCGCGCCAGCGGTTTGCAGATCATGGCTGTTTTTATTGCGCTGATATTGTGGGCGCAGGTGCATGGTCAGGGTACAGGTTCGATCAGCATGGATGTTCCCCTGCAGATTGAAGGCCTGCGTTCGGATATCGCGATTGTGAATAATCTTCCGGACCACCTGCGCATCACCGTCAGCGGCCTGCAGGCGCGGCTGGCCGGTTTGACTCCGGCCGATATCCGTGTGCCGCTGGATGTGTCGCATATGACCAAGCCGGGGGTGATTGATCAGGCGCTGGAGATATCGACGATCCGTGTGCCGGCCGGATTGATGATTACCAAATTGCAGCCGGATCGCTTGCAGGTCCAGCTGGATCGCATTGTGCAACGTCAGATTAACGTCAAGCCGCGCGTTGATGCGCCGCAGGGCTGGGCTGCGGAGAAGCTGTCGATTCAACCGACGCAGGTCTTGCTCGAAGGGCCAGAGGTGTGGCTGGATGCGTTGCTGGAAGTGGAGACAACGCTGGCACATCCGCTGCCTGAAGGAGGCCCGTTCCGCTTTCAGGTCAGCGTGGAAAGTCCATCCGGCAAGGCCATTCGCGTGGTTGAGGCACAGAAGAAATTCATCCTGCGGGGCGTGCTTGTGCCTGCATCTGTACCCGAGGGCTCGGGGGAGAAACGATAGTGCGAAAGTATTTTGGTACGGATGGGGTGCGCGGGACAGTGAACGAAGAGCCGATGACGGCTGAGTTCGCGCTGCGGCTGGGTAGGGCTGCAGGTTTTGTGCTCACCCGCCATCTCAAGCATCAGCCGCACATCCTGATCGGCAAGGACACACGCCTGTCCGGCTATATGATTGAATCAGGGCTTTGTGCAGGTCTTACATCCCAGGGTATGAACGTCATGCTGGTCGGCCCTGTACCGACCCCGGCTGTGGCTTATTTAACGCGCAGTCTGCGCGCCGATGCCGGAGTGGTTCTTTCCGCTTCGCACAATCCTGCCGGCGATAACGGCATCAAGTTTTTCGGCGCCGACGGCTACAAGCTGCCCGATGAGCTTGAACTGGAAATCGAACGCTGTCTGGATGATCTGCCGCCACGCCCCAAGGCGGCGGAGATCGGCAAGGCTGTTCGTATCGACGATGCGCGCGGCCGCTACATCGAGTTCTGCAAATCCTCCCTGCCGCGCGGTTTCCGTCTGGATGGCCTGAAAGTGGTGGTGGATTGTGCCAATGGCGCAGCCTACGACGTGGCACCGCGTCTGTTCCAGGAGCTTGGCTGTGAAGTCGTGGTAATGAACGCCAAGCCGGATGGCTACAACATCAATCAAAACTGTGGTTCGACCTACCCCGAGCCGATGTGCAAGCGCGTGGTGGAATGCGGCGCGGATGCCGGTTTTGCCCTCGATGGCGATGCCGACCGGCTGATTGCCTGCGACGCAGCCGGGCGCATTGTGGATGGCGACTGCGTGATTGCTGCACTGGCCGAGCACATGCTGCATGAGGGTACGCTTGCGGGCGGTGGTGTGGTCACCACGGTGATGAGCAATATGGGGCTGGAGCGCTACCTGAACGGCATCGGGCTAGAAATGAGCCGTGCCGCAGTGGGCGATCGCTATGTGCTGGAGATGATGCGCGACAAAGGCTGCAATCTGGGCGGGGAGCAATCCGGGCATGTGATTATGCTCGACTGCAATACCACCGGCGATGGCCTGTTCACCGCAGTGGAGCTGCTTGCCTCCATGGCTGAGCGGGGTCGTTCACTGGCCGAGCTGGTTTCCGGTATCAAGCTGTTTCCACAGAAGCTGTGGAATATCACCCTGCCGCGACGCATGGATGTGTTGTCTGATGAAACCGTTGCTGCTGCCGTGCTGGCAGCGGAAAAGAAGCTGGATGGAATCGGCCGCCTGAATGTGCGCGCCTCCGGCACCGAGCCGAAGTTGCGCGTCATGGTTGAGGCCGAGGATGAGAAGTTGATGCTGGAAATTGGCGAATCGCTCAGCGGGGTTATTCGTAAAGCCGTCCAGGACGCATAATCTTGCCCTCTTTTGATGTATTTAACGGCGATGCGGATGGCCTGTGTGCCCTGCATCAGCTGCGTCTGGCTGCGCCGTGTGAATCCGAACTTGTCACCGGTGTGAAGCGCGACATCGCCCTGCTCGGCAGGGTCGAGGCGGGTGAGGGCGATCAGGTGACGGTGCTCGACATCTCGCTGGACAAGAATCGCGATGCCTTGCTCAGTCTGCTACAGGCCGGGGCGAATATTTCCTATTTCGATCATCATTTCGCCGGCGATATTCCCGAGCATGCCGGGCTTGATGCGCATATCGATACCAGCCCGGATGTATGCACCAGCCTGCTGGTCAATCACCATCTAGGCGGCCACTTTCTGGCCTGGGCCGTAACCGCGGCTTTTGGGGATAATCTGCATGCCGCAGCGCGCGTTGCAGCCATTCCGCTTGGTCTTGGTGAACATGAGCTTGAGCGCTTGTGCGTGCTTGGCGAATGCCTGAACTACAACGGTTATGGTGTGAGTGAGGATGATCTGTTTTTCCATCCCGCAGCCCTGTATCGCCGTATGCAGCCCTATGCCGATCCCTTTGCCTTTATCGCCGATGACGATGCTTTTGCCACCCTTGAAGCCGGCATGAATGATGATCTGGCGCAGGCGCGCGGGGTGAAGGCGGAATCAGGCAGCGAGCATGCAGCACTGTTCCTGCTGCCCAATACGGCCTGGGCGCGGCGCGTTTCCGGTGTGTTCGGCAATGAACTGGCGCGGGATTATCCGGATAGGGCGCATGCCGTGGCCATGCAGCTGGATGACGGCACGTATCGTATCAGTGTGCGCGCACCCTTAAGCCGAAAATCCGGTGCCGATGTGCTGTGCCGTGCATTTCCCACCGGCGGTGGGCGTGCAGCTGCAGCCGGCATCAATGCCTTGCCTGAATCCATGCTGGAGCAGTTTTCCGCGGCCCTGATTTCCGCCTATTCCTGAGGTCGCCCTGCCTTCAGGCGCGCTCAATCAGTTCGATCTTGTAAGCATCCGGGTCCTCGATAAAGGCGAGGAGCGTTGACCCGTGTTTCATAGGCCCCGGCTCGCGCACAATCTTTCCACCCTGTTCACGAATCCGCTCGCAGACGCCATAAATATCGTCCACGCCGATGGCGATATGCCCGTAGGCGGTGCCGATGTCATAGGATGATGTATCCCAGTTGTGGGTCAGTTCCAGTACCGCGCCGTCGGCTTCATCGCAGTAGCCGACGAAGGCCAGGGTGAAGCGGCCACCGGGATAGTCCTTGCGGCGCAACAGGCGCATGCCGAGAAGTTCCGTATAAAAGGCCAGCGAGCGTTCCAGATCGCCGACGCGCAGCATGGTGTGCAGTAGTCGCATGTGTTTCTCCTTTACCAGTGATTGCGCGCTTCGCGGATATGCGTGAAGACGCTGACCGGGTCATCGCTGATGGCATGCAGGTTTGCATACGCTTTGCGAAAATCAGCCTGCGCCGGCAGCAGCATTGGATTGCATGCTTTTTCCCGTCCAATAGTGCCCGGAATGGTCGGCAGGCCTTTGCCCAGCATGTCTTTGCACCATGCTATATATGTCTTTACCGCATCGCTTTGCGATATTTTCGTAAGGCAGAAATCGAGATTGTTCAGGGTGTATTCGTGGGCGCAGAAAACACTGGTTGAATCATCGAGCGCCATCAGCTTTTGCAGGCTGGCCCACATTTGTGCGGGTGTGCCCTCGAACAATCTGCCGCAACCGGCACCGAAGATGGTGTCGCCGCAGAACAGTGCGTCCTGCTTGTCCGCGTGGATAACAAAGGCGATATGGCCGCTGGTGTGGCCGGGAATGTTGAGTACAGCAATATCCAGCCCGCCAAGCTGCAATGCATCGCCTTCAGCAACACCCTGATCGATGCTGGGAATGCGCTTTGCATCGTGCGCTGCACCGATGATGCTGCAGCCGAAGTGGGCCTTCAGCTCATCGTTGCCGCCGGTGTGATCCCAGTGGTGATGGGTGTTCAGGATATGCGTCAGCGGCCTGCCGAGTTTTTCACAAGCAGCCACAACAGGGAGGGCTTCGGCCGGATCAACACAGGCGAGCACATCGTCCGTGGCAATGAGATAGATGAAGTTGTCCGACAGCGCGGGAACCTGATGCACCGCGAAGTTGCCATGTTCGTAAGTCCACATAGCCGCAAGCATACCTACAAAATCTCTCGCGTGCAGATGGCAGGATTCGACTGGCAAAAATCGACCATGTGCTATCTAGGTGGAGAATGTTCTTTTTATCTATTCCTTAACCAGCATGGTGTACGCAGTTGCGTCCGGCGGATTTGGCTTTATACACAGCTTCATCGGCGGCCTGGATCATCTGCCCCATCTCCAGGTTCTTCCCGCTGGATACGCCAATGCTGCAGGTGACGGGAATGTGCCCGGTATCCTCATAGTATATCTTCATGCTTTCGATATCTTCACGAATGCGTTGAGCTATCTGCAGCGACTGTCCCTGATTGCAGTTGAGCATGAGCAAGGTGAACTCCTCACCTCCAAAGCGGATAAGCAGGTCATAAGAACGGCTGTGTTTGAGAAGGGTTTTGGCTACCTCAATAAGTACTTTGTCTCCGGCAGGGTGACCGTAGGTATCATTAATATGCTTGAAGTGATCAAGATCAATCATCATGACTGAAATTTCGTAACCAAGCCGTTGAGCCATCGAAAACTGTTTAGGGCCTTCCATGTAGAGATGGCGACGATTGTGCAGCGTGGTCAGGGGATCGTGTCTGCGCTCCTTGTCCATCTTGCCGGCCAGCGATGTCAGTTCCTGTTGCTGTCGTTTAACTTCTTTCTCCGTGGCCAGCAGCGTGCGGCTTAAGCTGCCAATTTCATCGCGGCGGTTGGAGAGCTTGATGCTCGTACGATCCTCATCCGAACCGATTTTTCGGGCAAGTTTCTGCAGTTCAAGAATGGGTTGGATAATAAGGTGGCGCAATAAAAACCAGAGAGCTAGCAGGATCAACAGCAGGGTCGACAAGCCAGCTGTGATTGCCGCCGGCTGGGGGAAAATCAAGGCAAAGGCTGCTGCTCCCGCCAGTAAGGAGGTCGTTAGAATGGTGGCGATCTGGGCGGCCAGTGAGCGTTTAATTACGGAGATCATGTTTGGTCAGGGCTTAACCGTACGAATCATGACGCACCTAGGCAAGAAGGATGCTGATTCACAATCTCGTCTTAAATTAATCCTTCGGGATTTTTGACCGGGGGTTCGCACGTTGGAACCATCAGTAAGGACCTTAAAACCATCAAGGCAGTCTGGACCACGACCGGAACCGGAGAACAGGGCGAATTGCTTCTCGAAGCGAAGTAGGGGATAAATCCCCGAATTATCCAGTCAGGCTGGTCGTCTGGTTGCAGCGATAATCCGGTTAGTGGTGCCGGTTGATAAAAAGATGCATCACTATTGGGTTCACGGTGATGATTTGAAGAATTTGCCAAGTTGCCTGTTGTGAATCCCGGACAGCATAGCCAATGAGCAACAAGCGCCTAATAAGGCAAAGGCCATATCCGTTTGTGTATCCCACGCATAACCTTGTGTTCCAAGAAACGCGTCAGCGGATTCACCTGATGAAATGGCTACAAACCATTCAATCAGTTCATAAAATGCACTGAATGCTAAACAGATGCAGATGATGATGAAATTTCTCCACCCATCAAAGGCCACCACCTGTTTTCGAATGAGAATTTCTCTGGCAATCATTGCTGGAACAAAACCTTGTGCAAAATGCCCGACTTTATCGTAATTGTTGCGTTCGAAGCCGAAGATGGGCTTAAGCGCATCGAACAAGGGAACATCTGCATATGTATAATGGCCGCCTACCATTAAAATGATGCAATGGATCAATATCAGAGCATACAGAAGCGGCGTCAGAGGAAAGGACTTGTGTGTGGCGACCATGATGGCAATACCCAGCATGGCTGGCGCCACTTCAAGAATCCAGATGAAGTAGTCCTTGGGATGAATCCCTGACCATACGAATACACCTACAAAAATGAATAGCCAAATCAGCTTCATGGATATCACTTCCCTATCGAACGGAGGTGTTTTTCAGTTGCCGGCAGTCGTTCTTGACCGGTTTTTTTCTTTGCGCACGCCTGCTCCCCTTTATCGTTTTTCCTACCACAGCATGACACAATTCGCTAAGACTCTGCAATCGGTATAATCGCTGATGTCGGTCTCACTGCCCCATCGTAAGTCGTGGCGGGAGGTGACCGATAAATCCATGAATCGTGCGGGGTGGCAAATGTAGCGCGGCTTGCTAGCCTTACGGACCGATTTTATACAAGGAGTTTACAATGAGCGTACTGGTAACCAAGCAGGCCCCCGATTTTACAGCAACCGCTGTGATGGGCGATAATTCTTTCAAGGAAGATTTCTCCCTTTCCGACTATCAGGGCAAGTATGTGGCCCTGTTCTTCTACCCGCTGGATTTCACCTTTGTCTGTCCGTCCGAGATCATTGCTTTCGATCATCGTCTCAAGGAGTTCGAGGCCCGCGGCGTGCAGGTCATCGGCGTGTCCGTTGATTCCCACTTCACCCATTTGGCATGGAAGAACACCCCCGTGAACAATGGCGGCATCGGCCAGATTGGCTACCCGCTGGTGGCCGACCTGACCAAGGAAATCTCCGCTGATTACGATGTGCTGCTGGGCAACACGACAGCTGAAGACGACTGCGGCGATCAGTTCCATCTGCTGGGCGGCAACATTGCCCTGCGTGGCACCTTCCTGATCGACAAGGAAGGCGTGGTGCGTCATCAGGTGGTCAACGATCTGCCACTGGGTCGCAACATCGACGAGCTGCTGCGCATGGTGGACGCCCTGCAGTTCCACGAGGAGCACGGCGAGGTTTGCCCTGCAGGTTGGGACAAGAGCAAAAAGGCTATGGGTGCTTCTGCCGAAGGCGTTGCCGCCTATCTGGCTGCCGAGGCCGACAAGCTGTAAGACAGCTGTATCAGCTATAAAAGGCGACCCTCCGGGGTCGCCTTTTTTTTGCCTGTGCTACAAGCTGGGCGCTGTCACTGGAATTTCGTGGTATGATTGAGACAATGCGGAATCAAGCAGGGCCCTGAAAAGGAGTTGGCAGCGTGGATAGCGAACAGATTGACCTGAAATCTCCCGATAACTATGTGAACCGTGATTTGAGCGTGCTGGCCTTTCATCGTCGGGTTTTCGAGATGGCTGCCGATGATTCACTGCCACTGCTTGAGCGCCTGCGTTTCCTGTGCATCTCCTCATCCAACCTGGATGAATTCTTCGAGGTTCGCGTTGCCCTGCAGAAACACAGGATAGTATTGGGACAGGGACATCCGGGAGCAGATGGTATGACTGCCGGCGACTTGCTTGCGCAGGTTCGCCTGCGCGTCAGTGATATGGTGGAGGCGCAATACCACTTGCTCAACGATGTATTGCTGCCGTCGCTGGCTGCTGAAGGGATTCGCTTCCTGCGCCGCAACGAGTGGAATGCGGCACAGGCCGCATGGATCAAGCGTTTCTTCAATCGTGAGTTGTTGCCCGTACTGACCCCGATTGCCCTTGATCCGGCGCATCCGTTTCCGCGTCTGCTCAATAAGATACTCAATTTCATTGTCGGCCTGGAAGGCAAGGATGCCTTTGGTCGGCACCTGTTGCATGCCATTGTGCAGGCACCGCGCTCCCTGCCCCGCGTGATCCGCCTGCCGGAGGAGGTGGCCGGACCGGGCTACAATTTCATATTCCTTTCTTCCATCATCCATGCGCATGTCGGCGAGCTTTTCCCCGGCATGGAGGCCAAGGCCTGCCATCAGTTCCGCGTCACACGCAACAGCCAGTTGCTGGTCGATGAGGACGAGGTTGAGGATTTGAAGAAGGCGCTGGCCGGCGAGCTGCTGGAGCGGGGCTACAGCGAGGCCGTGCGTCTGGAGGTTTCGACCAAATGCCCGGAAGATCTTTCCGATTTCCTGCTGCATCAGTTCAACTTGAAACACAGCGATCTCTACCGCGTTGCGGGGCCGGTGAATCCCTATCGTCTGGCGGCGGTATGCGACATCGTTGATCGTCCGGACCTCAAGTTTGCACCATTCACGCCCGGTGTTCCGGCACGCCTGCAGGTGGATGCGGTTGATATGTTTGCGACGCTACGCGAGGGCGATGTGCTGTTGCATCATCCCTATCAGAGCTTTGCACCGGTTGTCTCCCTGCTCAGTCAGGCGGCGGACGATCCGCAGGTGCTGGCGATTAAACAGACTTTATACCGCGTGGATGTGAGCTCGCCAATTGTCGATGCCATGGTGCGTGCATCGCGCAACCACAAGGAAGTCGTGGCGGTCATCGAGCTGCGCGCGCGCTTCAATGAAGAGGATAATATCGCTCTGGCCGATCGCCTGTCGGCAGCCGGCGTGCAGGTGGTGTACGGCGTGGTGGGCTATAAAACGCACGGTAAGATGATGCTTATTGTGCGTCGCGAGGGGCGGCAGATGCGGCGCTATGTGCATCTCGGCACCGGCAATTACCACACCATCACCAGCCGTTATTACACCGACCTCGGTCTGCTTTCCTGCAACACGGCGCTGGGTGAGGACGTGCACAAGATTTTCCAGCAACTGACAGGCCTGGGCAAAGCATCACGCCTGAAAGAGATGCTGTCGGGCCCCTTCACCCTGCATAAGGGACTGATTCAACGTATTGGCCGTGAGGCGGAGAACGCGAGGGCGGGAAGGGAAGGGAAAATCATTGCCAAGATGAATGGCCTGGAGGAGCCGGAGATTATCCGGGCCCTGTATCAGGCCTCGCAGGCCGGGGTGAAAATCGATCTGGTGGTGCGCGGCATCTGTTGCCTGCGCCCCGGCATCAAGGGTCTGTCGGAGAATATCCGCGTGCGTTCGGTGCTCGGTCGTTTTCTTGAGCACAGCAGGATTTTCTACTTTTATAACGATGGGTTGGAAGACGTGTTCTGTGCCAGCGCCGACTGGATGAGCCGCAATCTTCTGCGCCGCGTGGAAACCTGTTTCCCGGTGCTGGACGATAAGCTGCGTCGTGAAGTTATCGGCGATGCCCTGCGCCCGTATCTGACGAATAACGCCAGCACATGGCAGATGCAGTCGGACGGAAGCTACAAGCCGGTCAGCGGGCGTGGCTTGCAGAAGAGCGCGCAGCAGACCCTGCTGGATAAACTGGCTCGCTTATAAGGCTGCGTTGCCTTCCCTGCGGGGAACATTGAGATCGATAAGCAGATTGCGGCCGAAGGCCTCTTTTACATGGTTGGTGACCTTCAGCGCCGCCCAGCGCTCCAGCAGCAGATCGTCCTTACCCTGTAGATGCAGGGTCAGGTTCTTGTCATCGCATTCAACCTCGACAGCTTGTACCCGGTCCCGTCGGTCCTTGTTCAGGGCGATGGCCAGACGCAGCAGGGTACTCATCTGCCAGACCTTAAGCTGGTCCGCCTTGTCGAGCGCAGCAAAGCCTTCATGTGAATCGTTTGGAGCCCCCTTGCGCTGATAACGCACGGTCTGTGCGAGCACAGCCCTGTCCGTATCAGAAATACTCAGCAGCGGGGCTGCCATGACCAGATAGGCGGCGTGGCGATGATGGCTGTCCACACGGATATACATGCCGATTTCATGCACACGTGCGGCAATCTCCAGCAGCAGTTTTTCATTCTCGCCCAGTTCATGCAATGGTGCTGTCTGCTTGAACAGATCCAGCGCAAGGCGGGTAACGGCGATGGCATAGTTTTGATCCACCTGAAACTTCTTTTTCACACTTCTGGCCCAGCCGACCAGATTGGCACGGCGCGAATGCATTTCATTGAGTTCAGGTGCAACCATATCGAGCAGGATGCCATCCAGCAGGCTGGCCTCGGGGGTTTGCAGTTCCTTGGCTCCGGCCAGCTTCATCATTTGATGCAACACCATGGCCGCGGGCAGGATCACATCGGCGCGATCCGGGCGCAGACCAAGGTCGCGGATGCGCTCCTCAACCGACAGTTTGCTCAATTGCCTGATGAGTTTCTTCAGATTCTTGCGGTTGATCAGGGTGCTGCTTTCGCTGAGGCCTAGTTGCAAGCCCAGTTCGCCGATGGACAGGCAGTTGCCGCCGGTGCCGATGCACAGGCTTACCTTGCGTTTGCCAATCTGTGAACGGATTTTCTGGCGCGCGCCTTCCAGGTATTCGCGCAAGAGAACGTTGAAATCCCCCCCGGTACCGAGCATTTCAAGCAAGCGGACCGTGCCGATCTTGAAGCTTTGCGAGGCGATGACCTCACCGTCGTCGCACAGGGTGACTTCCACGCTGCCGCCGCCGATATCGATCAGCAGGGCAAAATGGTGGCTCAGGTCTACACGGCTGGCGATGGAATAATGCACCAGCCAGGCTTCTTCCTCACCGCTGATGACATCGAGCTTGATGTTGGTTTCGTCATAGATTCGCTGCACAAGCTCGCGGCCGTTGCTGGAGTCGCGCATGGCACTGGTGGCAGTGGCACGCAGTTTTCCGACATGATGTCTGTCGAGAATGCGGCGGAATTGCTGGAAGGCCATGATGGCCTCGTTTTGCGTGGTCTCACTCAATGTGCCGGTGGTGAAGGCATCATGACCGAGCCGAACCGGTTCGCGGTGACGCAGGATGATGTTGGGCAGGCCTTTTTCGTCACGCAAGGCAATACCCAGGCGCATGGCATTGGAGCCGATATCAATGGCGGCCATGTATACGCCGGGCGTAAAGGAGGCCTCTGCTTCGCTTTTTGTCGATATTTCCATGTTTCAACCCGTCCCCGACTTATCAGATCGTCGTGTCGGATATCATGCCTTTTATCCCGCAAGTCGCCAAGAAGAATGGCGGCCTGGTTGTCGGCAGCACATAACCTGTCCTCATCAGTAGCTCATAAGTTGTCCGGTCTGAAGATTACCCGAGAGGTAATCAGAGATGAGACGAACGACAGTGTTACAGGAGGTCAGGAAGATGAGATTTGATG
>Ga0210005_1001114_pt1 | contig 18097 bp, 8 predicted proteins | sample CryGey02umfilter_3_FD_183961 | JGI IMG/M metagenome (GOLD analysis project Ga0210005, IMG submission 183961) | Groundwater microbial communities from aquifer in Utah, USA - Crystal Geyser 4/9/14 0.2 um filter (SPAdes) (version 3) | ecosystem: Environmental > Aquatic > Deep subsurface >... | reverse complement strand
GTCTTCCTCCTTCAGCTGACGAATTTTGACTTCGGTCCCCGATAAATCGGGGCAGGCTTTCTGACTTCTGACTTCTGACTTCGGTATTCTCACTTTCTAAAGGTTTTTTCGCACTGGTATCAATCAAACAGACGATAGCACCAACAGCAATGGCATCTCCTTCTTTTGCTTTCAAAGTGATTATCCCACTTTGTTCGGCTGGTAATTCTAGTGTTGCTTTATCTGAATCTATTTCGGCTATGGCTTGGTCTTTTTCAACATATTGTCCATCTTCTACTAACCAAGTTGCTATTTCTACTTCTGTTATTGATTCTCCCGGACTAGGGACTTTCATTTCTAATGTCATAGTTGTACTTTTTGTTTCGATAAGGCAAAAACCTCATCAAAAATATTGTTTATTCTTTTTAAATGTGTTTGTGATGAACCTGCTGCAGGGCTGGCACTTTCTGGTTTAGAAATGATTTTGATTTCTAGTTGCTTAATTCTATTTTTAAAGTAATTTCCTGCACCCATGTTTTTTGGTTCTTCCTGCACCCAATACCAACTTTTTACCCCTATTTTTAAATAGTTATTTAATAAGAGTTGGATTTGCTTTTCTGGAAATGGGTAAAGTTGTTCCATACGCACAAACGCAATATCATCAACAGCTAATTCTTTTCTTTTATTTAGCAGTTCGTAGTAGATTTTTCCACTGCAAAAACAGACTACTTTTGCTTTTTTAATTTCCACATCGTTAATAATTTCTTTGAATCCTCCAACAGAAAAATCTGAAAGAGAAGAAACACAATTTGGATGTCTTAATAAACTTTTTGGTGAAAATACAATTAAAGGTTTCCTGAAATTTCTACTTAATTGTCGCCTAATTACATGAAAGAAATTGGCAGGAGTAGTACAATTTACCACTTGCATATTGAGGTCTGCCGAAAGCGTTAAAAATCGTTCTAATCTTGCACTCGAATGTTCTGCTCCTTGTCCTTCGTAACCATGAGGCAACAACAGCACCAAACCATTCTGACTTTTCCATTTGTCTTCGGCACTGGCAATAAATTGATCAATTATTATTTGAGCACCATTATTAAAATCACCAAATTGTGCTTCCCAAATCACCAAACTTTGAGGAGCTACCATTGCATAACCATAATCAAAACCAAGAACCCCATACTCTGATAAAAGAGAGTTGTAGATAGAAAATTTTCCTTGTTTCTCATGGATATGATTTAGAGGAATGTATTTTTCTTCAGAATCTTCTACAGTAACAACTGCATGACGATGAGAGAAAGTTCCTCTTTCCACATCTTGTCCAGAAAGTCGAATGGGATGTCCTTCCAATAATAATGTTCCATAAGCTAAAATTTCTCCTAAAGCCCAATCTAATTTATCATCTTCTACCATTTTCATTCGATTTTCAAATAATCGAACTATTTTGCTGATAAATATCTTACCCTTTGGTAATTGGTGAGTTTTATGGAGAATATTTATTAATTGCTTTTTATCAACACTCGTTTCAGGAGATTGTTCAAAATCTGAAGCAACCGCAGTAGTTATTCCTTTCCAAGTGTTTGCTAAAAAATTTTCGATAGAAGCAGTTTTAATAGTTTTGGATTTAGTTAATTTTTCTTCTAATAATCGATTGTATTTTTCACTTTCAATAGTGTATTCTTCTAGAGTAATTACCTTTTCTTCTATCAGTTTTTTACGATAAATTTCTGCTGGATTAGGGTGTTTGGCAATAATTTTATAGAGTAACGGTTGCGTAAATTTAGGTTCATCACCTTCGTTGTGCCCATATTTTCGGTAACACAATAAATCAATAAAAACATCTTTGTGATATTTTTGCCGATAATCTAGCGCCAATTGTACTGTTTGAATCATTGCTTCAACATCGTCACCATTAACATGTAATACAGGAGATAAAGTAACTTTTCCAATGTCTGTACAGTAATTGCTGGAACGTGCGTCTAAATAATTGGTCGTAAATCCAATTTGATTATTGATAACAATATGAATAGTTCCGCCAGTTCTGTAACCATCTAATTGAGACATTTGAATCACTTCATAAACTACTCCTTGTGCTGCAATTGCAGCATCACCATGAATAATAATTGGCAAAATATGATTTTCTTCTAATTGTTTTTCATCAATTTTAGCACGAGCGATACCTTGCACAATAGGACCTACCGCTTCTAGGTGAGAAGGGTTTGGGGCAAGAGTTAAATTCATTAAGCCAGAAGTTGTTTCAACTTGTGTGGTATGACCTAAATGGTATTTTACATCGCCATCAAAATCAGCATCTTCATCGTAAGCTTTTCCTTCAAATTCATTAAAAATTTCGGTAAAAGATTTGTGAAAAATATTAGCCAACACATTTAGTCTTCCTCTGTGTGCCATGCCAATTACTATTTCCTTTACTCCACTTTCCGCTCCTCTTACTACGATTGCATCAAGTGCTGGTATCATTACTTCAGCTCCTTCTAATGAAAAACGTTTTTGACCAACAAATTTTCGATGTAAAAATTGCTCAAAATTAACTGCCATTCCCAATTTATTGATAGTCACTTTTTTTAATTTATCAGTAAACTGAACCCTATTTTTGAGTTCAATTTTATCTCTAAACCAAGTTACCACCTCTGGGTTATGAATGTACATGTATTCGATGCCTATAGATTCACAATAAATTCGTTCCAAATGGTCGATAATTTCGGATAAAGTAGCTAATCCAATTCCTATTTGTTTTCCGGCTTGAAATACGATGGTTAAATCTTTTTGTTCTAATTCGTAGTTTTCAATAGCTAAAGTGGGAGTATATTTTCTTCGGGTTCTTACAGGATTGGTTTTAGTAAATAAATGTCCTCTTGTTCTATACCCATGAATTAGGTTGATAACTTTAAATTCTTTATCATTTAGTTTTTGTGACTCAGTATCAAAATTTTTTCTGGCAAACTCAAATCCCTCAAAAAATTTTTGCCAACCTTCTTCCATCGAATCAGGATTAATTAAAAACTTTTGATACATATCCTCCAAAACAGTTGCATCAATATTACTCAAGTATGAATTATTACTCATCTTTTTTTTGTGAATTTTTTACAAAAGTATGATTTATATCAGTTGCCAAACATATAAAATTTTTTTAAGTCTAGATTTTCTATCGAAAGAAATCAATTTAAAAATGGATTTACCCTCGCTCCTGCCTTTACTTTGTAATCAGAAAATAAATTATTAATTTTTCCAAAGGATAAAACAGAGGTGAACTAACAGCTTAGCAAGGCTTGAGACCTATTACTCGCATTAGTCCTCTGTTTTATCCTTTGAAACAGTTGAAAGCATCAAATAGAATGTTAGACTTATTTGAATTATAGATGGAACGAGTGCTACGCTAAACTCGCACCAGCAAGGAGGTGGGAGTGCCATTACATAGGCTTGGTTTCAAACTACCATCAGAAAGGGGGTAAAATAAAAGCTAAAAAGAAACTTATAAAAGATAAGCTGCGGGACAGGAATCCGAAGTTTGAAATAGAAAAAAACCTCTCATTTTGATGATTATCAAAATGAGAGGTAAAAACAAAAACAACTTAATTAGTTATTGTACAATCAATTTTTGTTGTTGTACATTGTTTCCAATAGTAAGAGTAACTAAATAAATTCCTTTATCTAATCCATAAGTTACTATTGGTAATTGAACAGTTCCATTGATATCATAATTTCTTTGAGTAACTATTTTACCACTTAAATCCGTGATGGTAACATTAACATTACTATGATTGGTATTAGTAACATCGATGTAACTTACGCCAGTTGTTGGATTTGGAAATAGTTTAAAATTATTCTCGTTGGAAAGGTCTTCAGCAATACTCGTAGTACAAACAGCTAATCCATTTGCTACAGCATCAGTAATAGTTTCTGTTGCAGCATTATCTACTAAACCAGCAGGGTTGCGTAAAAAACTAATGATGTGAATGTTATTTTCATCCCAACCTACTGGCAAAGTAAAGCTAAAGCAAGTTACATCTTGAGAACCATTTGCAATACTTGTAGGAAAACTATTTGCTCCATCAAAAGAAGGAACAATTGTTCTTGCAACGTGATTATAAACCATTTGAGTTGCAGGAACAGGATCAGGTAATAATTCATAACCACCCATAACGCCACTTCCACCACCAGAATAATAGTTGGCTTGTGCATATTGGGCTGAGGTTCCTGTAACGCCATCTTCAGTTAAAACAACTCCTAATCTCCAGTTGCCAGAAGTAGCAGCTTGCCAATCGCAAGTAACAGAAACTTCTAATTCTCTAGTACTAGCATTATAAGTTGCTCCATTAGTAACAAAAGCAGTTGGTGCAATAACTACACGTTGTAAGAAAGATTGCTCCATAGTTGAAGGGTCATTTTCTGGTCCTCTATCCACTAAAGAACTTGGGTATCCACTAATTAAGGCTCCCATTCCTGCATCATAAACTACATCTGTCATTGGATCGTTATTGTGTACAGCTGCTCCAGCCCAAAAACCAGGATATGTAGTTTCCATATAATCCATATAAACAGCACCTCTAGGGCACCATCCACACCAAGTTCCTGTTGCTTCTTCTCCAAACACGACTTTACCTGTGGCAGGAACTACTGGATTTATAGTGATGGATTTAGCATCGTCACTTGAATTGGCATCAGGACCTGCTCCATTTACGTTAGAAACGGTAACAGTTAAAGGATTGCTACCTGCAATTAAGGTAACAGGCGTAGCAAAAGTATGATTGTAAGTAGCTAAAGAAGCTAAAGAAATTGGACCTACGTTTTCAACAATTGGAGTTCCGTTGTAGGAATATTCAATATCGAAAGAGGTAATGTTGTTTGATCCTAAATTTCTTACAGTAGCTGCTACTGTTGCACTTTGCCCAGCAATCCCCCCTAATTGGTTTACAAAAGTAACACCTCCATTTATTGCGGGTAAACTTGCAGGAATATAATTGTAACTAACATCATCCACATAAAAACCAGATAGATTATTTCCACCTTCTGCAGTTGGGTTAACAGGATACAAATCTAAAATAGCGATTGCTCCAGTTGGGTTTGAAAAGGTTCCTTTACTCACATTGTTAATAAATAACTCCCAAATATTAGCAGTTAAATCCATTTCAATTCGCATGTTAAACCATTGTCCAACAGGGTAAGTCGTTGTTAAATAAGGTGTTCCTGAATTAGAAAGTTTTAATACTCCTGTTTGAAGCATATTGCAATCTAATGCCCAAGTTTGCCCAACAGTTAATGTTGCTTGCATATTAAAATAGGCTCCTTTACCAGTTTCAACATAAAAATTAGATTCAAAAGAAACATTTCCTGAATTATAAACTTGATTAAACGGCAAGATAACATCTTGTGGTCCACCTCCTGCTACTGTAGAAGAAAAATAGAGTGCATTGGAGCCGCTACTTGCATTTGCAGTTGTGATGGTTACATCTTCAGATGTTCCTGGAGCATTACTCCATGTTGTCCAATCTGGAGAGACAACTCCCAAATAAGCACCCGGAGTGTAAGATTCAAAATCATCGATAAATGTTTGAGAGAAGAAAGCTGCAGATAGCATACATCCAATCCCAGTTAGTAAAAGTTTTTTCATATTAATTTATTTTAGTTAGTAATTTCAACTGGAAAGATATTAAATATAAATGAGTGCTTCATCATCAATATTGACTATTATTAAAATGCTAAAGTATTTTTTTGAGGTAAAAAAGCTTCTAGTTCATTAAAAATAAAAGTAATAAGAACCTATTTCTTATGGTAATCCTATTTTGATAAAAAATTAATCTATTAGTGTTAAAGAGCCTTTTTTAGTTATTCCGTTGACATCAATAATATAAAAATAAGTTCCTTCTGGCACTTTTTCTCCCGCTGTAGTTCTTCCATCCCAACCACTATTTTGACCATTAGAATCGAAAACTTTCATTCCCCAACGATTAAACACCATAATACTTGCACAAGAACCTATCCCGAATGGTAAATCTAATTTGAATAAATCATTTAATCCATCGCCATTCGGAGTAAGTATTGTTGGAGGCACAACATTAAAATAATCTTCAAAATTACCTGTGGTAATTGGATGAGTTGCTGTATCTGAGCAAAATCCTAAACTATATGAAGTTAATAATACAGTTGCCGAAGAATTATAGGAAAATAAGTGTGAAGGGTTAATTTCTGTGGATTGATTGCCGTCTCCATAGTTCCATAAATAGGTTGCTGCACCTATACTTAAATTAGTAAATTCAGCTAAAATACCAGTGCAAGAAGGAGAAATAACAAAACTAAAATCTGCTTCTGGTTTTGATTCTGCGGTTACCAAAATAGAAGCAGTGTCCAAACAGCCATTTGTGTCTTGAACAATAACTGTATAAGTAATTGTAACTTGGGTTGTTGTAATTGGATTATAGATGGATGTGCTAGATAAATCTGTACTAGGCGACCACGAATAAGTTGCTCCAGTTGGTCCATTAACAGTAAGTTGTAGAGCATCTCCTATACAAATAATAGTGTCAGATAAAGCTGGAATTATTAATTGATTTACTGTTACTTCCACACTATCTGAGTTGGAACATCCGTTTACATCTGTTCCGATTACGACGTAAGTAGTCGTTCCTAGAGGACTTGCTAAAGGATTTGCAATGGTATCATTTGATAATCCAGTTGAAGGAATCCAAACATAAGAAATACCTCCAGTTGCATTGAGTTGTATGGAATCGCCAGAACAAACACTTGTTGCTAATCCTGCAAAAATTATTGGTAAGGAATTAACAGTAACAATTACAGAATCGGATGCAGAGCAACCGTTCACGTCAATCCCAAACACTATAAATTCGGTAGTATTGGATGGAAAAGCGATTGGATTATTAATGGTTGAATCATTCAAGAAACCTTCTGGTTGCCATAAATAATTAATACCTCCACTTGCATTTAGCTGGGTAGAGTCACCAAAACAAATAGAGACATCAGCCCCAGCATTTATGATTGGAAGTTGATTGACAGTAATGGTGACAGAATCAATAGCAGTACATGTGTCATTGGTTGCAACAACATAATAAGTTGTTGTAACTGTTGGAAATGCTAGAGGATTAGCTATGGTATCATTACTTAATGTTCCTCCATTTGGAAACCATGAATAGGATGTTCCATTAGGAGAAGTTGGCATTCCTCCTAACATAACAGTATCTCCTAAACAAATTGTAGTGTCAGCTCCAGGTTCAATAGGCACTTCATCATTTACAATAACTTGGACGGTATCAGTGCTAGAACATAAATTAGCTCCAAAACCAGTAACAATATAGTTTGTAGTATCAAGAGGGAATGCCATTGGATTTGCGATTGTCGTATCAGTTAATCCATTTGCCGGAGTCCACAAATAGCTAATTCCTCCTGTTGCATTGAGTTGAATCGAATCGCCAGAGCAAAGCCAAACATCAGGTCCTGCATTGATAACTGGCAAAGGATTTATGGAGATAAAAACACTAGCGGTATCAAAACAATTATTATTATCAGTTACGGTAACAATATAATTTGTTGAATTAATTGGACAGGCAATTGGGTTAAAAATAGATGAATCAGACAAGCTACTTCCTGGAGTCCACGCATATGTTGTGCCTCCAGTAGCAATTAATTGAGCACAATCTCCAAGACAAATAGCAGTATCATTACTAGTTGTTATCACCGGAAGTGTATTCACAGTAATGATAACACTATCAGTATTTACACATCCATTAACATCGGTTCCTGTAACAAAATAAGTAGTTGTTACTACTGGAAAAACAAAAGGATTTGAAATTCCAATGTTGGTAATATTTGTATTTGGTGACCATACATAAGAGGTTGCTCCAGTTGCATTTAACTGAGTAGAATCTCCCAAACAAACGGTAGTATCAACACCAGCATCAACTAAAGGAAGAGGGTTTACAGTTATGGTTATAGAATCAACATTTATACAGCCACTAGCATCGGTAACAGTAACCAAATAAGTTGTAGTAATAATGGGCGTAGCAGTTGGATTAGCAAGAGTACTATCATCTAAGGAAGCAGCAGGAGTCCAGGCAAAAGAAGCACCAATAGGACCAGTTGGAGCACCACCAAGCACTACAGAATTACCAATACAAATGGGTTGATTATTTCCTGCATCAACCGTTGGCAAAGGATTAATAGTAACAGTAACACTAGAAGTATCAGAACAGCCAAAAGCATCAGTACCAGTAACGGTATAAGTAGTAGTTACCAACGGACAAGCAACAGGGTTAGCAATTGTGCTGTTAGATAAACCAGTAGTTGGACTCCAAACGTAAGAAACACCACCAAAGGCAGTTAATTGAGCACAACTTCCAACACAAACAGCAGTATCATTATTGGTAGTAATAATTGGTAAAGGATTAACAGTAATGGTAACACTATCGTTATTATTACACGCATTTGCATCTGTTATTGTTAAATAATAGGTAGTTGTTGAGAGAGGACAAGCCAAAGGATTTGATAGGGTTGAATCTGACAATCCTGTTCCAGGAGACCAATCATAAATTGTGCCTCCACCAGTAACTAACTGAACACAACTTCCGTTACAAATTGTTGTATCATTAGAGATAATTACAGGAGGGATAGTATTAACCGTAACAATTACGCTATCAGTACCAATACAACCTAATGAATCAGTAACCGTAACATAATAAGTTGTGGTTACTATTGGAGAAGCTATTGGGTTGGCGATTGTTGTGTCAGACAATCCTAGGGAGGGAGTCCAACTATAAGTTACTCCACCTGTTGCGTTAAGCTGGGTTGATCCTCCAACACAATAAGAAGTATCATTTCCTGCATTTATACTTGCTGAACCCACCGTAACGACAACAGTATCCATAGAAGTACAAGTTCCATTATCAATGGTAACAATATAATTGGTTGTTGTGTTAGGCCAAACCAAAGGATTAGCTATTGCTGGGTTGTTCATGTTTGTAGAGGGAGTCCATAAAAATGTTGTTCCAAGTGGACCAGTGGGAGAACCCCCAATTTGAATAGTATCGCCAAGACATAAATTAGTGTCATTTCCTGCATCAGCATCAGGAGCTGGTATAATAGTAATTGTAGTATCAATAGTAGCTGATGGACAACCACAATCGCTAACAGCATTTACAGAAACAGTTCCCGCCCCAACATTTGGCCAATTCACATTTACAGAGGTAGAGCCTTGCCCAGAAAGAAGATTACCATTCGTTATCGTCCAATTAAAAGTAAATCCTGAAATCGTATCAACGGTGTAGGTTGCGTTTGAATATTGACAAATTAAGGGTGGTCCAACAATTGAATCTGGAGGAGTTGGAGGATTAACAGTAATTTGATAAACAACATTGGTTGTTTTTGGAGGACATCCGTTATCGGTAGCAGAAACAGTAAATAAATATGGAAGAGCTTGAGCTGTTCCACACGCTGTTTGCCAGTTAAAATTAGCGGTTACGGTAGAATCTCCAAGCACTAGAGAATCAATGGTGGCTGCTGGATTAACAAACGAGGTGTCAAAAACTTGACCAGAAGTTGATAAAGAAAGACTATCTCCGTTCGCATCTACAAAAGTAATAGGAAAAGTTAGTGCGTCACATTCATTAATCACATATTGAGTTGTTCCACTACCACCTGATGCTGATAAATTTGGAGCAGGGTTAGGTGGACAAGCAATTACCAACAATTGTAAATCCCTTCTAGAAACACCAATTAATTGACCATTTCTAATCTCCCTTATTTCAACTGCAACTACATAATTTCCTAAGGTTGGAGACATATACTGTGTTAAACCTGTTGCACCTGCAATAAAAGAATAACCAGCAACACCAAATGGAAATGGTGTTGAATAACCAGCGTTATAACTTGTAGGAGTTATAGGCCATGATAAAGGATTTGTTGTTGCAGCAGCATCCATTGGAGTAACAAATGAAAAAATTAATTGATCACCATCTGGGTCTATCGCTGTATTTAGAATCGAAACGGTATCATTAACACACAAAAAAGGAACAGGGTCATCTGAAAAAACAGGAGAACTATTATTAACTAATGTTGGAGGAATATAAGCATGAAACGACATTGCTGTTCCTCCAGGATTTAGTAAGTTGGTAATAGCAGCATTTCTGGCAAAGTTGGTAAAATACAGGTGATAACCTTTAAAACTTAAAGGCAAATCAACGATTGCCTCATAAACTCCTTTATAAATACATACTGCTTGTCCTACGGCACAGCCGCTCGATGTCGGTGGTTCTACAAAATGAGAATCTACTAACAATAAATTAACATTAGTTACAAATGCTTTATTACCTCCTCCCATTGGATTGGATGCTGTAATGTCGTGGTCATAGACAGCAACATTTTGTGAAGGTACTGGTAATGGAACTTGCGAAAATGCATCACAATTATTATATACCACAAGGATTAGCTTATAGCGATAGTTAACACCAACTTTTCCTACATATTCGTAGCCTAAACTTCCTCCTACTAAATGCGAGGCAAATAAATTACCTCCAATGATGAGAAATAAAAAAAAGTAAAATAATTTCTTAAACATGGTATTATTGGATATTAATTTTTTTAGTAATTGTTCCTTCATTATATTTTATAGTCATAAAATATAGCCCTTTAGGGAGTTCGGCAACATTGATTGGTAACTGATTAGCATTAATCGTTGAATTCTGGAAAATCAATTGTCCTACCGCATTAAATAGGAAAATCTCATTAATTGAAGTAGCATTCATAGATTTAACATTAATAAAATCGGAAGTAGGATTTGGATAGATGATAAAATCACTATTAGCAGTATAAATTTCATCAACACCAACAGTACACGACCAATTTAGTTCAAAACCAGGATCACTATTCATGTTGTTTGATTTTTGTCTTAATGTAATACTTCCTCCCGTTGAATTTATTACTCCAGGAGTAGCGTTTCCGAATAGAGAAGTAATTAATGGACTTGAAATAGTTGGACCATCATAGATAAATAATGTATCACCTGAACTACTTTGTACAAAATTAAAAAGCACAAAATTTAAACTCACCATTGAAGCTCCAGAAGGTTGAATCACAACCACCCCATCGGTATTATTGGAGTAATTAGCAATAGGACCTCCATCGTCAAATAAAGTTCCACTGCAACTTGTAAAAGTGGTGGTTCCTGAAGTAGGCATATTATTGTTCGTACTAGCACAAACCCAAGTTAACTCGAATCCTGTTCCAGTAGTACTCATGTTCGATTGTTGTCTGATGGTAATACTTCCGCCAGTAGAACTTATTGATGTAGGGATTGTACTACCTGTATAAGTTCCAATTATTGGGCTTAGTGTTGATGGACCATCATAAACAGTCAGAAAATCCAAGTTGTTTTCAAAATCAAAAGATGAAAAGTTTAAGGTAATTTGAGATGCTCCAGAAGGTTGAATAACAACCACCCCATCAGTATTATTAGAATAATTGACCGAAGGACCTCCATTATCATACAATGTTCCATTGCAGTTGGTATAAGTGTCAGTTCCTGTTATTGGCATATTATTAGTTGAATAACTACAACTCCAATTTAAAGCGAAACCCGACATAGTTATACTAAAATCAGATTGTTGTCTGATGGTAATACTTCCGCCAGTAGAACTTATTGATGCCGGGATTGTAGCACCAGTATAAGTTCCAATTACAGGATCAAATACGGATGAACCATCATAAACAGTTAAAAAGTCCCAATTATTTTCAAAATCAAAAGCCATAAAATTTAAGGTAATTTGAGTTGCTCCTGTTGGTTGAATAACTACTATACCATCTGTATTATCAGAATAGTTAGCCGATAAACCTCCATCGTCAAACAATGAACCACTACAAGTAGTAACGGTTAATGTACTATTTGCAGGCATAATAAAGTTGGTACAATTTACAGTAATATAATTTGTAAATGCTGTTGAATCTTGACCAAAAGCATTGGTAACCACTAAACTTACTGTATATACCCCTGGAGTAGGGTAATAATGAGTAGGATTTGGAGCACTACTTGTAATTCCATCTCCAAAATACCATAACCAACTGGTCGGAGCATTAGTGGAGAGATCTGTAAATTGTATGGTATCAGAACAAGTAAAAGTTAAAGATGCTATTAAATTACTTATTGGAGGTGATGTATTAGGTAGGATGATAACTCCATAATCTTCGGTTTGACCAAAATCATTGGTGCTACAAGCATTTTGAGTAGTTCCAACAACATCAGAGGAAACTCTCATTCTTAAAGCGGTATTTAAAACTGCTCCTGTAGGAATAAGAACACTAAGCGTTGGATTGTATGCATTAGGAGAATCCATTATTAATTCGTTGGTATTATTAAAAGAACCATCATTGTTAAAATCTATCCAAACCCGAGTATCTTGTGGATTGTTAAGCCCTGTTTTTACCGTTAAGGTGTAATTTGTTCCTTCGGTTACACTCGTTGAATTGGTACAAGAAAAATCTTGATATCCTTCAATTCCATCCATTGTAGGATTGCTGATGGTATTCAAATCTACTTGATAAATCCCATATCCGCAACAATATGAAGTTGTTGCTGGCGAACAAGACGCTGCCAACACTTGACCAGCACTATTAACCGTGATATAGTTGACGATGGAATCAACATTTCCACCATTTGCATTGGTAACGGTAAGCGTAACCGTGTAAACTCCATCTGTTGTATAGGTATGACATGGATTTTGTTGAAATGACGTATTTCCATCACCAAAATTCCACAACCATGCTGTCGGCACGTTTAACGATTGGTCTGTAAAACAAACTATTCCATCACAAGTAATTGTTGGAGAGGCTGTAAATACTGGAGTTGGTGGATTTGGATTAGTAGTAATAATTACGGCATAGTCTTCCGCTTGACCATAATCTAAATTGCCGCAAGGTGTTGGAGGGGCACTAAAATCGTACTCAGCAGATACTCTTAATCTTAGAGGAGTGTTTAATACAGTACCCGTTGGAATAATAACATTACCAGAAATATTCATTTGTGAGGTAGCGGTAAAAACTTTTTCGGTGGTATTGTTAAAAACTCCATCGTTATTAAAATCTATCCAGGCAGCATAATTTTGAGTTGATGCAGCTGCTGTTTGTATCGATAAAATATAAGTTTGACCTTGTAAAACGGTAGTTTGCGAACAAGTAAAATCACTATATCCTTCTACACCATCTCCAGATGTGTTGTTGATAGTATTAAAACTAACATTGGTAATTCCAAAATCACAACAATAGGTTAACGTATTTGGATAACATGATGCAGCAATTGGTGTTGCTGCCGACATGTTAACGGTGATGTAATTGTTAAAAGTAAGCGTATCACATCCATAAGCATTGCAGGCAATTAGCGTTACTGTAAATGTATTGCTTGTTAAATAAGTGTGATTAGGATTTTGAGCTGTTGAAGTGTCTCCGTCACCAAAATCCCACAACCAACTTGTTGGATTATTGACCGATAAATCAGTAAAATCAACAATTCCTGAACAGGTAAAAGTGGAGTTTGAAGAAAAATTTGCAGTTGGGGGTGTTGCCGTAGCTACCCAATCGAAAATCATATTTGGACGACCATTAACAGTTGCTGTTATTACTGGCGAAGAACAAACATTAGGAGCATCTTGCTGATGATAAATACTACTTGCAAATGAAGTGTTTGAATAATATGTAGTTGCATTTTGAGTGTAAGAATTATTGTTAAAACAAGTTTCAATCAATAAATTGGAAGTTCCATCCCAATAAAAAGGGGAAGAAAAAACGTGGGTGTTAATTCCTGCTACTTCTGTATATGTTACTGGAGACAAAACTGTTGTTAATCCTGTTTCAAAAACAGTAAGCGTAGTGGTTAATGTGCTTTTTATACCTATCGTAAACCCTTGCAATGGCGTGCCATAGGGTTGCCCAACATTAAAAGATAAACTATTGATGTTTCCAGCAGACATGCCAGCTGCAGTTAATTCGGATGCCTGAATTAAAAATTGATGTTTTGCTCCCCAATACCAGTTGCCATAGGGTGCTGGATAAGTAGTTGATGTATTTAACAAAACACCAGTTCCTACGGTGATATTTGTCGCATTGATTCTTGAAATCAATGAGATGGAGAATAAGAATAATGAGATAATACGTGCTGTTTTCATAGAAAAAATTTTAATAAACGAACAATGTAGAAAATCCTTTTGATTTCACAAAATATTTCTAAATTAATAAAAACTGATAATACTATTCTTAAGATGTGTTTTTTAGCATATTAGTTGCACGTTTTATATATTTACCAATAAATATTTTTTAGTTATGACATTAATAAAAACACTTTTAGGGAAAACACCTCAATTTGGTAACAATTGTTTTTTAACAGAAAATGCTACCATTATTGGAGATGTTATAATGGGCGATAATTGTAGTGTTTGGTTTAACGTGGTAATTAGAGGCGATGTTCATTACATTAGAATGGGTAATAAAGTAAATGTACAAGATGGTGCAGTTATTCATGCTACGTATAAAAAATCGCCCACCAACATTGGCAACAATGTATCTATAGGGCACAATGCGTTGGTACATGGTTGCACCATAAAAGACAACGTATTAATTGGTATGGGAGCCATTATTATGGACGATGTGGTTATTGAAAGTAATTCAATAATTGCTGCAGGTGCAATTGTTACCAAAGGAACCCATGTAGAAAGTGGTTGCGTTTATGCTGGAGCTCCTGCAAAAAAATTAAAAGAAGTAAGTATAGATTTATTAGAAGGGGAAATTAATCGAATTGCCAATAGTTATTTAATGTATTCTGAGTGGTATAAAGATGCCGAAAAATAATTAAAATTCTTTTTTTTGACTGGGCTACATTAATGTAAGCTTACAAATAGGCGTTAATATTTATCCCACAATACATTTCCAGCCGTATCAATTTTTAAAACATTGATTAACAATTCATCAGTGGTATCTGTAGAAACTAAGCCTACATATAATAAAATTAGAGGAAGTTATTATCGTGATAATACCGAAGATAATTAATTTTAGTGTTCTCATAATATTTAGTTGTTTAGTTTATAATAATTTTTTTATATATAACAGAATCATTTGTTTTAATCTTAAGGTAATAGAACCCTGTTTTATTTATATTCAACTTAAAAGAAAAATTATTAAGTTGAAAAATTTGAATTAACTGCCCTGAATTACTCAATAATTGTAGTTCTTTTATGTATTCCCTTGATGTAATATTTATAATATCTTTAGATGGATTTGGATAAACATTCACTAAGTGAAATAATTTATTTTGTTCCTCTAACCCAATAGTATAATTACTGTCGCAGTTGACACTAATTCCTGTATTGTAAAATCCAATAATAGTATCCGTATAACAACGTAACCCGCTATAACCATTCAATCCACCTATGATGTTGTAACATAAAAAGTTAATGGAAGGTAACGGAGTAGTTTGGTGTCCAATTTTTTCAATTATTTTTCCAGAGAAAAACTCATCATTGATGGTTGATACATATAATACTTTTAAATTGAATCCATTTATTAATTCTGATGATGTAGAATCTACATTTATTGTTAAAGAGCAATTTGAGTCAACATCCATTACCCAAGAATCACCCATATTAGCATTAAAATCGTAAAGTATTGTGTAGGTATTTGTTATTGCTAGATATTTATAAACAATTCCGCTATCTTCGTAAATAAATAGAATGGTATCTGTTACACTCGTCGGTGGTGGGGGATTCATAAGTTTAATCTCCCTTGCATTTTTCCCTAAAATTACAGTATCTTTTGTCGATACCCATTTCCCATAATTTAAGTTGCCGTAAATATCTTCTATCTCATATTTCCATTTAGCCCCAACAGGAGCGAAGTTTTGGCTGTAGCTGTTAAATGAAATTAGTAATACAATTAGTAATGGGAGGAAGGTATAATTTTTCATAGAAAAAGCTATTAAAAAAATTAAAGGAACATGAATATCTATCAAATAGATAACAAAGATTTGAGTTAACCAACTAAATTTTTAGAACGATTTGGAATCCAACTCTGATAAAGGATATTAATGTTATGTGGAACTTAACGGAAATGCTTAACTAAGAATCTTCTCTAAATAATGTTGGGTAATTCCAAATTCATTTTTTATCGAAGCTATCTTTTTATCAATTTCTTCTAGCTGAGGTTTTTTGGTAGATTTTGCTCCCACCAACATGATGTTTTTACGGGTATGTTCGTTAGAGATAAACTCAAAAATAGAAGCGTTATAGTGATGCTTTTCTAAAATTAATGCCCGAATGGTATCGGTTACCATTTCAAATTGACGCTCTTTAAAAATACCATATTTTAATATCGGATTTTTTTGTTCTGTTCCTTTGAGTTGTTGTCGGATTTGCTGGTGACAGCATGGAGCGGTAATAATTAAAGTAGCTTTTGCAGCAATTCCTTTACTCAGAGCATCATCAGTTGCGGTATCACAAGCATGAAGAGCAATTAGAATATCTATTTTTTTAGGGTTATATTCTTGAATGGATTGACATTTAAAAGCTAACTTTTCAAAACCACAAGCTTTAGCTGTTTCGTTACAAAAATCAACTAACTCTTTACGCTGTTCAATTCCAGTAATTGTTGCAGCTATTTTTTTCTGATTCACCAAAAAGTCGTACAGTGCAAAAGTTAAATAACCTTTTCCAGCACCCATATCAACAATAGCTATATTTTTAGGCAAATCAGTACTTTTTAGTAAGCTTTCGATTATCTCTAAGTATTTATTGATTTGTTTAAACTTATCTGCCATTTTAGGAATTACCACTCCATTTTCATCTGTAATTCCTAGTAGGTGAAGGTATTTTCCTAATTCAGCTCTTTTCTTTTTAGGCAAGTCGTGGTTTTCGGGTGGTTTATTCGTAAAACTGGGATGTGTTTTAAAGACGGAAATTTCTCCTTTCTTAGAAATGCGAAGACTATAATCTTCTTCTAAAGTAAACAGTGTTGCTATTTTAAAAGAACTATTGAGTAAATTTTGAAGTACTTTTTTAGCTTCTTCCAACGAATAATTTTTTACTTGGTCGTTGGTTTGATAACGGTAGGTAAAAGATAATTGCTGTTGTTCTTTTAGGGTGATTAATCGGATGTAAACATTTCGCAATCCATCATTTTTATTGGCAGGTTTGCTTAGGGTTATTTTCACAAAAATAGCTTTACTGATGCTATTAGTTATCGCATCAAAAAATGTGTTCAATTCTTTCATGTTGCAAACTTATTCATTATTCTAAAAGAAAAACTATTTTTGAAGCATGAGTATTGAATTTAAACCCATCACTAAAAACAACATTTTTGCTGCTTTAGAAATTTACAATTGGTATGTAATGAATTCTACAGCAACATTTAATTTAAAAGAGGTAAAAGAAGAAGAGTTTGAAAGGATGATTTCTTTAGGACATTCAAAATATCAATCTTTTGTTATTTTATCGGATGATGAAATTTGTGGATTTTGCTACATCGGACAATTTAGAAAAAAAGAAGCGTACGACAAATCGGTAGAGGTTACCTTGTATTTAAACCAAGGTTTCACCGGCAAAGGTATAGGCAAAAAAGCCATCACATTTATAGAAAATATTGCTCAACAAAATGACATAAAAAATTTGGTTGCAGTTATTACTGAGGGAAATCTAGCTAGCATTACGCTATTTGAAAAAATGGGTTATTTTAAAGTTGGGCATTTAAAAAACATTGGCGAAAAATTCGGAAAATCGTTAGATGTGGTTTCCTATCAAAAGGAAATTTAAACCGTTCATGAAATACTTTTTGCTTGGTATTCATTTTTTTCCTTAATTTAGTATAGATTTAACTCTTTTGTTATGAAACAACTATTTTTTATTTTACTATTAATAACAGCATTATTTTCAACCGCACAAGATATGAACAAACAAAGCATTCACCAATTTAAAGTAACCGATTTGTATGGAAACGAATTTGATTTTGCCACTTTAAAAGGTAAAAAAGTAATGGTGGTCAATACTGCTTCAGAATGTGGTTTAACTCCGCAGTACGAGCAATTGCAAGAAGTTTACGATAACTACAAAGACAAAAATTTTGT
>Ga0210005_1001113_pt1 | contig 18101 bp, 19 predicted proteins | sample CryGey02umfilter_3_FD_183961 | JGI IMG/M metagenome (GOLD analysis project Ga0210005, IMG submission 183961) | Groundwater microbial communities from aquifer in Utah, USA - Crystal Geyser 4/9/14 0.2 um filter (SPAdes) (version 3) | ecosystem: Environmental > Aquatic > Deep subsurface >... | reverse complement strand
CCCCGTCTTCACGGGGATGACAGAAAAGTAACAGTTGTTAATCTGGCAACGACCCCTATCAATGCCGTCGTTCGGTCACATATTTAAATCTGGCAATACAAGTATGTAAGAGTTATCTCTTTTTTGAAACGTATTCTGTCATGCTGAATTTATTTCAGCATCTCAACACTTAGATCCTGAAACGAGTTCAGGATGACATGCACTGTATGATACCATTTTGTCAAAGAGCGTGAACTGTTTTAAGAAGAAGAGACATCTATTTTTGATGGTCAAATTTCGATACTAACTCTTCTAAGTTTCATTTGAAGATACCCTACGAGAAAGCATAGGTGTTTGGAATTTACGATGTCATCCTGAACTTGATTCAGGATCCAGACTGGATTCCTGCTTTCGCAGGAATGACAATTGTTACGCCGCAAGCGGCGGGAAATTTAACTCTAAAAGAGATTAAACAATTCTTAACCCCTAGTATCAGGGAATACGACGAACTTGAATTTTTTCTAAATCTTCTATTAAACACTGTAATGAAGTATCGGGTCCCCCATAATGGAAACTATAACCCTCAATGATACTCGTCGACCCAAGCGTCGAGGTATCTCGTGTCATCCCGAACTTGATTCGGCATCCAGACTGGATTCCTGCCTTCGCAGGAATGACAATCACGACGCAAGCGTCGGGGAATTAAACCCGGAGTGGGATTAAGTACCTTTTTGAATCCTTCAATATATGTTTTAAGGATGTTGTTTGAATATGGCCATTTTCGCGTAGCATAAATTCGAATGGCATGGACTAATTCAGAATTATTTACTTGTTGAGCTTCCCCTTCAATTTGAAGTCCCACACCCTCTCCAAACGGTTGATGGGAATTAAAAATCGAAATACAAGTTTGAGAATTACTTGCAATATTCTCGGAATGCTTTGAATTAGGTAATGAAACAAAATAAAGATTATAGTCAGAATCAGGAGCATAAACTACCGGAGACACCCAAGCATTAGACTCACTACTGCTCCCAATAATCATATACTGATTTTGAGCAATAATTTTCCGCGCTAGGTTGTTCAAGTCTTGACACAACATATAAGCTAGTATATCAAACTCACTTAGAATCTACGCCTGTTGTTTTCTCTCCCGGGTCTGCTATTTCTATCTCCTCGATCGTAGCCTCCCCCGCCTGATCGTCTATCTTCAGTGGGAGGTGCGGTGTTTTGAATTTCGACTGGAGTACCATCGGGCATCTCAGTAAGTTGAAGGTTGATTCGTCCTTGACTATCAACTTCATAGACTTTGACTTTCACGATATCTCCAAGTTTCACGATGTCTCCAGGATCTTTCACAAACCCTGAGCTCATCTTTGAAACATGGACCAGGCCTTCTTTTCCTGGAACTACTTCGACGAATGCCCCAAATGCCATAAGCCGCTTCACTTCACCACGGAACTCTTCACCAACTTGAATTTCACGAACTAAGTTTCGGATAGTATCTGCAGCTTCTGCGACTTTCGCACGATCTACGCCTGCAATAGTGACTTTCCCTTCGTCATCAACATTGATTTCGGTTTCGGTCTTTGCAATGATACTTCTGATCATTTTTCCGCCAGGACCTATGACTGTACCAATATCTTCTGTTTTCAGTTGAACCTCAACAATGGTAGGTGCATATTGAGACACATCAGCTCTGTGTGTTGAGATAGCGCCATTCATCACTTCGATGATCTTGAGTCTTGCATTTTGCGCTCGTGTCATGATCTCTTCGATCATCACATCGGTGAGCCCATTATTTTTGACATCAAGCTGTACAGCTGTCACTCCTTCGGTAGTACCAGTGACTTTGAAATCCATCTCACCAGAGAAATCTTCAATTCCCATGATGTCGGTCAAAATCACATACTTGTCATCCGAAGTTGACATCATGCCCATAGCAATTCCGGCAACTGGCCTTTTTATCGGTACACCAGCATCCATAAGCGCAAGTGACGATCCACAAGTAGATGCCATTGATGTCGAACCATTTGAGGTCAACACTTCAGAAACAACTCGAATTGCATATGGAAACTCTTTTTGAGATGGAAGAACTGGCATAATTGCTTTTTCAGCAAGTGCTCCGTGTCCTATTTCACGTCGTGAAGTGAAACCAATGCGACCAGCTTCTCCAACCGAGTACGGAGGAAAGTTGTAGTGATGCATATAACTTTTTACTCCTTGGCCTTCTGGACCTTCAGTCAGCTGTTCAAGATTTGCAGATCCGAGAGTTGCGACGGAAAGCACTTGAGTATCTCCTCGAGTAAACAATCCCGTACCATGTGTACGTGGCAGTATGCCAACCTGTGCACTTAGTACACGGATTTCGTCAATTCCACGACCATCGATTCGCTTCTTTGTTTCGATCGTATTACTACAGATCAATTTCTTCGTAAGATAATCGATCGCTTCTGCAACCACCCTACTTTCGTAGGTTTCGCCTGTTTCCAACATGACTTTTTCTACAATCGTTCCAACAAATGATCCGTCATCATATTCTTTTTCAAGCTTATAATCAATCACCTTTTGAAGGTCGCCCTTGTATGTTGTGGTGAGAAGTTTTTTCAAATTTTCTTCAACAACATTCTCAGAGACAACTTCTTTGGTTTGTCCAATCTCTTTTCGGATTGATTCCATAAACTCAATAATCTGCTTATTTTGTTCCTTTGCTAACTTGATCCCTTGTATTATCGTCTCATTTGAAACCTCCATAGAAGCTGTCTCAAGCATCATAACTTTGTCATCACGATTTGATGTGACAAAAAGATCGAGTACCGAATCGTCATCTTTCTTTCGTGTTGGATTGATGATAAATGATTCTGCTCCTTCGGAAGGCTTATTTCTTCCGATGCGAGTTGCTGCAACCGGTCCGTTCCAAGGAGCTGGAGATATATGAACTGCTGCAGACACTGCATTTAGCGCAAGGATATCTGGAGCATTTTCTTCATCCAAAGACATGAGAGTGACAACCACTTGCACCTCTCGTCTGTATGTTTTTGGAAAGAGCGGACGAATTGACCTGTCGATTATACGACCTTTCAAAATTGCCTCATCTGTTGGTTTCCCTTCACGTTTGACCCAACGAGAACCTTTGATAATTCCACCTGCATAGAGGCGTTCGACATACTCCACCTGAAGTGGAAAGTAATCAATATTCTTGTTCTCTTTTCCAAGAGTGACTGCGACAAGTACGCAGGTATCGCCCATTGAGGCAAATACTGATGAAGTTGCGGCTTTCGCCATTGTCCCAAACTGAAGTTTGAGCGTATGACCATCGATATCGATAGTCTTTTCAAGTTGTTTCATAAAACAATAAATAAGAAAGAAGGTTTCTTGGAAGATGCGTATTGCAAACGTTACTATCTCAAATGAGAAGTAATAGAATTATGTAACGCGTATCGTGAAGCAAATAACCTGAAAAGTTGCGCACTTCACGTTATACGTTACACACCTTGCACTCGTTGTTCTTTCAATAAATAATAATTATTTCTTAAGTCCTAATTTTTTAATGAGCTCTTTATATCGCGTTTCGTCGAGTTTTTGAAGATAATTGAGGATTCTTCGCCGTTTTGCAATCACTTTCAAAAGTCCACGTCGTGAATGATTATCTTTTTTGTTTCCTTCAAGATGCTCACTCAAGCGTGTTATTTTAAAGGTTAGAAGTGCAACTTGCACTTCTGGAGAACCTGTGTCGCCTACTTTTTGTGCAAAAACATTAATAATTTCATTCTTACTTTCTGGAAGTGGTTGTAGTTTCGTTTTGACCATGTATTGTGTAATAATTAGATTAACTGCTTTTGATCCACTTTACGCTGATCACAAAGCAATTGAAGAATTATAATAGATCCGTACCTAAGTTGCAACCTTGATTCATGAAGCTCCATAGAAGAACTACCCAACGTTTACAATCTACCAAGCCTTTGGTGCTTCTCATTCTTGTGTCATGCCTCCTTATCATGATCATCTTTATCCCTCCAGTGAATATTTTAATAATTTCATTGGGGATAATCGCATCAACTGTGATAGCATACTTGACCAGCTCCTACTTCCTTTCGAGAAAACGACAGATAATGACTACTTCATTCGTATTTTTTTCTCTCACTATGAGTTTCCTCTTGGGTTTTGAACTGTTTAATACATTACTACTTCTATCATTTATAATAGTTGTGGCAAAACTGTTTCCAAATAAGAATACAAAAATAGAATAATTTCATTGTCATCCCCGACTCGATCGGGGATCCAGTCTGGATTCCTGCTTTCGCAGGAATGACATTTTAACATCAGATAATACTATATGAAAAATAAATATATCACTACAGCAATTCCATACGTTAATGGAAGTCCTCACATCGGACATGCTCTTGAATTTGTTCAAGCAGACTCTTTAGCAAGGTATTTTAAAACTATTCTCAAAGAGGATACTTTACTCCTTTCGGGTAGTGATGAGAATGCACTCAAAAATGTCCAAGCTGCAGAGGCGGCTGGAAAAGACGTGCAGTCATTTGTTGACGAGAATGCACTGAAATTTGAAGATCTTGCAAAAATCCTTGATGTACAATTTGACATTTTTCAAAAAGGAAGTGCCAAAAACCACTTTATCGCAAGTCAAAAATTGTGGAACCTCTGTCTTGAAAATGGTGACATATATAAAGATACATATTCTGGGTTGTACTGTGTGGGATGTGAAACATTTTACGATACGGATGAATTGAATGAGCTAGGAGAATGTTTTGAACATCCAGGAAAACATATCGAAAAAGTGACTGAGAAAAACTATTATTTTAAACTCTCAAGATATCAAGAAAAACTGATACATCTTATTTCAACAGATGAATTAAAAATTGCGCCAGATACCAAAAAGAACGAAGTACTTTCTTTTCTCAAAGAACCTCTCCAAGACATAAGTATCTCGAGGACCAATGAGCGTGCAAAAAACTGGGGAGTTCCCGTTCCAGGTGATGATTCACAACGGATGTATGTATGGTTTGACGCACTCAATATCTATCAATCAGGTATAGGCTTTGGGACTGATGAAGAAAAATACAACACATGGTGGCCAGCAGATGTTCATGTCATCGGAAAAGGTATCATTCGATTTCATGCAGTGTATTGGCCAGCATTCCTCATGTCTGCAGGGCTTAAGCTTCCTCACGCCTTGTTTGCCCATGGATATCTCACAGTTGATGGTCAAAAAATGTCAAAATCTGTGGGAAATGTTGTTGATCCTTTTGAGATTGTCAAAACATATGGCATAGATCCTGTCCGTTATTATCTTCTTCGTGAAATTCCAACGCTCGGAGATGGAGATTACTCCGACAAGCGGATGAGGCAACTATATGATGCTGATCTGGCAAATGAGTTGGGAAACCTGTTGTCTCGAGTAACTACGCTCGCTGCTCAAGATGGGATTGTAATAGATAAGCCAAAAAAGCACATCATTGAAGAAAATATACAAAAAGAAATTAATGAATTCAGATTGAACGAGGCTCTTGAAGCGATATGGGTTCATATCAAAATTATCAATGCCGAAATAAATGATATAGCCCCTTGGAAATTATCGAAAGAGGAAAGAAATAAAGGTCTTACGAGGTGGCTGGAAAAGCTGTATCAGATTGGACTTAACCTTTCCCCTTTCATTCCAGATACATCAGAAAAGATAATGGGGGCAACTACTGGTGAGATTCAAAAAATCAAACCACTATTTCCACGCTTGAAGAAATAGTTTTTTGCAAAGTATACTTATCTTTCAATGAAAAAAATGAAACAACTACTGCAATCAAAAACACTCAAAAGAAAGCTCTGGATATTCTCGCTACTGACTGTTGTCGGGCTTATCCTTATTCTTTCAGGAACAGTATTTCTCTATTTTTTCATTTTTGTGGGTCTTCCTTCCCCATATTCACTCAAAGAATACAAAGCAATACCGATTTCAAGTCAAATTTACGATCGAAATGGTGAACTTCTCTACGAAGTGTATCGTGAGGAGAATCGTACGCCGGTCAAGCTCAAGACGCTTCCAAAATATTCAACTCAAGCGACCATTGCTGTTGAAGATAAAGATTTTTATAAGCATGGAGGCATATCTATTTTTTCTGGCATCCTTCGAGCAGTGAAAGAGAATCTCCAAGGTGGCAATCTTCAGGGCGGATCTACCATCACCCAACAACTGGTAAAAAGCGCACTCCTTACCCCGGAACGTACGGTTCAACGAAAGCTGAAGGAAATGTTTTTAGCTGTTAGGGTAGAACAAATATTTACGAAAGATGAGATACTCGAGATGTATCTCAATCAAGTCCCATATGGTGGCTCGTCATATGGGATTGGTCAAGCAACAAAAACGTATTTTGCAAAAACACCAGATCAACTTGAACTTGACGAAGCAGCTCTCCTTGCCGGTTTACCTCAAGCCCCAACACTCTACTCTCCTCATACAAATCCTGAACTTGCTAAAGAGCGACGAGATTTTGTTTTAAAACGTATGTTTGAAGAAGGATATATCACTGAAACGCAAATGAATGCAGCTTCAAAAAAAACAGTCACCGTTCTTCCCCCAACAACAAAAATAAAAGCTCCCCACTTTGTATTTGAAGTTAAAAAACTACTTGAGCAAGAATATGGATTGAAACAGCTTGAAGAAGGTGGACTCAAAGTCACAACAACTCTAGACCTTCAAATTCAGGAAGAAGCCGAAAAAATCGCACAAGAAGAAATAGAAGATATTGCTCGTCTGAAAGTCACCAATGGAGCGTTACTCGTGACTCGTCCTCCAACGGGAGAAATTCTTGCCATGGTCGGATCGGTGAATTATTTTGATGGTGGATCAGGAGCGTTCAACGTGACTACTTCAGGCACGAGACAACCGGGTTCGTCGATTAAGCCGATAAATTATGCAGTGGGTATCGATCGTGGGATTGTCACGGCATCGACCATGTTTCTCGATGTTCCCACCTGTTTTTCAAATCCTGGACAACCAAAGCCATATTGCCCCAAAAACTACGACAATTCTTTTCATGGACCTGTCCAACTTCGATATGCACTGGCAAACTCGTACAATATTCCTGCGGTTAAAATGCTTGCGCTTAATGGCGTTGAGGATTTTGTTGCATCATCTTCTGCATTTCTCATCGATTCTTTCAAAGATTCAACACGATATGGACTTTCGCTTACTCTCGGTGGCGGAGAGATAGCAATGACCGAGATGGCACAGGCATTCTCAGTATTCGCCAATCAAGGGCGGCCCAGAAAGCTCAACTATGTATTGAAGATTGAAGATAAATCAGGAAAAGTGATTTATGAATATAAAGATTACAACTTTGTTCAAGATGTCAAACAGGCAATTGATAGACCAAACTATCTTTCGATGAAGACAGAAAAAGCAATCTCAGAAGGGACAGCATTTATCATTTCTCACATTTTGGCCGACAATGGAGCTCGCTCCTCGGCCTTTGGTTCACACTCAGATCTTGTTATTAAAGGTCAAACGGTGTCGGTCAAAACAGGTACCACAAATGATCTTCGCGACAATTGGACGATCGGATACACGCCAAACTTTGCAGTCACTGTGTGGGTTGGGAACAATGACTTCACTCCTATGGCATATGGGATCGCGTCAGGTCTCACAGGAGCATCTCCTATCTGGAATAGAACTATGACGTATCTCTTGGAGAATCAGCCAGATTTACCGCCAGTCAAGCCATCAACCGTCATCGGTACTCAAGTCTGTACTGACACTGGGGTAATTGCCGGAAGGCAGGAAGGCGGATACAACTGTCCAACTCGATTTGAATATCTGATCGAAGGTACAAACTCAACTGGAAATGTGTATCGTAAGCAAGTTTCGGTAAACAAAGACACAGATCAATACATCTCTGATCCAAGCAATCCAGCTGTAGAGATGCGTGAAAAGACTGTACTCAAAGATATGTTTGGTGAATATTGCGTAGATTGTAATCATGAAGGTGAGGCGGGGCAACAGGTAAATGTGAGGTAAATAAATCTTTCCTACATACGTTGACAATTACCCTATAGTATGTTACACTGCCCATATGTCAGAAAAATTTACTCCAGGACCAAGGTGTCCAACTCCGGAAACGTGTGACGGAAGGAGATACCAAAGTTGTTATGGTGCAAGTTTGATAGCAGAAGAAGTGAAAAACGTAAGAATCGGGATGGAGACCGATCCTGAAACTCTCATTGGCGTCTTGAATAGAGTTACATGTGAAAATCCCGCCGCAATTCAAGCTGGTATAGAAGCTCAAACATACCTTGGTACTTTGTCAAAGTAAGACTAAAATCATTGGCGTTGCTCATTCACGCCTTGCTCGTCTTAAAAACCTTCATAAATTCCCTAGGGGTAACAATTTTTGTTTTTCCTACCGACGTAAGTTCGAGGAGATCTTTATCAAGAGTAATAATATAGTTGGCTTTGGACTTAAGGGCAAGTGCTAAAAACATATTGTCATTTGGATCTCTTGATTCTTTTTCAAAATCAGTTTTTTTTGCAAAAATTAGCTTTGCATTGTATTTGTACCAAACCATAAATTGCCCCACTCGTCTTTCATTATATTCTGGTAGTTTTTTTATGTTTTTTAAAGTTATCGTATTCCTTAGCTCTTCGTAAGTTTGATATGATACCGCAAACACAATATGACCCTTGCTTGCTTCTGTAATCACGTCACGCGTGTAGCTATTTCTGCGAGATACTAAATGGGCAATAATGACAGAAGTATCCAATATGAGAAGTGGATTATTCATTTAATGAATGCTTGTTTTTATTCCACCAAACTGCAAACTCATCCTCAGTCATTCCACCACTATTTTTATCTAGTTCTTCAAAGTAATCTAACAAACTATTGTATAGTTTATCTGAAGTTTTTTTTGCAAGATCATTTATGGCCAATCGAATAATTCCACTCTTATTGAGAGTTTTATATTCGAAGTTAATGAGATTCCAAGCTTTCGCCAACTCCTCATCCATCGATAGTTTTACTTGAAGTGTGTCCATATCACCTATTATGCAGCATAATGCTACCTTTGTCAAACTTTTTCCAACCTGTCCAGCACTTTTTTATATCCCCCACTTCCATTATTGAGCCAAAGGGCAACACGAGTTACGGTAGTTGTGGATGTTTTCATTTTCTTTGCAATTGCTTCATAAGACATATCAGTCGTCTCGAGAAGTTTTGCTATTTCAAAGCGTCTGCCAAATTCTTCAAGCTCCTTGGGTGTCAGAAGATCTCGTAACAAATTCAGACTTTCTTGAGTTGTTTGAACTTTTGCAAAAGCCTCTGCCAAAGCTTTCTCTTCGCTATTTTTTGCTTTATAAGGATTATATTGTGGTGCCATAAGTCTATTATAGCATTGGAATAGATATTGAATATTATAATTACTTGACTTTAGCATGTTAACATGTTAATATATTCTGTATGTTAGCTATTAATCAAATACAAAACGGAATAAACCATCATTACCTCGCTACTGCGGGGTAGATTTTGTGGGCAACACTTGATCTTTTACACCCCGCAGACAGCGGGGTTTTTCTTTGGCCTTTATGACATTACTTAATTATCAAACAATATGAAACCAAATTTCCAAAATAACAATCTGAAAATCGCAATTCAAAAGAATGGGAGACTCACGGCAGACACCCTTTTATTCTTGAAAAAGGCAGGACTAGAGATTGATACTGATGGTCAAAAACTCTATGCCAAATGCTGGAATTATCCTCTTGATATTATTTTTGTACGTGACGATGATATTCCAGATTTTGTCCAAAACAAATCAGTTGATCTGGGCATAGTTGGAGAAAATGTACTGTATGAAAAAAATGCTTGTGTAGAATCTAAGATGAAATTTAATTTTGGTTTATGTAGTCTGGTTGTTGCAGTGCCTCGAGATTCTCAAATTTTTAATGAAGCTGATTTTCAAGACAAAACCATTGCAACCTCATATCCTCTCACTGTTGCAAAATATTTTAAAGAAAAAAATATCAAAGTTACTATTGTTAAAGTAACAGGATCAGTCGAGCTCTCCCCTGCTCTTGGGTTATCTGCAGGGATTGCCGATCTCTCTTCAACGGGAAGCACACTGGCCATTAGTGATCTCCGGACCATTGCAAAAATCTACGACTCTCAGGCCGTCCTTATTTCTCGCCAAGATGGAAATATAAAAAAGATCGAGCTGATAAAAAAACTCATATTTCGATTTCAATCTGTTTTGACTGCGCAAAAATATAAATACGTCATGATGAATGCACCAAAAAACAAACTCAAACAAATTATTCAAATTGCTCCAGGTTTAAAAAGTCCAACCATTTCAAGCCTGGCAAAACAAGACTGGGTCTCTATTCAAACTGTCATCGAAGAAGATGTATTTTGGGAAAAAGTTTCGAAAATTAAAGATGCCGGAGCTTCAGGAATCATTGTGTTACCCATTGAAAAAATAATTGCCTAACTATGAAAATTCAAATATTGTCAAAACTATCCTATCAAGAAAAAACTAGAGTTATGAAAAAGAAGTCGTGAAAATATTGACGACGTAATCCCTATTGTGAAACAAATTATTTCTGACGTAAAGACAGATGGAGACGTTGCTTTGAAAAAATACACAAAAAAATTTGATAAAGTCGAGATACAAAATATTCTGGTTTCAAATAAAGATATAAAAAAAGCATATGGTCAAGTCGATAATAAAACCATTTTGGCGCTAAAACAGACAGCCAAAAATATTCAATTATTCCAAAAGGCTCAACTCAAAAAAAGAAAACGTACAATGGTAAAAACGGAAAATGGAATATCAGTATGGCAAGAATGGCGACCTATTAAAACCATTGGGCTTTATATTCCAGGAGGAAAAGCCGCATATCCATCGACTGTACTTATGACGGCAATCCCTGCAAAAATAGCTGGATGCTTGAGGATCGTAATGGTGTCGCCACCTGATTTATCTGGAAAAATAAATCCAAATATTCTTGTCGCTGCAGACATCGCGGGAATAAACGAAATATATTCAGTTGGTGGCGCACAAGCTATTGCTGCACTTGCCTATGGCACAAAAACAATTCCCAAAGTTTCTAAAATATTTGGACCAGGAAATAGATTTGTAGCTTCTGCAAAAGTACTGGTTTCTCAAGATGTTGCAATCGATATGCCGGCAGGACCGTCTGAGATCTTCATTATTGCTGACGAATCTGCAAATCCAGCATTTATCGCAGCAGATCTTCTTGCAGATGGAGAACATGCTGAGGATTCAGCCTGTGTACTGGTGACAACATCGCAAGAAATTGCAGAAAAGACTATTGCCGAAATCAAAACACAGCTCAAAACTCTGAGTACCGCAGATCGCATTCGAGCGTCTTTGAAAAATTACGGACTTATTGCGATTTCAAAAAATATGGATGAAGCGATCAAGTTTGCAAATAACTATGCTCCGGAACATTTAGAGATCATGACAAAAGACAATCTCTTAGTGGTTGCGCAGATTAATAATGTGGGATCAATATTTTTAGGAGACTGGACAAGTAAGTCGAGTGGTGATTATGCCACTGGTGCAAATCACGTCCTACCAACCGGTGGTATGGCCAAAATGTACGCACCACTCGGCGTCGAAGCATTTGGGAGATGGATAGAAGTTCAGAAGTGTACAAAAAGTGGGTTAAAAGCTATTCAAACATCAATAGGAGTCCTTTCAGATGCAGAAGGCTTGCCAGCCCACAAAGTATCAACAGAGATACGATTTACAAGTTTTAAATAAAATTATGAATTACACCGACAAGTACTTATCGGAAATGGCTAAAAAACTCACTCCGTATGAGTGGGAATCCAATGTGCCGGAGGATATATTGCGTTTTGACACTAATACGCTTCCTGTTCCTCCACCATGCCTTGAATCGTTTATCAATGACCTCAAGATAAAATGTCCGATAAATGAGTACGGCGATCCTTCCTATACGAAACTAAAAGGACTAATTACTGGATATGAATGTTTTGAAAAAGAAATGATAACAGTAACAAACAGCGGAGATGAGGCATTGGATATTGTTACGAAAGCAGTTCTCAACCCTAGAGATTTTTTTATTATTCAACCGCCGACATATGAAATGTTCCGTATTCAGTCCGAGATCAATCGTGGGGTGGCTATCCAAGTGCCTCTAACTCAGACTTTTGCAATTGATTTGAATAGGCTTCTGAAGACCATAAAAGAGAAACAACCCAAAATTGTATTTATATGCAATCCCAACAATCCAACAGGGACGGTGACATCCACTGAATATATTGAGAAGATTTTGAAAAATTCAACAGGAGTTGTTCTGGTTGATGAGGTATATCGGGAATTTTATGGAAAAACATCGGTTTTGCTTCTCAAAAAGTATGATAATCTCGTTATTCTTCGAAGTTTCTCAAAATTCGGAGGAATGGCTGGGGCACGTATCGGATACCTTATGGCAAGTTCCAAACTTTCTCAAGTGTTTGATGCCATTCGTCTTCCTATGGGAGTAAGCTGGTTTTCCTATAAATTTGCAGAGCTTCTTCTTGAAAAAAATACCGCATGGATCAAGTCACAATCTCAGATGATCATGCGTGAACGATCTCGATTGACAAAAGAATTAACAGAACTTGGACTCAATGTTGTGCCATCTCAAGCGAACTTTCTTTTAGTCAAAGTTGGAGATAAAGCAAAAGAATTGTATGAAAAACTAAAAGACAATAATATTCTCGTTCGAGATAGAAGCAACAAGCCATATTTGGAAGGATGTCTACGTGTCACTGTTCGCAATCGAGAGCAGAATAATCAATTAATTAAAAGTTTAAGAAATATTATATGAAAGTAACATATGACGGTTTGATTTTTGACATGGATGGGGTTTTGGTAGATATATCCAAATCATATCGTGAAGCGATAAGACAGACTACTAGTTATTTTTTAGAAAGAAGCGTTTTGATGTCTGAGGTTGATGAGATAAAAAACACAGTAGGAATGAACAATGACTGGGATGCAACATACGCATTAATAAATAATCCAAATATATCTTATGAAGGAGTTAAATCATATTTCCAATCCATATATTTAGATAATGGTCAAAAATCTGGATTAATCAATAATGAAAAACTATTGATATCAAAGCAAAAAGTACAATCACTAAAAAATAAGTATAAAAAATTGGGAATTGCCACAGGACGACCAAAAAAAGAAGCTGAATATGTAATCAACAAAAATAAGTTAATTGAAATATTTGACTGCATTATTGCTTTGGAAGATGTCGAAAATAGCAAACCGTCACCCGACTCCATACTCATGGTTATTGAAAAACTCAATTTAAAACAAACTGTGTATATTGGCGATAGTCCCAGCGATGTGATTGCAGCAGAGAGAGCCAAAATACCTTCTATTTTTGTGGGGAAACAAACTATTGGCACGATTCGATTCCAAACAATGTTAGAAGTTGTTCAATATTTATTATGAAAAGGACAGCTAAGGCAATGAGGAAAACAAACGAAACCGAGATATCTATGTTTTTGAATCTTGATGGCATCGGAGAGAGAAAAATCGAAACGCCCGTTGGATTTCTCAATCACATGCTTGACTTGTTTACAAAGCATGGATTGTTTGATTTGGAGATCAACGCAACTGGTGATAACAAACTTTATAACGATGAACACCACGTTGTTGAGGACATTGGAATTGTGCTTGGTCAAGCTTTTGCTCAAGCTCTGGGAGACAAGAAAGGAATCAACCGATATGGTTTTTTTATCCTTCCTATGGATGAAGCGATAGCGACGATAGCAATTGATTTTGCCAGACGGTATGCCTTCACCCTGCAATGTGACTTTGTGAGAGAAAAGGTCGGTGATCTGAGTACTGAGCTTGTCTATGATTTCTGGGATGCTTTTGCTCAGAATGCAAAGGCTAATGTTTTTATTAAAGTTGAAAATGGAAGAAACGATCACCACAAAATCGAGTCCATTTTCAAAGCAATGGCAAGAGCAATTCGAATGGCTTGCGAGCTAGATGGTCGCAACTTATCATCAATTCCATCGACGAAAGGAATCCTATGATAGCCATCATTGATTACGGTATAAATAATTTGGATAGCGTGGAAAATGCCTTAGATAAATTAGGCGCACCTTCTATCGTTACAAACGATGCAACAACAATCCAAAGCGCCGACGTCCTGATCTTGCCTGGCGTCGGCGCTGCATGTGAGGGAATGAAAAATTTGAAAAAACTGAATCTAGACAAGGTCATTATTTCTGAAGTCAATAAAGGAAAACCAATTCTTGGCATTTGTCTTGGAATGCAACTTCTCTTGAGCAAGAGCGAGGAAGGCGATGTCGACTGTCTCGACCTCATCAAAGGTAGCGTTAATAAATTCGACTCAAAAAATAAAATTCCTCAGATCGGATGGAATAACGTATCTTTTAATGATGCAAATCGTGCTTCAAATCTGAAAGCCGGAATTCCAAATAATAGCTATTTCTATTTTGTCCACAGTTATTACTGTATTCCAACAGATGCAAACATATCACTCGGCATAACTTCTTATGGATTGGACTACTGCAGTATTTTTGCAAAAAATAATATTGTCGGCGTCCAATTCCACCCTGAAAAAAGCGGAGCAGTTGGATTCCAACTGTTAAAAAATGTTATCAATTATTTTAATTAATTATGTTAACCAAACGAATCATTCCTTGTCTAGACATGACAGAAGGGAAGGTGGTCAAAGGTATTCAGTTTGTTAATTTTCGCGATGCTGGCGATCCTGTGGAACTGGCCAAAAAATATGATGACCAAGGAGCTGACGAACTGGTGTTTCTTGATATCACTGCAACGGTTGATAACCGAAACATATTGCTTGATGTGGTAAAAAGAACTGCCAAAGAAGTAACAATTCCCTTTACCGTTGGTGGTGGTATACGTACAAAAAAAGACATGCAACTGGTTTTGCGAGCAGGCGCAGACAAAGTAGGCGTCAATACGGGAGCGTTCAAAAGACCCTCTCTGATATCCGAATGTGCCCAATCATTTGGAACTCAATGTGTGGTTTTATCCCTTGATGCCAAACGTATCGGAAATCAATGGAATGTGATAATCAATGGAGGACAGACTGATACCGGGATGCCGGCTATAGAATGGGCACAACGAGCAGTAAAGCTTGGTGCTGGTGAGATATTGCTCACCAGTATAGACGCCGATGGTATGAGACAAGGATTTGATATAGCGTTGACTAAGGCGGTTACAAAAGTAGTCAATGTGCCAATTATCGCGTCAGGTGGAGCAGGAAAACTTGCAGATTTTAAAGATATATTTATTGAAGGAAAAGCAGACGCTGCACTTGCCGCTTCTCTTTTTCATTTCGGAGAGCTGACAATAAAAGATGTCAAAAAATATTTGACTGATCATAACATTTTAGTTCGATCATGAAACTCACACCAGCCATAATTCAAGACGCCAAAACTCGAAACGTGTATATGCTCGGGTTTATGAATGATGAAGCCTTTACGCTAACAAAGCAAACGGGTTATGTATATTTTTGGAGTCGAAAACGTAAAAAAATCTGGAAAAAGGGAGAAACCTCAGGCAATGTTTTGAAAGTTCTATCAATGCATGAAGACTGTGATAAAGACACACTTCTTATTCAAGTCAACTTAATTGGTTCATGTGTCTGTCACACGGGGAATATTACTTGTTTTAAAAAGATAAACCAATGACTCTTGAAAAACTCTATTCCATAATCAAAGATCGTGCACAAAATGGTTTTTCTGACTCGTATGTTGCTTCTTTGGTAAAAAGGGGGGAAGATCGAGTGATTCAGAAGGTTGGTGAAGAAGCAATAGAGGTGGTGATTGCGATGAAAGGAACAGATAAAAAAGAAATGATTGCAGAGACATCAGACCTCATCTTTCATTTATTAATACTATTATGTTTTCAAAAAATTAGCGTTGAAGAAATATATGAAGAACTTGAAAAACGAAGTCAAAAATCAGAATAATTAATAATTTCACGTTTCACGCTACACGTTACACGTCAAATCCTCCCCCATTTTGAGTAAATAATCGAGGCGATAAAGAGATAGATACCTAATCCATAGGGCGAAAGAAATGTCGAAAAAACAAATCCAAACAGCGCGATCACAACATAGCCGCGAAAACTAATACTATTTTTCATCGATCGAGTTATCACGAGAAAAAGGAATAACACAACAAGTGAGCCGAAGCGAAATGGTTCAATGGGAATTTTCAAATAGTGTACAGCTACCAAAAATAGCCCAAACAAAAAAGTAAAAATATCTTTTTCATCCAGAAAAAAACGATCAAGTCGAAATATCATAGAGTAAATAAATCATTAAATCACGAGAACAAGTGAACAACTAAGACATTATTCCATAGATCCTTTGATCCTTTGTTTTATTGAACAAATTCCAATAGGAACCACCAACCTTTTCCTAAAATATAGTACTGATCTATAAAGTATGCAAGGACAAGCGAAATCCCAATAATGACAACATTTCTTTTATGAGTACTGAAAAACGCGAAAATGGTATTTAACCGATACATACGATCATTCTACCTGATAATTGATGTTGACGTTGAAGCAAATATTCACCGGTATGCTACAATATTCACACTATGGATACTCCCCTTGCAGACAGACTACGACCTGCATCTTTTAAAGAATATGTCGGACAAGAACACTTACTCGGAATCGGGAAGCCGATAAGAAGCATGATAGAAAATAAGAAAATATCTTCAATGATTCTTTGGGGTCCGCCGGGATGTGGCAAAACAACAATAGCACATCTTATTGCACAGTCCGTAGATGCAATATTTATCCCCTTCTCCGCAGTCACCAGTGGCGTCAAAGAAGTACGTCAAGTGATCGCCGATGCCGATCAAAGAAAGGAATTTTTCAAACAAGACACGATTCTTTTTATTGATGAAATTCACCGATTTAACAAATCACAACAGGATGCATTTCTACCTGCGGTTGAAAAAGGTACCATAACGTTGATCGGTGCAACGACTGAAAATCCTGGTTTTGAAGTGAATGCTCCACTCATATCACGTTCCCATGTCTATGTTCTCAAACAACTTTCAGATAAAGACATGGAAAAGATATTAAAAAAAGCGATCAAGAAATTTCCTGAAAACTTGTTTGAGAAAAAAGCCCTCAGTCATATTATCACGTTTGCCAATGGAGACGCGCGATCTGCAATAAATGCAGTTGAGCTTGCATCGTCAATTGCAAAGCGCGTAAATCTTGAAGTAGCAGAAGAAGCACTCCAACAAAAATCTCTGTATTATGACAAAAAGGGCGACTCACACTACGATACCATTTCAGCTTTTATCAAATCAATGCGGGGAAGTAAGCCGGACGCGGCACTTCACTATCTTGCGCGTATGATCAAATCAGGAGAAGATCCGATGTTTATTGCGCGAAGAATGGTCATTTTTGCTTCAGAAGACATAAGCAATGCACAGCCAACCGCTTTAGTTCTTGCAACATCGACGATGCAAGCTGTACACATGGTTGGCATGCCGGAAGCACGAATTATTCTTGCCCAATGCGCAACTTATCTTGCGACTGCCAGAAAATCGATCGCATCATATTCCGGACTTATGGAAGCGATGCATGATATTGAAACAATGAAACTTGATCCCATCCCTCTTCACTTGCGAAATGCTTCAAATAGAGTGATGAAAGAACAAGGATATGGAAAAGATCATGTAAGGTATCCATGGATGGAAGCGAAGAAAGGGAAGAAAACAGAACAGGAATATTTGCCTGAGAATTTGAAGGAGAAAAAGTATTATAAAAAAGATTGGGAATAATTATTTTTTCCAATAATTATATTAGTCATCACTTTTCTCTTTGAATGGAAGCGTCTTGAAGACCTTTACCAATACCGATTCCTCCTAGAAATGCCACCACTATTCTCAACGCTTCAGGTAAATATGCTGGCATGTTATATACAACTAGTGTGATGTAATCAAAATAGATTGACAATAGAAAGTAATTGTATATGCTGTATATATGTGGATAGCAGCAGCGGCATTGTCGATCTCCGAACAGGATAATAGAATTTT
>Ga0210005_1001100_pt1 | contig 18271 bp, 20 predicted proteins | sample CryGey02umfilter_3_FD_183961 | JGI IMG/M metagenome (GOLD analysis project Ga0210005, IMG submission 183961) | Groundwater microbial communities from aquifer in Utah, USA - Crystal Geyser 4/9/14 0.2 um filter (SPAdes) (version 3) | ecosystem: Environmental > Aquatic > Deep subsurface >... | reverse complement strand
TGGAGAAAGAGGAAATTGGAAGACAGTTGAGCAGTATGTTCAGAGTCAGGGAAAGAAGCCAGAAGATATGCAGTTACGACTGTTGTAGTCTTTGATACCCTGTGCTCTTGGCACAGGGTTGTTCATTTATGGTTATGTTATTTTTATCTTACCTTTAAAAGTTCTTTAAGCGAACGATGGTGAGCGGGGCTTCTTTTCAAGAAGCCCAATTTTTGCGTTTTTTTCTTCCTTCTTTTACGGCGGCTGTCCGCAAGTTTCAAAAAAGGCGGATTTGACGCGCTTTCCGCGGAGGCGGGCGCGGAAAGCGCTACCTCCCGACCTCTTTCCACTTCTTACTGGCTGCCCGTTTATCGAAAATGTCGAACTTCATTTGATTAGCTCCAGCGCGGCGCCCCCACCCGCCGCGCCTCCGAAACTGTCGGCTCGAACAATCCCGATGAAATCAGGATCAAAAGAAAAAACGCAAAAATTTTAAAGAACTTTTATTAACTTAAATGGCGCAACCAGTGGACTCAACAAGAAATCGCTTTCTGTTGTCCGATTGCGCCATTAAAAAAGACATTTCCTGTTGAGTCCGTTATTACTATAGAAAATGCTTTGGAATAGCAAGCAGAAAATGTATAATTCATAATATGAACACTTTAGAAGCCTTAGAGAAGGGAATGTCTACTTATTGTGAAAGCGGTGTAGGTCTATTTTATACTCAACCAATAAATACAATTTCAAATATTACACTACTTATTTCAGCTTATTTTGCATTTAGACTTATCAGGACTAATCATGTCAATAACAAAACCATAAAAATATTGCCATTTATTCTCGCGGTTACCGGAATTGGTAGCATGCTCTGGCATGGCATGCCAAGCCTTCTTACAAATTTTGCAGATACTTTGCCGCTCTCCGCGTTTGTGCTTGTATCACTTTTTTTTCTTCTCGACAAACTTTTGAACAAAAGAGGGTTGGTGTGGAAAATACTCCTTGCATTTATTCTGGTAGAAACTCCGTTTATATTCCATATACTTCCTTCGCTTAATGGTTTTGTCCCTTATCTGATCGTATTTGTTTTTGGGGTGTTCCTGTCTTATGGTTTGGTGAAGAAATATAAAATCCTAACTTCTCACCTGGTAACTATCATTGCTCTGTTCGCAATGGCCTTCTTTTTTAGAACTATTGATCATACAGTTTGTGCAGTCTTTTCGGCAGGTACCCACTTTATTTGGCATACATTAAACGCACTGGTGTTTTATTTACTGATACGGGTTTTCATTTTGATGGATTTGAAAACACTTTCTTTAAAAAGAGAACAATAAAAACATGCTATCCAACAAACTTAAACATCTTTTTCTTTTATCACTGATACTTATCTACGCTCACGGTGTTGAGGAAATTATTAATAATTTTCAATATTCAGATTCATTTATGGTTTACGGCGCAAATTTGTTTAATACAACGCCAGAAATTTTTTACTGGGTTTCTCATCTAATATCGTGGCCTTCCTTACCTATACTATTTTTGCTGTTTCGCAAAAACCGCTTAGGGTTATTCCTAATGACTTTATACGGTTTTGTGTTTTTTATTGAATTACACCATCCGATTAAAGGGCTTTTAATTGGCAGTTATTATCCTGGCATGAATACAGCGATGGTTTACCCAATTTTCGGGATTTTTTATTGGAAGCAGATAATTGAAGATTGGAAAATGGCAAGAAAGTAATTAGGGAGTTCCTGTCCGCGCACGGGTGGGTGGGGCAAGGACAATTCTTCCGTACGAAGAGAGGAAGAATAAAAATCGCGCGCGCAAAAAAATAGCGGAGGCGCGGCGGGTGGGGGCGCCGCGCTGGAGCAAGCGAGGCCGAAGGCCGAGCTAATCAAATGAAGTTCGACATTCTCGATAAACGGCCAGCCAATAAAAATGAAAAAAACAAAAATCTACTCACTTACTATTTCTCTCAATCATTTGATCTTGCCTATTTTTCTATAGATGAGGTGAATTCTATTATTCAAGATAAAGTAACATTTCTACAATAGAACGTTGACAATCGACTAATAATCGACTAAAATAAGACTAATGTTTGCCCCTCAATTTACCATAACCAATCTACTTCTCGCCAATATTAAGCATATAAATTCCCTTATTACGGCGCTAAACACTGGACGTTTTCCCAATGTGGTATTGCTGGAGTTTGAGCGGACTGCACGAGCAGTCTCAACCTATGCTTCAACAAGTATCGAAGGAAATCCGCTACCACTTACCGAAGTGAAAAAGATTCTTAAAAATAAACCTACACATGTACGAGAAAGCGAACGAGAAGTACTTAATTACAATGAAGCTCTTGAGGATTTGAATATGAAAATAAGTAAAGCTCACTTGAATATATCACTCAAACGCATACTATCAATTCAAAAGAAAGTCACCAATATGTTACTTCCAGCATTTGACTGCGGACACTTACGGCAAAAACCCGTGGTGATAAACGATCCACGGACAGGCAAGACAGTGTTTATGCCACCAGACGCAAAAGATGTTCAGCCAATGATGGAAGACCTCATTCATTTTGTAAATACGAACCTTGACACTATCGACCCACTCATTCTTGCTGGCATATTTCATAAACAAATGGTCATCATACATCCATTTATAGATGGAAACGGAAGAACAACGAGGCTTGCTACCAAAGTACTTCTTGCCGCAATGGGCCTTAATACCTTTAGTCTTTTTAGTTTTGAAAACTACTATAACAAAAATGTGACAAAATATTTTCAAACAGTTGGTGAGTATGGAGATTATTACGAACTCAAAGACATCATCGATTTTACTTCGTGGCTTGAGTACTTTACAGAGGGCATCATAGACGAGCTGTTGAGAGTGCAAAAAATCCTCCCTGAAGCTGCGCACACCCCTCAAGCAGAACTCTATCCTCACCATCATATGCTTCTTAAACATATTCAAGATAATGGCTATATTTCAGACCGTGACTATGCAAAGCTGACCGATCGGGCGAAAGCTACGCGCAGACTCGATTTTCAAAAACTTCTCAATCTGGGGATGATCGAACGAAAAGAGAAAGGAAAGGCAACCTATTACATTTTAAAGAAATAATAAGTTCTAACTAAATTCGACTGAAAATATTGGTATAATGGTGCTATGAAAGCAGTTTGGGACTACAATACAGAAGAACTCCAGAAGACAGAAAGCGGAAGAATATTTCTTCTTGAAAGACAGATCAACTTCGGTCCAGATCAGGGCACGAAAATAGAATTATCTCAGGTAAAAAAGTATTGGAATAAACTCAAACTTATCCCCAAAAGGAAAAAACTTCTTGAAATGTACCTATGAATTCAAAAAGCATTCTGAACTTGTACCAAAATCAAATCCTCAATAAAATCGCACAAGATTCCTTTATTTCCAGTCAATTTTATTTTACCGGAGGGACGGCCTTAAGCGAAGCATACCTTCAACATCGGGAAAGTGATGATCTTGATTTTTTTACCTATCACCCATTTGATGTTCAAAGTATTCTCGCAAGACTTACCGGATGGGCAAAGGAGCTTGGATACACTATTCAATCTGAATTCATTGATCCTACACACATATACTTTCTCACTTTTCACGATGGATTTCATCTGAAAGTCGATTTTGCCAGATATCCTTATGAACAGCTATCATCTCCTTCACAATTTCGGAAAAATCTCAAGGTAGACAGTCTGAAAGATATTGCAGCAAATAAACTTATTACACTCACCCAGAGATTGGAAATCAAAGACTTTGTAGATGTATATTTTCTCCTCCAAGAAAACAGTTTTTGGAATATTCGTGCAGATAGTATGAAAAAATTTACCATAGAAATTGATCCATATTTGTTTGCGGGGGATTGTATGTCGGTTTTAGAATTTCAGTTTCTTCCCAAAATGCTTAAATCCCTCACACTTCAACAACTTCAACAGTTCTATCGGGACTTGGGAAAAAAACTTGGGAAAGACAGCGTGGCTTAGATCGCTCGTATAAAATCATTGAAAATATATTCTGAGAATGTCCCTGAAAAGTCCCTGAAAACTTCTATGAACACCCAAAAAATAATAGAAAAACTTCACCAATTGTATCCAGAAAAAAAAGTTGTTCTGAATCCATCTGAAAATCCAACGGAAATTATTTGTGAACTTGATCCAACTTCAGCGCATCCAGAAAAAAGTATTGCACTAGCAATTGTTGGTTCTTCAAAACCTCATTACCATCAATTCTCAACAGAAATATATGAAACACAAAAGGGAATATTAACTGTCTACGTGAGTGGCAAGAAGCGCATATTACAAGAAGGAGAAAAGATAACAATTGAACCAAATTGCGTGCATTACGTGACAGGTGAAGATGCATGGTTTCTAATCTATTCAGAGCCAGGGTGGACTTTTGAGGATCATATTGTCGTTGAAGAATATTCCTTTAATAGTTATTGACAAACTCTAAAATGAGTATTTTCTCATTGAATAATGAGCATGAAATCGAGTTTTAGAAATCGATAGGTTTAATTTGTATTTTATTAAATAATTTTTGTTTTTCTTTCTCCATTATTTCTGCATATTCATTGTCTGATTGTCTGTATGCAATTGTATCAAGTTTTACAAAAGATGTTTCGGGTTTGAGAAAATAGGATGCTTTTTTTATTTTCTTCAATGCCTCGTAGGGGGTTTGGTAGGTGTCATATTTTTTCTTTTGTTTTCCTCGTTTATCAATTGTTATACTGGCAAATCCACAGGGACGATGAAAGTTTAGATAGGGATTGAAATACTGTATGTAGAAGTCATTTATCTGTGGAGCATACTTTTGGTGGATGTAAAAATATCCCATATGTTTTCTGATAACTGCTCCATTCTTACTTTCAACAAGTGCATTATCATTAGTCTGTCTACTTCTTGATTTGGTGAGTTTTATTAACAGTTTGTTTAATAATTCCACAATGGTGTAATTGATATATTCACTTCCATTATCTGCATGAAACTCGTGAATGACAAAGGGATATTGTGCAATCATTAATCGTAAAATTGGTGCCAAATATGCCTCACTGATTTTCTCAACTGATCCCACAATTTGCCACTGAGTTACCTCATCTACTGAGTTGATGTGATAGACTCCTTTCTTTTCATCCATATCTCCCTGGTGCACTGTGTCAATCCGAATATATCCAGGTCGACCATTTGGCTCGGGTTTCCTGCGCTCTCCAATAGCGCGCTTTACCACTTGAGTTTTTGTGTAAGTGAGACTCTTTGACTTATATAGTCTTGTTGCTCGTAATCGATACAGGTGAGCTACTGAAATCTTTGCAATATTTTCATATTCTTTTTTCTTAAATACTGTATGTTGGCGGATGAGAATTTGCTTTGTTGCGTTCCCATTTAGTCGGGAATGGCAGTTGTCCGTTTTTACAAGGAGTGCAATATCGTATGGTAAATAACGAGAACCGAACGAATTTCTTTTGTATGGAGAAATTATGAGTTTTCCTTTCAGATATTTTGCAACAAGTCGACTTATTTGAGAAACAGAATATCCTGTTACTTTTTGTATATATCCTCGTACTTTTCCCCTTTCTCCTTTCTTCAGTTTCCTAAAGGCAAATTTATTCAGTATATTCTTTATCCATTTATACGTTTCTTTTTTATCAGAAGAAACAAATGTTTTTTCTGGTACCCCATCTACAAATTTTTCAAGTTCTTCTATCCGGTTCAAGTTAGTATCTTTCATAGTGATATTCATAACCTATGATTTTACTAACTCGTCGCTATTTTCATGCTCGTCTTGTATGAGAATGAGCTATTATTTCATGCTCATCTTGCGTGAGATAAGACTACTAGTTGCATTTCAGGACTGAATGTTAAATAATGACAAATATGACTAACCAATCGCTCATATCTTCACCGCATAAAAACTTTGAGAACATCAAGAAGATTGATGAAAACGGGGTTGAGTATTGGGAAGCCAGAGAGCTAGTACCCCTTCTTGAATATACCGATTGGAGAAACTTTAACAGCGTTATCCTCAAGGCACAAGAAGCCTGTAAGAATAGTAAACAAAGCGTAGGAAATCATTTCGTTGAATCCAACAAAATGATAAAAATTGCAATAGGAACGGTAAAAGAAACAACAAGACTTATACAAGACTATAAATTATCCCGTTATGCCTGTTATCTTATAGCTCAAAATGGGGACTCTTCTAAGCAAGCGATAGCAACAGCACAAACATATTTTGCAATTCAAACAAGAAGACAAGAGGTTTTTCAGCAGTTAGCTGAGAACGAAAAAAGACTTTTTGTAAGAGGAGAGATAAAAGACCTCAATAAAAAGTTATTTGCTACAGCAAAACAAGCTGGGGTAAGTAATTTCGGTCGTTTTAATAATGCTGGGTATGAAGGTCTCTACGGAATGAGAAAAGATCAAATACAGAAGAGAAAAGGAATAGGGAAAGATGATGTGTTGGATAGAGCAGGAACAACAGAACTTGCCGCTAACTTGTTTCGTATTACTCAAACAGATGAAAAGATTAGAAATGAAAACATAAAAGGAGATTACAAAGCAAGCAATACCCATTTTGAGATAGGCAAAAAAGTAAGACAAACAATTCGTGAGATTGGCGGGACGATGCCCGAAAAACTCAAACCTGAGAAACATATCAAAGAGCTTGAAAAGGAGCGAAAAAAGCTACTCAAAAGCCAATCAAGTCCCAAGGAGCTAAAGGCAGATTAAATATAACTAATATGACACAAGACCAGTATTACACTATCGAAGAAGTCGCAAAAACGCTTAAAGTTACCTATCTCACTGTTTATCGATGGGTACGAACTAAACGCCTCATGGCTCTGAAAGCTGGCAAGCAGTACAGAATTAGCGAAGAAAACTTATCCACGTTCTTAAAAAAATATGATGCAAATTAGTTTATTTGATAACAGTCAAACAGATTTACTCGATACTTTTAGGGCAAGTGAGATGCTGGGTGTTTCTACAGCAACTATTAGAAACTGGATTAAGACAGGTCAACTAGCTTATGCTACGAACGAAAAGGTAAAAAGTAAATTCCTTGATAGAAAACAAATTGAACAATTAAAAAATGACATTCAAAATGGAAAAACATCTCGACTAAATAATCGGGCAAACAAGAGAAACTCGACATCGACTTTTATTCCCGTTGAGCAATTAAGCAATAAGAACCTACTGCCCCTATTACAATCCTACATAGAACTAATTAACAAACATAAATTACCAATTCAAAACGCTCTACTCATCCACAGTCTTTCAGTCCTAAAGAAAGCCAAATTAGTAACGTATAGAAAATCTATAGGTACTCTCAATGAGATTGAATATAAGAACAAAAGTGTAAAAAAAGTATTGCTAGAATGGATTGACAATCTAGGAGGCGTAAATCTTTATAATTTTCAAGAATTGATAGACCTAGATGATACTTTTAGTTCCGATAGCCTAGGGGTACTATATCAATCGTTACTTGATGAGGGTAAAAAATCCCAAGGTGGTTCTTACTATACTCCAAAGACACTAATTGATGGTATTGTCGAAGATTTATCTGGTCAAATAAAGGTGGGCTCAAAAGTTCTTGACCCTTGTTGCGGAACGGGACAGTTTCTTGTTTCCTTTTCTAAGTATATCTCTGACCCATTACTTTTATGGGGTTACGACATTGACCCAATAGCGGTACAAATTGCAAAAATAAATCTTATTACGAGCTATCCAGAAATTGACTTCTACCCAAATATGTTCGTAGCAAACAGCCTTAGAGAAAATCCCGATAGTAGATTTGACATCATCGCAACAAATCCGCCTTGGGGTTATCACTTCTCAACAGAGGAAAGCGAAATTTTGAGAAAGGCTTACCCAAATATCATTTCAAATGAGGCGTTTTCATACTTTTTAGTAAGAGGGGTAAGTCTATTAAACGATAATGGCTCACTTTGTTATGTCCTACCAGAAGCAATTACAAAGGTAAAACAGCATCGAGATATTAGAGATTATTTGTTAAGGGATAGTGCTATTAAAAGCATTAAACATTTAGGAAATGTTTTTAGCAAGGTATTATCACCCGTAATAACATTGACCATTCAAAAAAGAAATGATGTATATAACGAAATTGAGGTTATGCAAAAAGATGGTCTTAATGCCAAAATCAAGCAAAGCAGATTTATAAACAATTCAGACTACACATTCGATACAAGCATTACCGAAAAAGACGAACAGTTAATAGCTAAAATTTACAAACACAGTTTTGCTACATTAAAGGACAATGCAGATTGGGCATTGGGCATAGTTACAGGTAATAATGGCAAATTCATTTCGACTGTCAAAACAGAAAATAATGAGGGTGTATTGAAAGGTGCAGACGTACAAAAATACACATTTAATCTTGCCACTTCGTTTATCAATTTTACACCTGACGAATTTCAACAAGTTGCCCCTGTATGGAAATACCGAGCAAAAGAAAAGCTGATTTATAAATTTATTTCAAGCGAGCTTGCCTTTGCTTATGATAATAAACAAACACTAACCCTTAATAGTGCGAATATACTAATCCCGAAAATCCCAGAAATCCCAACAAAAGTAGCATTGGTATTTCTCAATTCAACGGTTTTTCAATACTTATGGAAAAAGAAGTTTAATACGGTAAAGGTACTAAGAGGCGACCTTGAACTCCTACCCTTCCCTCAAATAGATGAGAAAACTCTTGCTAAAATCGAGCAGGATGTAGATAATTTGTTATCTGATATTGAAAAGAATAAACTCGAAGATGAACTTAATGAGTTCGTATTTAGTGCCTTTGAACTGACAGTAGATGAAAAACAATATATTAAAAATTCAATAAGGAAATAACTATGCAATCACTAAAACATCAATTAAACGGTTTAATCTCTCAATTATCGAAAGAGGAAGAAACAGTTTTGAGGCAAAAACTGGACAACTTAATGTCTGTTTATCCTTTTAATGAGTATGAATTTATCATTTCAACACTTTTAGGGCTAAAGAAACTAAACCTAGATGATTATTATCTGATGAGAGATGAATACATAGCAAGAAATATGTATCTTCATATTTTTGAGATTAGTGCCCCTAGAGGCTTTGGGGAATTATGGGCGCAAGGACATATCAAGGAATTAGCACCTGACTTAGTTAAACCAACCAAGAAAATAGACCCAAATTATGCTGGACAGTATGATTTTATGCTGAAAGTAGATGATGACAAATTCATTACAATCGAAGTGAAAGCGTCAAGAGCCGTAGATTTTAATAACCACGAACCATTGTATGTAAAAGCTCTCTCAAAAGATGAAAATATGCCTTTTGATATGAACTTCCAACAAGTAAAGCCTAAATGTTGCGATGTATTTGTTTGGATGGGTGTTTGGAGAGATGTTATTAGATATTGGGTCTTTTCTTCAAATGAAGTGGCAACAAATAAATACTATTCAGCAGGTCAACATAGAGGCAATGTTGGCGAAGGGCAACTACATTTCAACAGAGAAAATATAGATGAATTTACAAGTTACGAGGCAAAATCTGATAACCTAAAACAGGCAATTCTTGATGCCTACCTACGACAAATTGCCCCAGTCAAGAAATGACCTCTGAAAGCAATAATAATCGCACGAGTTAGCACGGAAGAACAAAAAAAAGCCAATAACTCACTACCTGCTCAAATTGCACGGCTTAACAAGCATTGCCAAAATAAGAGCTTTGATATTATCAAAGAGTTTAGCTTTGACAAAAGTACATATAAGACTAAGCGTAATGAATTCGACAATATTCTTGACATCATTTTCGAACAAAAAGAAAAAGTTGCTGTTTGCTTCGACAAGGTAGACCGACTATCAAGGAATGTCTTTGATAAACAAGTAACCATCACCCTATCTTCCATTACTTTGGAGGTACATTCAAATAGATCAACAAATCCTCTGCAATATCAAAAAACAATGGGGCTGCAGTTTCTGAACCCCAACTGGAAGATTCTGGCTCCTGAATCACAACGAGCATCAAAAATGCAGGGTTATCTGCAGGTGCAAAGCCAATAAATGATGCAATAGTTTTTGAGGCATCGTATGTCCCATCAACCGCAATCTGTGCTGTCCCCGTTTTCCCCCCAAACGCATATCCTTTGGGGATTTTCCACTTTACCTCTGCGTTATTGACGACACCCACAAGTATCTTTCTCATCGTCCTAGATGTTTTTTCACTCAGAACCTTATTTTGGACTTCTGGCTGTCGCGTTTTTATAATATCCCCCTCAATGACTTCTTTGACCACGTGTGGTCGCATCAAGTTCCCTCCATTTATGAGAGATGCAAATCCTCGAACAAGTTGCATAGCAGTCACTGAAATCCCTTGTCCAAATGCCGTCGTTGCCTCATCAATTGGATACCATAAATTCAATGGCTTCACCTGTCCTGAAGATTCACCCTGCAGATCAGCCTGAGTTGCACTCCCAAACCCATATTTACCAATATATTCATATACTTTTTCTTTTCCTAACTTACTTCCAATGTAGACCATACCTACATTGGAAGATTTTTCCAGAATACGAGCAATTGTGATTTTCCCGTCATATTGATCATTCCAGTTTGAGATTGTATATCCGCCGATTTTGACAGGTCCTTTTTCATTAAACACATCATTTGGCTCGACAACTCCCTCCTCAAGAGCCGCTGCAACAATCAAGGGTTTGAAGGTAGATCCAGGTTCATACTCACTCGAAATTGTCCAATTGCTAAAATCTGACTCATTGAATTCAAAATAGTTCTCGGGATCAAAATCCGGAAGACATGCAAGACCAAGAATCTCCATGGTCATAGGATCAACAACAATGACACATCCCGATTTTGCATTATATTTTTCAACTCCTTTTTTCAAACGTTCTTTTATGATTTGCTGGATAGACTTGTCTATAGTAAGCACTATATCTCTCCCATTGTCAGCCTCCACTCGATCTTGATTACCACTAAATATCGGCTTACCAAACATATCCCGTTCAGACTTGAGAACTCCGGGAAGTCCGGTAAGATCTTTGTCGTAATACCCTTCAACTCCAAAATATCCGACAGATCCACCTTCAGAATTTTTCCCCAAAAAGCCCACAAGATGTGCGGCAAGCGAGGCTTCAGGATAAAATCGTTGCTGTTCTACCTCAAATCCCAATTCTTCAAGATTGAGCTTCGAGAGCATTTCCTTTTTTTCTTTTGTGATATTTCCCTGAATGGCTACCCAATCTTTTGATAGGTCGATCCGCGCCTCAAGGGTTGCCTCTCCAATTTCAAGTTCATCGTCAAGTACTTTAACCAAATAATCTTTGTCCTCTACTTTTTTTGGCTCGACAAACAATCGGTATTTCGTTTGATTTAGTGCGATAGGATCATGATTTCGATCTAGAATCTTGCCTCTATTTGGTTCAAGCCTGCTTGTTCGTGTGTAGTCGGCGGAATAAAACTCAGGAGAGATCGCCTGAATATAAAAAAGCCTCACGGAAATCGCCCCAAATCCAAACAAGAAGATAAAAAATAAAACTCGAAGCTTATTCATACAGTTGTATTGTAATGGAATATGAAAACATGTTTGAAGGTGGAAATATAGTGATCAACCCCGACGCAGAGCATCGAGGTATCTTATTTGTCATCCCCGACACGCCTGCCCGCCTCTGGCGGGATCGGGGATCCAGTCTGGATTCCCGCCTTTCGGCCAAAGGCCGATCCGCCTCTGGAGGACGCGGGAATGACATGGGATCAGCCCCGAAGTAGAACTTCGAGGAATTCTTTTGATCAATACGATCCAGTTTGACAATCGTACAAAAGGAGTCGACTACTTACTTGAGTGCAAATCGCGGTTGTTCGATATACATAGGATCGTTGTATTTTCCGTACTCTAGCTCCGCAGCAAGTGAAGCAGTCCATACGTGCGACTCAAGTTTGTAAATTTTGTGCTCCAATTCGCTATTTTGCTCCTTAAATGTAGCAAGCTCTGTCTCATAAAAACTTATTTCATTTCCCAACTGGAGTCCTCGTATGAAAATGAAGACATTTACTCCGATGAGTACGATGATCACCCCAACAATGATAGTGCTGACTGAAAATTTCATATTTTTTTTAGTACTCGTAATGTTGCAGAACGTTCAAAAGATGCTAATGTTCGCATTTTCCCTACATCGACGACTTTCTCTGTAACAGCATTTTTATTGTTTCGGGCAAATGATTTCACAATCCGATCCTCGAGTGAATGAAAAGTGATGACTACAATGATGCCTCCTGGCCTCACTATATTTACGGCTCCTTGCAACGCTTTCTTAATGTGTTCCAGTTCATCGTTTACGATGATTCTGAGTGCCTGAAATATTCGTGCATAACTTTTTTTCTGAGTTGTCATATCCGCATGGACTACTGAATCTATAATTTCTTTGAGATCCTGAACTGTTTGAACTTTTTTACTTGATCTGCTTTGAATTATTTTGTTTGCAATCTGTGGTGAATTGATATCCTCTGAATATTTCATGAGTGCATGTGTTAGAGATTGATGGTCTACCGCTTCTAGATACTCCGCAACAGAAATCCCATCGCCCAGCCTCATGTCGAGTGTTTCTAAAGGCTTTTCAAATGAAAGACCCTTACCACCTTCTCGTATCTGAGCCATCGATAGACCAAAATCAAAAAGTACCCCGGAAACAGGAGTAAAATCTTGATTTTGTGCAATAGATTCAATATCAGAAAAGTTTCCATGTACGACATGGATATTGTCATCACTTTTCTTCACTTGGGCACTGTCGACATCAATTGCAAGAAGAACTCCTCCTGATGCAATTATTTTGCGAGAATGTCCACCTTCGCCGTATGTGGCATCTATGTATTTTTCTCCGATTTGAATGTCGAGCGCCTCGACTGCTTCTTCAAAAAATACTGGCGTGTGCTGTTTCTTCATAAAGTTTCATTTGCACTTATATATTCATTCCATTTTTTTGAGTTCCATAATTCAAAATGGTCTCCAACACCCACGATAATGGCTTTATTTTCGAGATCTGCAAATTGTAAAAGTCCTTTGGGTAAGACCGCTCGTCCTTGTTCATCAAGCTCTATATATACCGTCGATGAGAAGAGTGACCGCCTTTTTCCAATATTTTCTTTATCCAAGAGCGATACATCAAGGAGCGAATTTGCACGCTGTTCCCAATCGCTCTTGTCATATCCTGCCAAACATGTCCCAAATCCTTTTGTGACAACAAACATATTGTTTGTCAGAAGTTCTCGAATTTTTTTTGGCAAAGCAATTCTTCCTCCTTCTGTGATTGAAACTGCAAACTCACCATAAAACACCATATTCTGCCATTATGCGCCATTATAATTAAGAAGTCAAGGAAAATTATTCAGAAAAATACAGCTGTTTTACACAAGACAATACTCTATAATGAGGATTACTGTTCACCAAATAGATTGCAACAATAGAATAAATAGGAAAATTATGAATAAATTACTTTCTCGAACCACTGGATTCATTTTCAAACAACAAACGAGTATTCTTTCGTCAACGTTGATGCTAGCAGGAATGATGCTCCTTTCTCGAATTGCGGGATTTCTGAGATATCGTATTCTTGGCGGCTATTTTAACCCTCATGAACTTGATATTTTTTATGCAGCGTTTCGGATTCCTGATCTCGTATTCGAGATATTGATAAATGGAGCTCTCAGTACCACATTCATACCGTTTTTTATCGAATACCAAAAACGGAAAAAAGAACAAAATAACATTATTTCTTCAATTATCAATACAGTGACTATAGGACTATTTTTCTTTATAGTAATTCTCACTATCTTCATGCCTGTCCTCATCCCGCTCATAGCACCTGGATTTGATGCAACTCAAATAAAACTCCTAATTTTATATTCGCGTATACTCCTTCTTGGGCAACTTCCGTTTCTTGTTCTGGGGAATTTCTTGACCGCAATAAGTCAAGCAAAAAAATCATTTTTAATTCCCGCACTTGCACCGATTTTGTACAATGTCGCGATAATCGTATGCATTGCTCTGTTTTCTGAATCCTTTCATCTTATGGCTCCAGTCGTCGGCGTTGTTGTTGGTGCTTTTGTATTCTTTATGATTCAACTCCCCGTATTTTATATCGCAGGATTTCAATTTAAGCTCGTGCTCGACCATTTCAAAGAGTCCATACGATTTTTCCGAACTGCACTTCCAAGAATTTTGACTATTATTGTGGCTCAAATTGATGCAACTGTTGATCTATCACTTGCGACTCTCCTAGGTCCTGGGTCGTATACGGTTTTTTACCTTGCACAACGACTCCAACTCCTCCCTGTTTCAGTTATCGGTATGTCATTTGGGCAGGCTTCATTGCCATATTTATCGGAAATGTATCAAGAAAAAAGATATCGAGAATACAGAGACGTCATCATATCCTCCATACTCAATATTTTTTACTTTACTATTCCAACTGCGGGATTTATGATCATCACGCGCACTCCTTTGGTTCGACTTTTTTTTGGTGCCGATAAATTCGACTGGAACGCTACTGTGATGACCGCGTTGACACTTTCATACTTTGCTCTATCTCTCCCACTTCATTCCATCTACTATTTCTTGACTCGCTGTTTTTATTCTACCTTTGATACAAGGACTCCCTTTTATGTCAGTGCTGTCTCAATCGCTCTAAGTGCAACTTTAAGCATCATCTTCACGTTGGTTTTGAAGATGCCTGTTTGGAGTTTGGCACTTTCTTTTTCAATCACGATGAGTATTCGTTCTGTGGTACTTATATTTCTTCTGAACAAAAAAGTGGATGGACTCAATATTCTTGCACTCACCAAAGGTTCTATCAAAATTGGCATTGCCGTCTTGAACACAACGATTCTTACCTATTTCCTCATGCGACTTCTTGATGGTTTGATACTTGATACTTCGCGCACTGTCAATGTTTTCACGCTCCTTGTCATAGGATTTGCATTTTTTTCAATCATGTATTTATTTCTTAGTTGGCTGTTTGGTATTCAAGAAATGTATATTTTGACACGGATGTTTATGAAAATGAATGAGTACAAAAAGAAAATTTTCGAGGTTTACAAAGGCGTGGAGTATGGCAATGAGTAATGTAAAAATTGAAATATGAAACAATCTGAACAACATTTGATTGCACTCGAGGCAATCCAAAAAAAATTGAAGGGTCATACGCTCACGTATCGCGAGATCTATGCAGTCATGGATCAGATCGCATCCGAGAGGCTAGGCGATATTTTGACAACGTACTTTGCTGCGGCAGGATTTAGCGAAGGCTTTAGTCCTGACGAACTGTACCACCTCACGCGAGCAATGGTAGAGACAGGAGAAAAACTCGACTTTCCTGGGATTGTTGCTGACAAACACTCGATCGGAGGAGTAGCTGGAACGAGAACTACTATGATCATCGTCCCAATCGTTGTTGCCGCAGGATTTACTGTACCAAAGACTTCTTCACGAGCGATCACCTCTCCTGCGGGTACTGCAGATGTCATGGAAGTATTGGCAAAAGTAAACTTCACTCCTGAACAAGTAAATAAAATCGTTCGGGATGTCGGTGGTTGTATCATTTGGGGAGGACATCTCGGCATTGCTCCGGCCGATGATGTGATCATACGCATCGAAGAGCCATTGTCATTTGAATCATATGATAAATTTATCGTATCGATCATGGCGAAAAAAGTTGCAGCCTCAACAAATCATCTGGTCATTGATCTTCCCATCGGAATGTCCATGAAAATAAAATCCAAAAAAGACGCCCTCATCGTAAAGCAGAAATTTGAAAAACTTGCAGAGAAATTTGGAATTAAAGTAGTGGTTGACGTCAATTATACTCACGAACCGGCAGGCAATGGGATTGGTCCTGTCCTTGAGGCGATTGATGTTATGAAGGTGCTCGAACAGGATGATTCCCGCCCGAAGGAGCTCGAAAAACGTTCAATTCGACTTGCAGGAATACTTCTTAATATGTGTTATAAAACGCAAAGAGTGAAAAAGGATGGAATCAAAGAAGCTCAGCTTTTACTTGGAAGTGGAAAAGCACTTGAAACTTTTCGGAAAATCATCAAAGCCCAGTATGGAAATCCGAATATTTCATGGAAAACCATCGAAAAAGCTTCTCACACCCAAAAAGTTTTCTCAGACAAATCTGGTACAATAACTGGTATAAACAACTACCATTTAAATGCTGTTGCAAAAATTCTTGGAGCGCCACATGACCAAAAAGCAGGAATGGAACTTGCGGTGAAGAAAAATGATTGTGTAACGACAAAACGACCACTAATGATTTTGTACTCGTCAAGCGCCCAGCGCTTGTCGGAAGCGATTGGCACCCTGAAAACATTTCCCATTTTTATTATTGAATAATCATATGAAAAAATTAATGATTCTCGTCATACTTTTTCTTTGTGTCGGACTTGTCGGATTGCTCTTATTTCGCGAAGGGACTCTTCCTGTCAACAAATCGTCTGAAGAGTCAATTGTCTATGTGGTTGATCCTGGAGAAAATTTGGATTCTATCATCAATAATCTTTCAAAAGCCGATCTCATCCGGAATCGAGTTGCATTCTATCTCGTGGTCAAACAGCTTGGCATTGAACGAAAAATTCAGGCTGGAGACTTTCGACTTTCACCTTCAATGAATGCATATGAAATAGCAGATGGTCTGACACATGGTTCAATAGACCTCTGGGTCACCGTTCCTGAGGGATTGAGGAAGGAAGAGATTGCCGAAATCATGTCAAAATCATTTGATGTATCTGAAACAGAGTTTAACATGCTTGCAAAAGAAGGGTATCTTTTCCCAGACACATACCTCATACCAAGATCTGCAACTACACAGGAAATCATTGATATTATGCAAGCAAATTATGAATCTAAGTACACAAGTGATATTGCTCAAGCGGCAAAAAATAACGACCTTTCGGAACAAGAAGTTCTCATTCTCGCTTCGATCGTGGAAAAGGAAACTTTGTTTGACTCAGATCGCAGTGGAGTCGCAAACGTGTTACTCCGAAGATTCAGAGAAAATTATCCACTCGAAGTTGATGTCACTATTCAATATGCTCTAGGGTATCAAAAAGATGAAAATCGTTGGTGGAAAAGCAATATCACCTACGATGATCTGGAGGTTGATTCTCCATATAATAACTATAAAAATATTGGTCTTCCTCCTACTCCTATAAGCAATCCAGGCATTGCTTCAATTCGTGCAGTTGCAGAAGCAACTGAGAACACCCCCTACAAGTATTATCTTGCAGATAAAGAAGGGCATGTTCATTTTGGAAAAACGTTCGAAGATCACCAACAAAATATTGTGAAGTATTTGAGGTGAAGATATTTTTATTCTTCATAACAAACTCCATTTTTGACTTCAATAACAATAAATTCCATCTTTAAAATTCGTAAAAAATTCATGCTATAATAAAAATATAATGAAAAAAAATGTTACTGCAACAATTAAAACGTATAATGATACGTGGAATATGCCAATAAAACCATATGAGGCAATAGATTTTAATGGGAAGAAAATAACAATTCAACCTAAGAACAAGCTAAAACACGAAAGCTCTCATCCCGTTGAACAAATGCCAACCTATTTTTACAACCTCGGTTCGATTGTAGCTAATCCAGATTGCGTTATAGAATCCACATCAAGTAACCCAACTGCAGTTAAAAACTCAAAAAAAGGAAAGCATTATATTTATAAAAAAGAGGGATATGTAATTTCACTAGACATACCCGGTCAATTAGGTCAAAATGAAGAAACTCTAGTGGTCGTATTTTATGGAGTTGATGGTATCAATTATACTAGAACATACAGAACGGGGGCAAAATCAACATGAAAATATCAAAAGAAATAATGCAAAACTGGTTTATATCTTATGATGAATATACAGATCGATTTCAGATATATGATAATATGGTTTTTAACGTGAATATTAACCACTTTCTAATTAAGAAAAAAGATGATTATACTGTGTATATAAATAAAGCATCCCATCAACCCATGTTATTTGAAATTAGCAAGCTATACGATAAAGTACATTTAGATGTTAATTCTATGAAAAAAAATGATATCATTAATTTAATAGAACCTTTTATCTCAAAATATGCCTAAAACTAAACAAGTAACAAAACAGCGTGAAATGAACAACCCTGTGCCAAGAGCACAGGGTATCAAAGACTACAACAGTCGTAACTGCATATCTTCTGGCTTCTTTCCCTGACTCTGAACATACTGC
>Ga0210005_1001094_pt1 | contig 18396 bp, 11 predicted proteins | sample CryGey02umfilter_3_FD_183961 | JGI IMG/M metagenome (GOLD analysis project Ga0210005, IMG submission 183961) | Groundwater microbial communities from aquifer in Utah, USA - Crystal Geyser 4/9/14 0.2 um filter (SPAdes) (version 3) | ecosystem: Environmental > Aquatic > Deep subsurface >... | reverse complement strand
AATACCAACATGGATACTGAAATTCAAACCTCCGAAGCTACTGCTTTTACAGGTACAATGAATGTATCGAATTTGTCTATTTCTGACCTTACTGGTATAGAAGCATTTACGGCTCTTACTTATTTGAACTGTCGCTCTAATCAATTAACCTCGCTTGATGTAAGTCAAAATAACAATGTAAATCTTCTAGTCTGTAGTTACAATCAACTTAGCACACTCATTTTAAGTCAAAATACAGTTTATTATGCTGTTCATTGTGACTATAACTTATTAACCAACTTAATAATAAGTTCCCCTATACATTCATTAGACTGTTCAAATAATCAATTAACCTGTTTAAATATCCTAGATAACTCACTGCTTACTGCTGATTCTTTATACACAACGAATAATTCAAGTTTGAGTTGCATTCAAGTTTCAAATACTAGTGTGAATTATACCTATATCGATTCTTGGACATCAACAAGTACTAACTGTAATAATGCTTGTTCATCTGTAGGAATAAAAGAACAGGACTTGTTATCTAATATAATCCTTTCACCCAACCCAACAAAATCGACTTTTGTTTTAGGAGTAACTTCCTCCAGAAATGCTGTTTTAAACATGAGCCTAACCAACTCTTTAGGGCAAGTAGTTTTAAGTAAACAATCGAACCTTAACATTGGGTTAAATGAAATAAATTTTGATATTCAAAACCAGCCGTCAGGTATTTATTTTATGTCAATTAATTATGAAAATAATCACTTTACAAAGAAAATAATGAAGCAGTAAAAAAAATCCCGAATTTATTCGGGATTTTTTTTACATTTACCCTTCCATGAAGAAGCTGTTTTTAAACTCTTTTCTGATTTCTATTTTTCTTGTCTTATGTTTTGCAGCTAAATTATCTGCTCAACACACGCTTTATGGAAAAGTGATAGACAACAAAAGCAAGAAACCCTTGGCTTTTGTTAATATTCTGGCAAACAATAATGCCGGAACAACTACCGATATTGATGGAATTTTTAGATTCAATACGCCAACGCCAATTACTTCACTAAAATTAAGTTATGTAGGTTATGAAGTCCAAGAAGTTGATGTTCAAGATTTAGAAAAAATTACGATAGAATTGATTTCAAAGAGTTATCAATTGCAAGAAGTTATTGTTCGTGCAGGAGAAAATCCTGCCCATCGTATTATCAAAAAAGTGGTGGATAACCGAAACATTCATAACCCCGAAAAAAGCTTGGACTTTAAGTATGATTCTTATAGTAAATTATATGTAACAGGCAACCCTGATAGTGCCATTGTAAATAATAAAGAACGCTTTGAAAAACTAGATTCAAACGACAAAGAAATGCTAAATTGGTTAGAAAATCATTACATCATGATGATGGAATCGGTTACTGAACGAAGCTACAAGCAACCCAATAAAAATTTTGAAAAAGTAATTGCTTCTCGTGTTTCAGGGCTTCAAAATCCAACATTTGCGTTGTTAGGAACACAATTACAATCCTTTTCTTTCTACAATCCTTACATGAATGTGTTGGATAAAGCCTATCTTAATCCTATTTCTACCAACAGCATTAATAAGTATTTATTTGTAATTGAAGATACTACATTTAGTGGAAAAGATACCGTGTTTATTATTTCGTTTACTCCGCTGAAAAATAAAAATTTTGATGCTCTCAAAGGCTTGCTTTATATCAACACAAATGGCTATGCACTGCAAAATGTAATTGCAGAACCATACAAACAAGATGAAGGTGTTGCCATTAAAATACAACAACAATACGAATTGCTTGAAGGAAAATGGTTTCCAAAACAACTCAGTTCTACCATTAATTTTAATAGCCTTGAAGCCAACGGATTTAAACTTATTGGACTGAGCCGCACCTATATTAAAAACGTGGAACTCAATCCTGAATTAAAAAACAAACAGTTTGGTTATGTAGATACAGAAATAGACCCAAATGCTACTCGAAAAGATGAAGTATTTTGGAATAAATACAGAGAAGATACACTTTCTCAAAAAGAAAAAAATACCTACCATGTAATTGATAGTTTAGGTAAAGCTGAAAATTTAGATAAGAAACTAGCGGGATTAGAAGCTTTCTTTACAGGTAAAATAACTTGGGGGAAAATTGACCTTGATTTGAATCGATTTGTTTCCTACAACAATTATGAAAGCTTCCGTTTAGGTGGTGGTTTTCATACCAACAAACGCCTTTTAAAATGGGTTTCTGTTGGAGGTTATGGAGCTTATTCATTTAAAGATAAGGAGGAAAAATATGGCGGAGACATTACTTTTTTTATTCAACCACAAAATGATGTAGAACTTAATTTTTCTTATAAAAAAGATGTGGAAGAACCCGGTGTAGTTAATTTTAGTGATTATAAAGTTCCTTTCATTTCTGCAGGAGGAATTAGGGTGTTGTATTTAGACAAAATGAACAACTTAGAAAAATATGAAGCCCGATTAAAATTTAGAACTTTACGTTATTTAAAAACCTACTTATTTGCCAATCAACAAGATATAAATGTAACTGATAGTTCTTATTTTGTAAAACCTATTGATGATTTCACTTTTTTGAGAGATAGAAATTACCAATTCACAGAAATAGGTGCCGAATTTCGATATGCGTATAAAGAAAAAGTACTTAAAACCCTTTCGCAATCCTATAATTTAGCAACCGATTACCCTGTTATTTATGCTAAAATAGAACAAGGCATTTCTACGCTTGATGGCGAATATGAATACACACGACTAACGCTGAGAACAGAAAAGAAATTCATGATAAAAAACCTTGGTCAACCCTATTTTAGAGTAGAAACAGGCTATACTCTTGGTGAAGTTCCTCTTCATAAATTAAATCATGCAATTGGCACATATCGTGCAAAAGGAATGATGGTTGCTACTGAAAATGCCTTTGAAACCATATTACCCTATGAATTTTTGGCCAATAAATATGTTTATTTCCATTTCCGACATAGTTTCAAAGGATTGTTATTAAAAATAAAAAAGTTTCAGCCCGAGTTTGTTCTAACATCAAGTGTTGGATATGGAGATTTAGACCATAAAGAATTGCATCAAGGAATAGCTTTTAAAACTATGAACAAAGGATTTTATGAATCAGGGCTTGTGATAAATAGCATTCTAAAGCTAAATAATTCTACCTTCGGAATTGGTGCTTTTTATCGCTATGGTCCTTATCAATTTGATAAAGCAAGCGATAATTTCGCTTTTAAATTGAGTTTAGGGTTTGCATTGTAAATTAGTTCTTACCTTTTTTTTTCAGTACATTAAAATTAAACCCTAACCCAAAAGAGATACGCACTTCATTTAATGAAACAGCATTGAAATTAGACAAATGTCTGCCTTGAACAATTCTTCCATCAACAAACAAATGAAACCATTTGGAAGCATAATAATTAAACCCCACAACACCTGAAATTAATGGACTATAACTCGTTGAAGAACTGAACTGTTGAACGGATTCATTGCCTTTTCTTGGGGAATTAAAAGATTGTGTTAGAGCCATTCCAGGCTGAAATCCGATATAAGGATCAAAATTGTTGTTGGTTTTAATATGATAAGATGCTCCTGAAAATAATTGATGATTTTGTTTTAATGAATTCTCATCATTTTTTAAAAAATAATATACATCCCCTCTTGCCGAAATTAAGGACTGAATATAATACTCTAAATTTCCTGTAAGAAAAATATTCGTTTCATTGAGATTCAACAATTTTCCCATACCTATAGTTCCTTGAAAACGAACTAATCCTTTATCAATCACTCTACTTTCTTCCTGAGAAAACAGAAACAAAGGCATAAAAAATAAAATTATTACTATTTGCTTTACCATATCTTACCTAGTTTAAAATTCACACTTACCGTAAATAACAAATGACCTTCCAACACTGGATTACTATGACTTTCTTTTTCTATATGGAGTTCTTTAGTTCTATTATGTTCATCTATATCAGTATGAATGTCGTTTCCTAAGTGAACCATGTATTGTACTCCAAATGAAACATCAAAATAATCCGTAGCATTAAAATGTGTTCCTATGCCCAACTGTGTTGCCGAGCTTAACCGATATTGAGCTTCATCTACAATAATATTTTCGTTAGTTCTAACAGGACTAACCTTTGTATAATCAAAGCAATGTCCTGCTAAAATGTAAGGGACAAACTTTCCTTCAGTAGCAAAAGGATAAAACATTACCGACCAACCAATGTGATAATCATTTCTCTTAGCTAGCCCATCAATGTCTTCCGTAATAAAATCGGCAAACCATTCTGTGTTTATTCTTTTACTAATTCTCAACCTGAATTGACCTCCAAAACCAGTTCCAATATTGTTGGTACTACCAAACCCACTTATAGTGCTTCTGACACCTAACTCAAACATTCCAGATGCTTTTGTTGTATTTGATGGACGCATTTCTTCCTGAGAAAAAACAGTTATTGGAAAAAGGAGAACGATGGAAATTAACTTTATCTTATGCATAATAAAATATTTTAGTCAAATATACTCAAATCTAAATCCGAAAATTCATTTGGTTTCGGTATAGAATGAATTTATTTTAATAAACGTATTTATTGTAGAAAAATTATAATTAACAAAAGTTGGTAATTTAAATCCTCTATTTTATCTTTGTTTGAAAATTATTAACTAAACTTATTTTTATGAAAAAATCTTTACTAAAATTTACATTAGGAATTGCTGTTTTAGCTTTAGGATTAAAAGCTAATGCTCAATGCCCTACCATTACGTGTCCTACAGATACAGTAATCAATAATGATCAAGGAAGTTGCGATGCCATTTTTAATTTTGGCGTACCTGCAGGAATTGATTTTTGTGCTTCTGGTTCACAAACATTTAGTTACACAGGAGTTTTACAAACATTTACTGTACCCGCTGGAGTAACAATGATTACCATTCAAGCATACGGAGCTCAAGGTGGCGATGACACTCCAGTAGCAGGAGGACAAGGTGGTTATGCAACAGGTGATTTGGCTGTAACACCTGGTCAAGTATTAAATATTTATGTGGGAGGAAAAGGAACGGATGGGCCTGGTTCAGGGCAAAACTGTGCTTTACCAGGAGGTTTTAATGGAGGTGGAAACACAGGTGCTACATGCTGCAGTAATGCTGGTGGTGGTGCTGGAGCTGGCGGTGGTGCTTCTGATGTTAGATTAGCTGGAAACACCCTAAATGACAGAGTAATAGTTGCAGCTGGTGGTGGCGGTGCTGGTGATGGACAAGTTGGCGCTGTTGGTGGTGGATTAATTGGTGCTAATGGAGGCACATATAATGGTGTTACCTCTACTGGTGGAACGCAAACTGCTGGTGGTTTAGCTGGTGGCACATTCTTTCCAAACCACACATGCTCACCTGCAACAGATGGAACTTTTGGTCAGGGTGGTGAAGGCGATGGCAATGATGGTGGTGGCGGTGGCGGTGGCTGGTACGGTGGTGGCGGTGGAGCCAACAACTCTCACGGTGCTGGAGGTTCATCATACATTGGAGGTGTAACTAATAGTAGCACTACTTTTGGAGGTAGAATGGGTAATGGTGAAATTATTATTTCTTATCTTGGAGCTGCAGTAAGCACATCCCAAACTTTAGGTTTAGGAACTGGTGTTGCTTATCCTATAGGTGTTACAACAAATACTTATGTAGCTACAAATAACTTTGGCTCTGCAACATGTTCATTTAATGTTACTGTGGTTGATGTGGAAGCTCCAATAATTTCATGCCCAAGCGATACAACCGTATGTGATACAACTGCTACAATAATAAACAATATTGCTCCTATGGCTTCTGATAATTGCTCTGGAGAAACTGTAACTTACACATTAAGTGGAGCTACTACAGGTACAGGTACAGGTGATGCAAGTGGAACAACTTTTAATAATGGTATAACTACTGTTAAATATATTGTTGCTGATGCTGTTGGAAATCTTGATAGTTGTTCTTTTAATGTAGAAATATTAACTTGTGTAGGAATAAAAGAAGTTTATCCTTTACAAGGAATTGAAGTATTTCCTAATCCAGTGAAGGATTTTATTCAGGTTTCTTTTGAAGAGAACTACACTTCTTTAAATTTAACTTTAACTTCTGTTGAGGGAAAAATCATTTATCAAAAAAACAATGTTACCAGCAAAAAAGTTACTATAGATGTAGCTGGTTTTGATAATGGAATTTACTTTTTACAAGTAACAAACGGATTAAAATCTAATAACTACAAAATAGTTAAAAAATAAACTTAAACAACATAAACCAAAAAGCCCTCTCATGTTTTTATGAGAGGGCTTTTTATTTTATTTAAATCATACCTTTTATCCAAACAACTTAGAAAAAATTGCTTCCATTTTATCTACAAAAATCACTTCAATCTTGTACATACTCACATCCAATCCTTTTCTATTATATTTGGAAATAAAAATTTTTTCAAACCCTAACTTATCGGCTTCCATAATGCGTTGATCTACCCTACTTACTGGACGAATTTCTCCAGAAAGACCAACCTCAGCAGCAAAGCAAAACAGCGAAGGAATGGCAATATTTTCGCTAGAAGATAAAACTGCACTAACTACTGCTAAATCAACTGCTGGATCGTCAATTTTCAACCCTCCAGCAACATTAATAAACACATCTTTAGCTCCTAATTTAAATCCACATCTTTTTTCCAATACTGCCAACAACATATTCAATCGTTTATTATCAAAACCTGTTGAGGATCGTTGAGGAGTTCCATAAGCAGCAGTACTTACCAATGCCTGAATTTCAATCAACAAAGGTCTGTTTCCTTCCATAGTTGCTGCTACTGCTGCCCCACTAAACTGCTCATCTTTGTTACTTAATAAAATTTCTGATGGATTTTCTACTTCTCGTAACCCAGCACCTTGCATTTCGTAAATTCCCAACTCATTGGTTGAGCCAAACCTGTTTTTAACTGAACGCAACAAACGATAGATATGATTTCTATCTCCTTCAAATTGCAACACCACATCCACCATGTGTTCCAATATTTTTGGACCTGCAATTGTACCATCTTTAGTAATATGACCTACTAAAAAAACAGGCGTATTGGTTTCTTTGGCATAACGCATTAATTCAGAAGTACATTCACGTACTTGAGAAATACTGCCTGGCGATGAATCTATGGTTGATGTATGTAGTGTTTGTATGGAATCTATCACTAATATATCGGGCAAAATTTCATTAATATGATGAAAAATATGTTGGGTAGAAGTTTCTGTAAGCACATAACAATCGGGATTTTTATTGCCTATTCTATCTGCTCGCATTTTAAGTTGCTGTCCACTTTCTTCACCAGAAACATACAGAATTTTCTTTCCTTTTAGTCGTAAAGACATTTGCAACATTAAGGTTGATTTTCCTATGCCTGGGTCTCCTCCAAAAAGCACTAATGAACCAGGGACAAGTCCACCACCAAGCACTCTATTCAACTCTGTTCCTGGAAGTTTAATTCTTGGAATTTCAGCTAACTCAATGCTGTCAACAGGGAGTGGTTTGTTGTTTTTTTTGATAGAAAATGAACCTTTCACCTCGTTGGGATGAGGTTTACTGACTACCTCTTCAACAATGGTATTCCATTCATTACAAGCATTACATTTTCCTGTCCATTTTGGATATTGAGTTCCACAACTTTGGCAGAAAAAGGCTGTTTTTACTTTTGTTTTTGCCATGATTAAGTTGATAGTCTCTAAAAAAATAATCAGTTTAAGGCGGATTGCTTTTTTAGCATTTATAAAATTATGTTACAAGTTTTTAAGATTCAAACTAATAAAATCGTAAACTGTAATTCGTAAATCGTAATTTATATCACATTAGATGACCTTCTAGCTAATTTCTTTTGTAATGATTTATTGATGTCGTCTATTTCTCCTTTTGGAATTGCATTAATCAATGTTTTCGTATAATCAGTTTTTGGGTTGGCATAAATTTCGTCAGCCAATCCCATTTCTTTAATCTGACCTTCTTGCATTACCAACATCTTATCACTCATAAATTTAACTACTGATAAATCGTGTGAAATAAAGATATAGGTAAATTTAAATTCTTCTTTTAATTCATTCAATAAGTTTAATACTTGAGCCTGAACAGAAACATCAAGAGCAGAAACAGATTCATCGCAAATAATAAATTTTGGATTTAAGGCTAATGAACGAGCAATGCAAATTCGTTGACGTTGTCCACCTGAAAATTCATGCGGATAGCGATAAAAGTGTTGTTCGGGCAAATCTACTCTTCTAAGTAACTCCATAACACGAGCTTTTCTTTCTTTATCTGAATGAAAAACTTTATGAACACGCATGGGTTCCATTATGGCTTCTCCAATAGTAATTCTAGGGTTAAGCGATGAATAAGGATCTTGAAAAATAATTTGCATTTCTTTGCGATATTCTCGCATTTCCTTTACACTCAAATGGGTAATGTCTTTTCCTTCAAAAATAATTTGTCCATCGGTTGGCTCAACCAATTTCAGAATTGTTCTTCCTAAGGTTGTTTTTCCGCAGCCCGACTCTCCAACTAATCCAAGCGTTTCTCCTGGATAAACATCAAAAGATACGTCATCTACGGCTTTCACATATTCTTTGGCATTGCCAAACACACCTTTACTTATTGGGAAATACGTTTTCAGGTTTCTGATTTGTAAAATAGGCTCTTGTTTATATAATTTATCATGTTTTTTAGCTGTTTCTTCAGCACTTATAACCAAGCTATCTGTTACTTCTGCCACTGATTTATGTGTTTCACGCATTGCTCCGTTTTCGTCAATAATCATAAAATCAGAAACAGTTGGCAACCAATGCAAACGTCTGTTTAATGGTGGACGACAGGCTAGTAATCCTTTTGTATAAGGATGTTGAGGATTCATAAAAATATCTGTTACACTTCCTTGTTCAACAATTTTTCCTTTGTACATTACCACTACTTTATCGGCTAATTCAGCTATCACACCCAAATCGTGTGTAATGAACATAATTCCCATATCGTGTTCTTGTTGCAACTGCATCATCAACTCCAATATGGTTCGCTGAACAGTAACATCTAGTGCTGTTGTTGGTTCATCGGCAATTAAAATTGAAGGATTACACGACATAGCCATAGCAATCATTACACGTTGTTTTTGACCTCCAGAAATTTGATGCGGATAGGTATCAAACATTATATCTGGGCGAGGTAATTCTACTTTTGTAAATAATTCTATGGTTTTTAATCTTGCTTCTTTTTTACTTAGTTTTTGGTGTAAAATAATAGCTTCTGCAACTTGATCCCCACAAGTATATACTGGGTTTAAGGAAGTCATTGGTTCTTGAAATATCATGGCTATTTCGTTTCCTCTGTAGCTTCGCATTTCTTTTTCAGAAATATTTGTTAAATCTACTATTCCATTTTTTCCATGAAACAAGATTTCTCCTCTTGTTATTTCTCCTGGAGGATTAGGTATTAAACGCATTACTGAAAGTGATGTAACTGATTTTCCTGATCCAGATTCTCCAACAATTCCAATAGTTTCTCCCCTATTTAGCGTGAAAGAAACATTATTTACTGCTATGGTTTTTTCTCCATCTGATCTAAATTCTGTTACTAAATTTTTTACTTCTAAAAGCGTTCTATTTTCCATGGTTACGTAAAAATTTATACTAAAACTTAATATTGTATGTTACATACAACTCCTAAAAGGCAATAAAAATACATTTTTTTATGTGAATTATGCAAGTATTCGAATAACATCTCTTAAGATTTTAGACTACTTACACTATTTTAAAGATAAATTTATGAATATGAGTAGATTGATTTATATTTTAAAGTGGTTTTATAAATTAAAAATCTATATCTCGCACAATAATTGTTAAACAACCATATCCACATTTTTCACTATCCTCTTTAATGGCAACTTCCACCTTATGTTTATTCACATTTGATGTTGTTTCCCATGTTATGAAACCATCTTCTTCCTTTTTATTATTTCCAAGTTTGTCATTGAAATAATCCACATATTCTTGCATCAATTTTTTAGCATCATCCACTACATCAAAGTAGGCTGCTACTTCTATTTCATATAAAACTTCTTCAGTAAAATCATAGGTAACCGTATAGCTATTTCCCATGCTAATTTCATAATCATAATGCAGGTATTGAGGCATATCATCCAATAAAAAATCAGGGCTTTCTAACAACCTAACGGCATCAATTTTAGTTCCTAACTCAACGCCTCTAAAATGTCCTTTTTCTGATTTAATGATTTCATTAAAAAGTGGGCTTTTCTTTTTGGATGTACATCCAAAAATCAATAAAAGCAATGCGACTGGAATAATTTTCTTCATCTTAATTATCAGTTATAATTATATTTTCATCTTTTATGAGGTTTTCATTTCTATACCGCAAAAACAATTGTGTTAGAGCAACTACATCTTTTTGACAATAAACAGCAATACGTTTTAAATCTTTGTCTTCCCAATATACTTGATTTACCATACTTCCATCTATGTCATCTTTAGGTGTTGGAATATCAAAAATAGCGGTAAGCAACCCCAATGATGTATAATGTTTATAATCGCCAAATTTCCATAACTGAAGTGTATCTAAATGAGGTGTTTCCCATGGTTTTTTCCCTACTAAATCTAAAATAGATGGCAATTTTAATCCATTTACTAACCCTCTTCGGGCAATGTAAGGAAAGTCAAATTCTTTTCCATTGTGTGCACAAAGCAAATGATAGGGCTTGTTGAAATGTTTGTTGAGCATCTTAAAAAAAGCCTCTAAAAGCACTTTTTCATCATCATTATAAAATGACTTTAAGCGTAATTTTGTTTCTGAATTTTCGTGTGTAATTACTCCAACTGAAATACAAACAATTTTACCAAATTCAGCATAAATACCTGCTCGGTTGTATATTTCTTCTGGAGTTTCATTATTTGTAGCTAAAGATGTGGCTTTCTTTTCCCAGTGCGTTTTTAGTTTTTCATCAAGCAATTCAAATTTTGGCTGTTGAGATACAGTTTCAATATCTAAAAAAAGAATTTTTTCAAGTTTAAGGTTATCTAACATATATAGGTTGAAATACTTAACAAATGTAGAGATAAATATGCTTTTAAGTTTAGTTAATGTATAAAAAATCTAAAAAACTATAAAAATCTTGATACAAATCAATTTATAGAAACCACCTTAATAGTTAGTCAATCTTTTTTTTATTTCGGCAATTCGTTGTTCTTTATTTTTTTGACGTAATTGGATAGCTGTTTTTGTAAAATAATGATGGGATTCTAAAAATTTGATTTGTAATTCATCCCATTCTTTATCAGAATTTACTATACTTCTTTCCATTAATTCTAACTTTAGTTTGTCAGCAATTTGATAAAAACTATCACCACCAAGGTAATCTAAATCTGCATCACAAATGATTTCTTCTAAATGGTTTTCGGGTTGGTGAGGGACTTTAGTTACAGAAATTAATTGACCAATTCTATCAATCTGTTTTTGAGAATAGCCAAATTGAGGAAGTACTTCTTGGGCTAATGCAGCTCCAATATCTTCATTTTTAGCATATTGTTTGATGAATCCAGAATCGTGATATAATGCTGCTGTTTTAAGTAAAAAGATATCATCACCTTCAATTCCTTCCATTAAAGCAAGTCGTTCAACAGCGGCACAAACATCTCGTGTGTGATTTATATCGTGATAATGTAAGTTATTTGGTAATTCTTTTTCTAAGCGTTTTAAAATATATTTTTCGGCTTTTCTGTAATTAATACCACTATAAATATGTAGGTCAACATATTTTTTAAATAATTCGTTAGGAACAATTCCTTCTCCATTGATTGATAGTTCTTCACGTATTTTTGTAACAAAATACATATCAATCAGCCCTTTGTTTTTAGCTTTTATTTTTCCTCTATACTCAGAAACAAAAAACTCTTTAATGTGTTCGTAAGTAGCTCCAGAAATATTAACCTTACCAACCTCTCCAGCTTCTTCCATTCTACTACCGATGTTGACACTGTCGCCCCAAATATCATAAGCGAATCGCTTGCTACCAATAACTCCAGCTGTAATTTCTCCTGTGTGAATACCAATACGCAACCCCCAAGGCTGTTTGCCTATTGCCTCTCGTTCAGGGTTTTGATTATCAACAAAGCGTTGTATTTCTAATCCTGCTAAAACGATATCAATTGGGTTACTTTTGTTTCTTAGAGGAATACCTCCTGCACACATATATGCATCACCAATAGTTTTAATTTTCTCAATATGATATTTTTCAATAATGGCATCAAAGTTTACAAAATAGTAATCTAATTCTGCAACAAGTTCTTGGGGGGTAATCTTCTCGGCTATCTTAGTAAAACTTTTAAAATCGGTAAACATAATTGATGCAAGCCGATATTGACGGGCTGTTGCTTTCCCTTTATTTTTAAGTTCTATAGCAATTTCTTCGGGTAAAATATTATATAATAGTTGATCGGCTTTTTCCTTCTCGAGTTCTAACAGTTCTTTTTGTATTTCTATCTCTTCTTTTTGTTTTATCACTTCGTGTGTCCTTTCTCTTACTTGAAGTTCTAACAATAGTTTTTGTGTTTTCACACGATTAACTCTTGAAATTATGTAAGCATATACTAAAAGCAAAATCAATAAAATTGTAATAGTTCTAAACCACCAAGTTGCCCATAAGGGAGGCTCAACAATAACTCTAAGTTGGGAAACTTCTTTACTCCAAACGCCATCACTGTTTGCAACCTTTACTTTAAATAAGTATTCACCAGGGTTGAGGTTGGTATAGTTAGCTCTTCTATTGTTGTTTACATACACCCAATCTTCATCAAAATTTTCGAGCATATAAGCATGTTTGTTTTTTAAAGGAAAAGAATAATGCAAGGATGCAAATTCAAAAGAAATAACATTCTGTTTGTGTTTTAAAATAAGTTCGTCTAATTCTGAAATGTGTTTAGTAAGTATAGAATTTGATCCAATTTGAACAGGTTTGTTGAATAGATAGAAGTTTGTTATATAAGGAATCGGTAAGGAAGTATTTCGTTTTACATCTTCTGGAAAAAAGGAATTAAACCCATTTATTCCACCAAAAAACAGCTCTCCATATTTGTTTTTAAAAAATGCTCCAGTATTAAACTCATTACTTTGTAATCCATCGCTATCTTCAAAATTTCTAAAAAAGTTCTTTTTGGTGTCGAAGCAAGAAACACCTTTGTTTGTGCTCATCCACAGATTGTCTTTGTTATCAGATAAAATTCCATAAATAACATTATTTGATAAGCCTTCTTTTTCGGTGAAATAGTCAAATTGCTCTGTTTTTGGATTAAATTTATTTAACCCCCCTCCAAATGTTCCTATCCAAAAGATGCCTGCTTTATCTTCATAGATGGTTAAAACAGAGTTGTTATTTAAACTATTAAGAGATCTTTCATCTCGTTGATAGATTTTTAAAGAAAAACCATTTTCATTTTCAGATACTTTACATAAACCTCCTCCGTCTGTTCCAAGCCAAATAACTCCATTTTTGGATTCATGGATTACTCTAATAACATTAGAAGGAAGGTTTGTTCCTACATTTTTTTTAGTAGTAATTGATTCACAATTTTTTCTGTCTTCAGAAAAAATCAAAATACCATCTTTTGTCCCTGCCCATAATCTATTCTTGCTATCTTCAATGATGGTGTAGGTTCTAGATGTGTTTTTTTCATTACAGGATAATGGAAGAAAAACTTTATTTTTTAATTCAAAAACACCTCCATCTGTACCTGTATAGATTCTTCCTTTGGAATCTTGATAAATACTATAAACACCTTCATTTTTTAGATTATTCTCTTTAGTAAAATCAGGTTTAAGGTAAGAAACAATATTGTTGCTATTCTCAAAAATAGTAATACCTTGATTTGTTCCTATATATAAATTTTCGCTTTTGTCTTGAAAAATTGACCAGACCATATTACTGTTAATAGTATTTGGTAAATCTGGCCAATGCTGATAATGTTTAAAAAATTGTTTTTGTTTGTCAAATTTATTGATTCCAGCTTGTGTTCCTATCCAAATAATTCCAGAACGATCTTCTAAAATTATATTAATTTTATTACTACTCAGGCTTGTGGATATGGTAGCACTGTATAAATAATGATCTGCATTTGAAAGTGATTTTAATTTATACAATCCATCATTTTCTGTTCCAGCCCAAATAATACCTGATTTATCTTCATATAGTGCTTTGATGATTTTATTTCCAATAACATTGTCTAATTCTTTTACTGAAACAATTGTTTTTGTTTGGGTGTTTAATATGTTTATGCCATTGTTTGTAGCTATACCAATAAATCCTTGTGAGTCTTTATGTATGTCCCAAATAATATTACTCTTTAGTTTTGAATTTTCAGTTGTGAATTGTTCTAACACTTTTGTGGTTGGATTATATAGAAATAACCCATTGCTTTCTGTTGCAATTAATAATTCATCCGCATTGATAAAAAGAAGTTTTCTAATTAATAAGTCATTAATTTTTGTGCTTAAAGGAAGGTTGATTTTTGATATCGAATAATTTGAAGGGGTAGTTGTATTTTTTGTTAGTTTAAATAGTTTACTATCTGTTCCAACCCAAACATTCTTATTTTCATCTTCAGTAATACTCCAAACATTAAGTTTCTTAGTGTTTTTGGAAGTTGTTCCTTTTAAAAAGTGTCTAAAATTTTGTTTTGCTCTGTTAAATAAATTTAATCCGTTTTCAGTTCCTATCCATAAATTACTGTCTGAATCTTCAAAAAGAACATGTACAAAGTTATTTGAGATAGAAGTAGAATCGAGCAAATCATGAGAAAAAACGGTAAATTCAAATCCATTGTATAGATTTAAACCATCTTGTGTTCCCATCCAAATTAACCCTCTATAATCTTGAATAATTGATGTTACATCACTTTGAGACAGCCCATCTTTGTAGTTGATTCTATCAAACTTTATGTTGCTTTGTTGAGAAAATGTATTTAAAGAAAATACAACTAGAAGAAGAAAAATTATCCTTTTATTCATAGAATGTAAAGGTAATATAAATTGAGTTCAAAGTTACACTAACTTTTAGTTTTTAACTTTAATCACTTTAAACTCCGTTCTTCTATTTTTTGCTCTTCCTTCAGGATTATCATCGCCATTTGGAAGTTTGTTTGGTGCAATGGGCTGAGCTTTCCCATAGCCTTTAGCAATAATTTTGTTTTTAGCTATCCCTTTGGATAGAATATAAGAAACTGCTGCTTCTGCTCGTTTTTGAGAAAGTGTAAGATTAAATTTTTCACTACCTATATCATCTGTGTGTGAGCTTAATTCAACACCGATATCTTTGTTTTTTTGAAGTATGGTAATTAATTTATTTAACTCTTTTTTTGAAGCTTCGTTGATTTCAAAAGAATCATAGTCATATAAAATTTTTGAGATGATAAAATTTTCATTTTCTGCAATTTTAATTACTTCGTCTATTTCGTTTATTAGCGTTATGATGGTTTTATCAGAGCTTAATCGTTTGTAACTATATTTGTTTTTACCAAATTTTTTGGCTGCATCTATTACCTTTCCATTTTCATCTAATAAAATCACATTCATATCATCATCTTCTTCTAGTTTAAAAAGATATACTTCATCTGGAGATAGTTTTTCAAAAACAAACTTTCCATCTTTATCTGTTTTTGCTCTTCCAATTATGTTTCCTTCTTCATCAATAATAAATATATTCATTCCATTAGAATAATCGCCTGGTAATTTTTTGTAAACCTGTCCAAAAATAGAAATGGTTAATAAACTTTCATCCACTTCTTCAATTAGTTGCAATTCATTGTAGTAAGAATATGGAAGTGCCTTGAAATTAAATTTACCACTACCCAAACGATTCGCTAAAATAACCTTTTCTCCTTTTTCATTGGTTAAATATATTTTAGATTTTTCCAATAAATTTTGGTCGTCTTCATCTATTTTAATAAGGTAATTTTTATCCATTTTTAGTTTTTCAAACTTAAAATTTCCATCCTTATCTGTTTTTGTAGTTTGAATAACTTGGTCGTTCTCATCAACTAATAATAAAGATGCTCCATCTGTTGAAAGTTTGTTGTAACTTAACACTCCAGTTATGGAAGTTTGTTCCAACACATTATGCCATTTAAAACTGTAGATATCATCACTTCCCACGCCTCCTAGTCGGTTTGAAGAAAAATATCCTGTATCTTTATCTTGAAAAGTAATTCCAAAATCATCAGCTGATGAATTTAATGGGGCTTTTAAGTTTTCAACAGGAAGTTTCCATTGATTATTATTTTCGTACACTATCGAATAGATGTCTAAACCACCATATCCACCATGTCCATCTGAGGCAAAATACAACGTATTACTATTGTCTTTGAAGTAAGGAAAAACTTCATCTAAAGGAGTGTTAATGTCTTTTCCTAGGTTTTTTGGCTCACTCCAACCATCGTTTGTTTTTGTTACCATATATAAATCCATACCACCAAACCCTCCAGGCATATTTGAAGTAAAAAAAAGTGTTTTTCCGTCAGAGGTTATCCATGGATGCGCAACAGAATAAGTATCATTATTAAAAGACATAGCAGTTATGTTTGTCCATTTAGAACCTTTTGCTGTTGCTTGATAAATTTTTGAATGATTTACGGATTTTTTTGAAAGTTCTCCTTTAACTGAACGGGTATAAAAGATAGTGTTTCCATCTGACGAAATGCTTAATGGACCATCATGATACTCGGTACTTAATTGACTAGAAAATTCTTTAACTTTTTCAAAATGTTTGTCTTTTTTTGAATAAAAAATAGATAGATATGGACGGTTAGTGTAACTGTTCGTTTTTTCATTTACATAATCAACTTGTCGCTCTGATATGAAAATTACAGCGTCTTTATATGCTAAAGCACAAAAATCAGAATATTTTGAGTTGATATTTTCGACTAATTTCACTTCAAAATTTTTATCTTCGGTTTCCCATTTAGTTATATCATCAATAGATTGCAAAAGCATTTTTCCAATTAAGTTATTTGGATATTTATCAACTAAAGTTTGAAATTGTAGTTTCGCTTCTTTTGGTTTGTTATTATTTTTCAAAACTTGTCCATAATACAAATAATTTGATGGATCATTAGGGTTAAGTTCTACTGCTTTTTTGTAATAGATTTCGGCATTGGTATAATCCTTAAGTTTTTTATAAGAGAAAGCTAGTTTTTGAGTTGCCTCAATGTTGTTGTTGTCTTTTTTTAATACTTTTTCGTACTGTTTAATAGCAGATGGATAATTTTCCTGTTGAAAAAATGCATTTGCCTTGTTTAATTGACCTAAACAAGCAGTTGTGCTAAAAACGATAATACTTATAATAAAACTTATTCTAATAAACATAATATTAAAAATATCTAGGTGAAACTACTTTTGATTTGAAGGTGTTAAAATCGTAACCGATAAATATTTCGTGAGAACTACCATTGGTCAGTTGGGTAGCTGTATAATCATAAGCATAACCCATTTTCAGTGTTTTTGTAATATTAAATTCAGTCATAAAAATAATGGTTTGGCGATGCGTAAGCGTCAGTCCTATTAAAAATTTATTTTTTATTAATAGGCTTCCATTAATATCAATATGACCTTGTTTATTTTGACCTCTTAGTATGGCTGATGTTTTAAGGGTAAGTTTTTCACTAAGAGCAAAAGCCCTTCCAGCAGTCATTGTTAGGTTAATATATTTTCTTGCCACAGAAGTTGATGTGTCTATTACGGATAAATTATATTTTGCTTGGTTAAGATGATCTAAAGCAATACCAGCATAAAATTTATGCGTGTTGTAATAGATTCCAAAATCAAAATTTGGTAAAATAAAATTATCATTAGCCGTTGTTGGGATGGCATCATCTTGGTCTTTATAATCAATTTTAGCCCAATTGTATTGGTAGTTTAAAATTCCTCCTCGTAAGCCAAAAGCTAATTTTCCTTTTCCTAATTTTAATTTATAAGCATAAACCAATGAAATATCTTGTGTTGTTCGTGGTCCAATATTATCATTGATTAATTGAAACCCCAACGCCATGTTTTGATTTTTTAATGGGGAATGTAGTGTAAAAACCTGTGTGGTTGGTGCTCCGTCTAGTCCAACCCATTGGCTTCGGTGAAGTAACACACCACTTATAGCATCTCTACTTCCTGCATAACCTGGGTTTACGCCAAGTGGATTAAACATATATAAGCTATATTGCGGGTCTTGTTGTGCAAAACCTTGTAAGCTTATTATAAACGTAAGTATTAGTAATATTTTTTTCATTTTAAATTTTTTTCTATATTTTTTCTCGCAAAGTTTTTAATTTCCACATTTCTTTAGCCACGAATCCACACTTTTTCATATT
>Ga0210005_1001093_pt1 | contig 18400 bp, 23 predicted proteins | sample CryGey02umfilter_3_FD_183961 | JGI IMG/M metagenome (GOLD analysis project Ga0210005, IMG submission 183961) | Groundwater microbial communities from aquifer in Utah, USA - Crystal Geyser 4/9/14 0.2 um filter (SPAdes) (version 3) | ecosystem: Environmental > Aquatic > Deep subsurface >... | reverse complement strand
TGGCGGCAGAGAACCAACTTGGCAATCGAAAGAACTCTTTTGGCCTATTTAAGGACCTCTTTAACAATGACCGTTATCGGTATAACTTTAATAAAACTTTTCAACTCTCCCCTATTGGTTATTATCGGTTGGCTTTTCATGCCGGTCTCAATTGCCGTTTTTATTTATGGAGTAATAAGATGTAAGGCGACCAAAAAGAAAAATAAAATCTTTGAAACCTTCGACGAGTAATAAATTTACGACAACAACACTCCTCCGTCAACCACAATCTGGCTGCCCGTCATGTAGGAAGACATTTCGCTTACTAAAAACAAAACAACCTTACCGATGTCATCCGGCTCGCCCATCCGGTGCATGGGAATTTTACCCATAAAAGCCTCCAGCACCTTGGCCATTTCAACTCCAGCCGGCATTTTCATTCCCGACTGCATTTTTGCCACTCCAGGAGTGGAAATTCCGCCCGGCGCCACCGCATTGACCCAGATTTTATGAGGCGCTAACTCCAGAGCTAAATTTTTTGTGAATCCCCAGACGCCGTGTTTGGAAGCATCGTAATGAGCTAAACCAACAGATGACGGATGAAGAGCATCGATCGAAGTAATATTAATTATCTTCCCGCCTTTCCCCTGCTTTATCATCTGCTCGGAAGTATACTTTGAACATAAGAAAACGCCTTTCAAATTAATTGAAAGAACTTTGTCAAAGTCCTCAAGAGTCATCTGATGAACAGGAATCGAAGGAAAAATACCAGCATTGTTGACAAGAATGTCAACTCCGCCAAATTCTTTGACTGCTGTTTCAACTATATTTTTCACTTCTGACTCAATTGAAACATCAGCTTTTACACCTTTGACTTTATAACCTTTAGTCGTCATTTCTGTCACGGTTTTATTTATTTCTTCTTCATTGCGGCTGGCCACTAAAACATTAGCTCCTGCTTCAGCCAAACGATTGATAATTCCATAACCAATCCCCACGGCGCCAGTGACAATGGCGGTTTTTCCGGACAGATCCAAAAGTTTTTTATTTGGGACAAATTCCATATTATTTTTAAAATTTTTAATCAATATTTATTTATACCATATTTCAAGAACACCTGGCGGGTGCACTTGTATTTATTCTGGGGTTTCCTTTGTCACAGCTTTGGCTTTTTTTGTCTGGAGATTGAATAAATAAACTAGATAAATCGGAGAACTGAAGACTGATAATCAGATGACGGATAAATCAGATTGTCAGATTTTTTGTGATAGACTAAAATTATGATACGTGATGTTTCTGATCTTAAAATATACCAAATATCATTAGAATTGCTAAAAAAATCAATAAACTCTGTTCCGTCTGGCAAAATTATTCAAAGTAGTTTTTATCTGAATTCGGTCTTCTGATTTCTGATATTCCGTTTTCTGTCTTCCGATTTATCCGAAAACTTTATGCTATAATAATAAAACCATGGACGACTCAGTAAAAGTGATTTTGAAAAAAACTCCTATATATTCTTTAACAATTTCATTAAACCATTGGAAACCCCGAATTTGGCGACGATTATGGATAAAAGGAAATATGAAACTAAACGAAGTCGCTACTGTTTTATATCTTAGTATGGGCTGGGATGGTTGTCATTTGTCTGAAATTACTGCACGGGGAATAAATTATGGAGATCGAACTATAGACCCGCCAGACAACTTACTAGAATGGACAGATTATACTTTATATGATATTGCTAAAAATGGCTTAACTCAGTTTAAGTTCTATTATGATTTTGGAGATGGATGGGAAATGACTGTAAAAGTAAAAGAAGAAAGAAAACTTGATCCCAAAGCTTCTTATCCTGTCTGTGTTAATGGTGAAAACGCCGGACCACCAGAAGACGTTGGTGGTCATCCTGGTTTTGACCATTTTATTAAAGTAATGAAAGATAAAAAACACTCTGAATACAAAGAGTTAAGTGAATGGTGGGGTGATGATTCTTTTGATCCAACCTATTTTTCTATAGACGAGGTAAACTGTTTAATTCAAGACAAAGAAACTTTTCAAGAATTTGTAAATAATAAGTAAATAAAAATCTGCTATCATTTGGTTATGAAACTCCTTACTATAAAACAAGCTAGTGAGTGGGCATCGCAGTATTTAAATAAACAAGTCTCCGAATCAAATATTTCTTATCTTATTCAATATGGAAAAATAAAAAAACATAAAGATAACGGCTCAACTTCGGTTGATATCGACGATCTAAAAAACTACTACCAATCATATAATGGTTTCCGGGAAATTGCTTGGAAAGAAAAATTAGGGGCTGATCTAAACTGGACATTATCATTTGATAATTTTAGGGAAAGTGACACTACCAAACACGTTCACCGTCTTCACCCCTATAAAGGTAAATTTATTCCTCAACTAGTTGAGTATTTTTTAGATAATCATATTGACGATTTTAAAAAAACCACTTTCTTTAAACCAGGCGATATAGTTCTTGATCCATTTGCCGGCAGCGGCACGACTTTGGTCCAGGCCAACGAACTGGGAATCTATTCTATTGGCATTGATATTTCCCGATTCAACAGCCTAATAACTGAAGTCAAACTTATAGATTATGACTTTACATTACTTAAAGAAGAAATAGAAAAGATAAAAAAAAGCATCTTTGACTTTGAAGCTAATAATAAAATTTTTTCATTCGAAAAAGAGCTAAATCAAAAAATATTCGAAATTAATAATAAATATTTTCCCATAAAAAAATCCGAGAATGATAATCTTGGCAAAATTAAAGAAAAAGAAATATTATCTTTTTATGATAATCTCATTAAAAAATATGATATTAAACTTAGCCAAGAAAAAAATAAAACTTTCTTAGATAAATGGTACATAAACAACGTCCGTGAAGAAATTGACTTCGCTTTTAATGAGATTAAGAAAATAAAAGACAAAAGTATTAAAAAAATTCTGAAGTATATTTATGAAAAGATAAAAGAAGTCGCTACTAAAAAGATGTTAGTTTAACTTGTTATAATAAAACCATGGACGACTCGGTAAAGGTGATTTTGAAAAAATTAGACGATATTGACAGCCGTTTAAAAAGTCTGGAAAGGCCAGCCTCAGACACCCTAAGGGTATCCGAAGCTAAGACTGGAAAAATTGAGTGTGATCCTCTTTTTTCCAAAGCTTTGGAAATAATGGATAAACATGATGAATTATCCTCAAAAATGCTCGCTGAAACCCTTAAGGTTGAGTTAAAAAGAGCTGAAACTATCATGGATCAGATGGAAGCGGCCGGACTGGGAACCTGCTACATGAAAGAAGAGTAATCCTTCGGATGAAACCAGAGCTGGGTGTTGGTGATGATTTCAGAGGTTTTGTGACGATTGATAAGAGTTAATTGAAGCTTTTTCAGGCATAATTCTATTCCATTCATAAGTAAATTAAAAATGAAAAATGAAAAATGAAAAATTACAATTAAAAATTTAAAATTTTTACTTTTGAATTGTAATTTTGAATTTTGAATTTTGAATTTTGAATTAATCCAACTTGAATTAGGAAAAATATCCCTTACCCACTGATTTGCCTTTAAAAATCTCTCATAAATGTCACCCTTAACGAAAATCGGCTTCATCTGTAGTACTTCATGGGCAACAAACTCGGTCTTTTTGTATGAGGGAACGGTTAGATTACTTTCATTAAAGAAAAGATTTAAGCAGACTTTATTCGGGGCTTTGAGGACGCCTTTTCTTCTTTTTAGTCCCATAAGAAATGCTATCGTCACGGCTAAAAATCTTCCTGTCCAAAGCCGGTTTTTAGCAGTAATAATAAATAGGTCAATATCGTCATCATGAGAAGCATTCATCATCGCAATTGACCCAGAAAGACCGATTAGTTTTATTTGGGGAAAAAGAGTAAGCAACTTAAGGTAAAGTTTAAATTTTAAGGAATTAAGTTTGGCTTTAGAGATTTGTTGTTCTTTAATAAAATTGTTATATTGTTCTATTGTTGTATTGTTACTTTTTACTTTTGAATTGTAATTTTGACTTTTGAATTTTGACTTTTGACTTGTAATAGTATACTCCGGTAGAGTATATCTGGAACAATTTTTAATTCTTTTTATCTTTTTCTGTCGCTCTAATTTTAAAATCGCCATTTTAAGGGCTTTTTTTGAGGTTTTTTTCGATAAAAAGGTATAAACTTCGGTAAAGTTGGGAGAATAGTTGAAGAAATGAAAGTATTTAATTACTCGAACTACCTCTTTTTCCATTTTTCTTCTATTACCAGTTTAATAAACTTAATTAGCCTTAACTGTCTTTTCCATCGCCATGGTTGTTTGAGTAAACGATATAACCATTCGCACCCGATTTTTCTGATAAATTCCGGAGCGCGAACGATCTTCCCAGATAGATAATCAAAGGCTCCGCCGACTCCCATAGCCACGATTCCGGAAAACTCCTTTTTATGACGTGCTAACCATAGTTCTTGATCCGGCGAACCAAAAGCAACAAAAACCAAATGGGGCTTATAAGCGGTAACTATAGAAAGGATTCTCCCCTCCTCCTTTTCGGTTGGTTTTTTAATATCCTTTATCCCATAGACGCCTTTGAACTTAGCCTGAGAAAATTCCACCCGGTAGCAGTTGGCTAATGATTCTGCTAAATTTGGTCTACCTCCAATCAACAGTACTCTTAAGCGCATATTAGAAGCCAAATTTACTAAATTTTTTATAAGATCAACCCCAGTTAGTCTTTCCAAGTTTAAATTAAACAAACGGCCTGCCAGGACAATCCCGATGCCATCGATAATTTTGATTTGGGCTGTCTCAATCACCTTTTTGAACTGACTGCTTTCTTGAGCAATAATCATATTTTCCGGGTTAAGAGAAACAATATGAAAGAAACCAACCGGTCTATCTATGTATTTTTTAATTTTCTCTAGGACTGTATCTTTAGATTGTACAGTAATCGTTATTCCTAATATTTTATTTTCCTTAATTGTTGACATAAATACTATAGGAAAAGTTAAAAGTTAAAAGTTAAAAGTTAAAAGTTGTTTTTGTTCAAAAAATTTTTTTTGATATTTTACTATTATAATAAACTAAATAGTAATTTTGTGTTCAAATTAGTTTAATTATAATAAATAATACTATATTATATTACTTTTGAATTTTTAATTGTAATTTTGACTTTTGAATTTTGACTTTTGAATTTGCTTTAATTACTATCGGATAGCTTCTTTAAAACTATCTAAATTTTCAATTGCCATTCCCACTCCGCGAATAACACAAAATAAAGGATCGTCAACCACAAAAGAAGAAACTCCTGTGTAATAAGTTACATAGCGATCAATGTTTGCTAATAAAGCGGTTCCTCCGGAAAGAACAATTCCTTTATCAACAATGTCAGCCGCCAGTTCCGGAGGAGTTTCTGATAACATCTCTTTTACACCTTCTAAAATTGATTTTAATGGTTTTATAATCGCTTCATTAACCATTTTTTCATCGGCTTCAAATATCTTAGGCAGACCGGTCTGAAAGTCTCTTCCTTTAACTTCAACCTTTCTAATCGTAGTCGTTGCCGGAGTGGTCTCTAAAAACGCATTGCCGATCTTCATCTTAACATCTTCAGCGGTTCGCTCACCAATAATCAAGTTCAGCTTCTTGCGAAAATAGTTGATTACCGCTTCATCTAGCTTAGTTCCTGCTACTCTTACCGTCTTACTAACAACTAACTGACCTAAAGAAATTATGGCCATCTCACTGGTTCCACCGCCTAAATTAACAATCATATTACCAGATGCTTGAGAAATAGGTATTTTTGCTCCAATGGCTGCCGCTAAAGGCTCTTCTATTAGATAAACATTGCTTGCGCCAGCCTGCTTGCAGGCGGCCACCACTGCTCGTTTTTCTACCTGCGAGGCTCCACCAGGAATTGAGATCATTATTTCTGGCCAAAGTACTGTTCCTTTTAAGGATTTTTTTAAAAAATAAGTGATCATGGCCGAAGTCGTCTTGTAATCGGCAATTACTCCTTCTTTCATTGGCCGCGTAGCAACAATCGATCCTGGCGTCCGACCAAGCATCTCGCGAGCATCTTCACCAACCGCTAAGATTTGTCGATCTTCAAGCGAATAGGCAACGACAGTTGGCTCATTCAAAACAATCCCTTCACCGGCAACATAAACAAGAGTATTAACTGTACCTAGATCAATGCCAATCTTTTTCCGAAAGAACATAATTATATATTGTATAATACACAATAGCTATATTGTTATACTGTTTTTACTATGAAATTTCTTTTCAAAATTTTATTTTTTATTTCATTTTTTGCGATCTTACTGTGGATTATCTCTTACACTCGTGGATATCGTCTTGATCTGGGGAAAAAAACTCTTTCCTCAACTGGCATTCTTTCTTTAACTTCTTATCCAAAAACCGCTCAAGTTTATCTTGATGGAAAGCTTAAAGGCGTCACTGACCTTAATCTTACTCTATCCCCTAATCACTATCAGGTGGAAATAAAAAAAGACGGCTACACTAGTTGGTCAAAAAAGATTGTTCTTAAGGGTGAGTTGGTCGTCAGCTTGGAAGCGGTCCTTTTTCCTCTCAATCCCTCGCTTTCTCCTTTGACGAATAGTGGCTTAGTCAAAGCCATCCCAATTGATGATACGGAAAAGATTCTTGTTTTTGTCCAAAAGCCAGACTTAGAAGATTTAGATAAGAAAAACGGTCTTTACCTTTTTGAGGCTGGTAAAAGAATCTTTTCTTTTTTTCCGGCTTTAAAACCAATCCTTTTGGAAAAAAATTTGGCAGAGAAGTATGATTTTTCCTCTACCCAGGTTATTTTTTCGCCTGACTATAAACAGGCAATAATTGAGTTTAATAATCAAACATCGTCTCAGGCTTTTCTTCTGTCTTTGGAAGAAGAAAACACTTTCCCCTTTGATGTCAGCCTGTCAAAAGATAGCCTTATCACTGCCTGGGAAAAAGAAAAAAAACTAATTAAGATGAAAATTCTGGAAACCTATCCTAAAGATATAGTTAAGATTGCTTCAGAATCGTTTAATCTCATTGCTTTTTCTCCTTCGGAAACCAAGCTTCTTTATCAGGTAAAAACCAATCTTACGCTGCCGATTATCCTTGACCCGCCTTTTATGGGTAGCAATCAATCTCTGGAAACACGAGTCCTTAAAAAAAACAGTCTTTACGTCTATGATAAAAAAGAAGATAAAAATTATCAATTACCAATTTTCAATTATCAATTAATTCAGTGGTATTTCGATTCTAAACATCTTTTAATAAATGAAGGTAAAAAAATTAGCGTGGTTGATTATGACGGAACCAATCAGCAAACCTTCTATTCAGGACCTTATGAAAGTGATTTTTTCTATATTACCTCTGATGGCAAGTTGATTATCTTGGCCAATCTTAATCCTGACGCCAACCAATGGCCAGATCTGTATCTTGTTGGAATAAGATAAGGCAAGATTTACACGGATTTGGTTAAATAGATTTTCACGGATATCTGTGTAATCCGTTTCGTGTAAATCCGTTATTCAAAATCCGTGGTAATCCTTATTAAAGAAGTTCCTTACTTTATTCAACAACCCTAACTGCAAAAACCAATAATCTTTTTAAGGTCGTACCAAGCGGCCAGCACGTCTGAAGTGTTATAAACTCCCGATTAGTCTTTCGGGTAAGATACTGCACCTGAGACGGATCAACTACCTCTTTGCCAATCACGCGGTAAACATATCTTTGGCCTTGGAAAAAAAGATCCACTTCATTTCCAGTTTCTAACTTATTTAGCAGGTAAAAAACCGCATTGTAAGTACCGACATTCCAGAAATAGTCGGTTGAATGGGCAAAAAGAAAGATATGGCCGCCTTCGCCGGGAAAAGCCGTCCCTAAAGCCTGAGCCACTCCATGTTTTAATACCTCAAGGTAAACTTTACTATCAGCTGAATCAACATTAGGAATGATTTTCGCATTGGCGCCGATTTTAGGAATTATAATCGAAAAGTTAGGATCTTCCGGTATTAAGACTTCAGTTGATTTTATATTAAAAACTTTCGCCAGTAAACCTTTCTGACTTTGAGGCTCTGTAGTAATAATTTTCCCAATATTACTAACGTCAGCAACAAAATACTTCTTTTGGATTTTTGTGTCAATAAAATATCTAATTTCTTCACGAACGGGCTGATAAAAGGTTTTTCCGATCATAAACAGACAGGAAAATAGTAAAAAGTTGCCAATTGTACGAAGAACTAAAATACGAAGATATTCACTCGATGCGATTTTATGTATATGTCTACCAATATGATGACGAATTAAACGGGATTTCTTGAGTTTTGTTGCGTTCTTCACTTTTAGCTTTCTACCTACCTGCCGGCAGGCAGGTTTTTAACTTTTTACTTGGTTTGTGTCCTCGGGCTGAGTCGAACAGCCAGTCTTGCCCTTAGGACGGGCCTGCTTTTTCCAGTTAAGCTACGAGGACTAACTACTATATTTTATCAGATTTGTTATAATGATTTCATGTTCATTGTCATCGAAGGCATTGACGGCGCTGGTTGCGAAACCCAGGGGAAAAATCTGGTAAAAATGTGTAGGGGTTTGATTAATCAAACCCCTACGTTAATCAAATATCCCGACTACGACAGAAATGTCGGCAAACTGATTAAAGACTTTCTTTACCAAAACAAAAATCTTTCCGCTGAACAACAGTTTCTTCTCTACTCGCTCCAGTTCCTTATGGATAAAGGGTTGATAGCGGAAAAAAGAAAGTCAGGAATCGTCATTGCTGACCGTTACTTCACCACCGCCTTGTGTTACCAAACTTTAGAAGGTGTTGACCTAAAAAAAGCTCTCCAATTTGCCAATGATTTTCAGATAGAAAAACCAGATTTAGTCTTTTACCTTGATGTTAATCCGGAAACTGCCATCAAACGCAAATTCGGCGAGGACAAGGAAAAAAATCGAAGGGAAAAGGACTTTGAATTCATTAGAAAGACGTATAAACAGTACCAAATTTTGGTGGAAAAACAGGTTTGGACAAAATGGATAAATATTAATGGAAATAAATCTGTTGATGAAGTGACGAAAGACATCTATAATAAGTTAACAAGTTTAAAAACATAAATGGAACGAACTTTAATTATAATTAAGCCTGACGCTGTCAAACGTGGTTTAGTGGGTGTAATCATAGATACTTTTGAAAACGTCGGCCTCAAATTGATGGCAACGAAGATGCTAAAACCATCTAAGGACGTCATTAAGAATCACTATCCAGGGACGCCTGAATGGATTAAGGAAATGGGCGAGAAAACTCTCTCTTCTTTTAAACAGTCAGGCGTTGATGTCAAGGAAAAAATGGGAACCAATGACCCAAACAAACTTGGCCAATTCGTTTATGACCGGCTGATTAAATACTGGATGGAGGGACCGATTGTTGTCATGGTCTGGCAAGGGCCGGACGCGATCCAAATCGCCAGAAAACTAAGGGGTCATACTATCCCTTTACTGGCTCAAACCGGCACACTACATAGTGATTATTCATTCGACTCTTCGACTCTATCTTCAAGTCTTGACCGAGTGATAAAAACCTTTGTCCATGCTTCTGGAGACGTTGAGGAGGCGGAAAGAGAAATAAAATATTGGTTTAAAAACACGGAATTTAAAAATTATGAGAGGGAGATAGACGAATTATATTTGAGATAGTTCTCGACTTCGCTCGAACTATAATATTTTTCGAGCGAGCGAAGCGAGTCGAGAAATAATTTATTATGCAAAAACAAAGAGCTCTGCTAATCATCAAACCCGACGGAGTCCAGAGAGGAATAATTGGCAAAATTATCACTCGCTTTGAAACTGTTGGCCTGAAAATCATCGGCCTCAAATTCGAGTGGGTAACAAAAGAAAAGATCATCGTCCACTACCCAGAAACTGATGGTTGGTTTAAAAAGGTCGGAGAACGGACGTTAACTAATTATGCAAAAAAAGGTCTAGACGCGAAAAAAGTCTTCAAAACTGATAATGCGATTCAAATCGGACGAACGGTGAAAAAATGGCTGATAAAATACTTTCAGGAATCCCCTGTCTTAATTATGGCTCTGGAATCATATGATTGTATTGAAATCTGTCGTAAACTTTCCGGCAACACGATTCCTTTGCTTGCTTCTCCAGGAACAATTAGAGGTGACTTTTCCCATGACACAATAGATCTTGCTAACGAACAAAACCGGCCGCTTCGAAATCTCATTCACGCCTCAGATACGGTTGAAGACGGCGAAAAAGAAATCAAGGTTTGGTTTACTCTTGAAGAATTATTTTCCTACGAAAGAGCTGATGAAAAGTTCATGTATTTAAAAAATGTTTAAACGATAAATTTATGGAACCGCCTACACCACAAATAAAAAAACCGTTGGTTTTGATAATGTCATTTCTTTTGATAATTACCGTGGCAATTGCAGGTCTATTCTATTTCCAAATCCAAAAACTTTCCAGTGAGATATCACAACTACAAGTTCCGGTTCAACCCACACCAACACCAATTGCCAAAAATGAAGTCCTAGGTATTCAGACTAATACCTGTTGTTCTTGTCCAACCAAAGTTTCTCCTTCAATAATTGGCACCAATGGTTGGGTAATCTATGAAGAAGGAAAGGACTATTCTAGCTTCCTTCCTGAAACTTGCCGGAACGTTGTCTGCCAACCCTGTCCTCCACCCGAAGAACAAAATCAAACCAAAATCGATTGCAAAGACCCGAGGCCGGAAGTTTGTACCATGGAATGTATTGAAAACCCTCCCTATATCTGCGGATCGGACGGAAAAAGTTACTGTACAGTCTGCCAAGCTTGTTCAAACAAAAATGTCACATGGTATGAAATGAAAGCTTCTGCTTGTACAAAGGAGTAAATTAAATAATAAAAGGCAGAAACATTTTGGTTTTTCTTTTATATTTTAAATAGCTCTCTTTAAAATGTTTTGTAAGTAATGCCTCTTCTCTTTTTGCCCAGTAAAAAATCATCAAGGTTCCTAAGGGAGCGAAAAATATCAAATAACTTTGTACTAAAAGCTCAACTCCGAGAAAACTTATCCCAATCCCAAGATAGATCGGGTGACGGATGTATCGATATATCCCTGAAGTAACCAATGAATGATTTTTCTTGATCTGATAATTATCAGAACAAGTCCAGTTAGCAGCGATTTCTTTTCTGGCGGAAATTAAGATAATTATGCCAATAATTGATAGGATAAAACCTGCTACTGCCAAAAAATTATTATTGGAAAATTGAAGAATATTTACACCTAACAGTTGGATAAATATGACAAAATATACTGCTTTAGTTAAAGTCCTTTCAATAATATTAACTAACGTGTCTTTTTTCGTTCTCGGCTTTAATTTTTCCGCCTTAAAATATCCGATTAACCAATAAAGCTGCTGAACTGCAAATAGAAAAAGAAGGGTGTATCTTAAAACATTATTAAACTGCATTAGTTAAGTGTAACAAATCTGTAAATTTTCATTTTTTAGTTTTTAGTTTTCAATAAGTTATTAATTAAAAAGTTTTCGATAACCTTACAGTTCGAGCTCGTCGAGAACTGTTTAATATTTTTTCCATTCTCCACTTATAAGTTTTTTCTTTTTTCTTTGATTCCAATCTTTTATCTGTTTTTCTCTTTTTCTTGCTTCATTTAAATCATCGTGTTCTTCAAAATAAACCAGTTTTTTAAAACCATGTTTTCTTGTATATTTCGAGCCTAGTCGAGAAATATGTTGATCCATTCTATCTGGAATATTCCAGGTACAACCGGTGTAATAAGTACTATCTAAACATTCGATTATGTAAATATACCAATGCCATTTACTCATAAATACTTCTCGATTTCGCTCCTTTCAGTCGCTTCACTCGAAGTGTAAATTGAAAACTGAAAAATGTCTATAGACTATAACCTACAAAAGAGGAATTTTGGATTATTATGAAGCTTAAATTTTATCGAACTATCACATTATTGAATCGAGTTTGATAGAATTATTAAATGGAGGCTGCTTTTGTCATACTATTAAATTCTGATTTATATAATTACGTTCGTCGACTTCAAACAGATATCTGCAAGCTTTCTGGCGCTAAAGAGACTCTCAAAATCGAACCGCACATCACTCTTAAATATGCCTTTAATGTCAAAAATATAAAAACAGTGGAAAAATATTTTGACGAAATAGCTAAAACTACTAGGCCATTTAAAATCGAAATTAATGGTATTAATTTATTCCCTACCCAAGTTTTTTTTGTTGACGTTACTAAAAATCAAGCTCTCACCAATTTTCATTTAAAAGTTCTTCGTGATTTAAAGGAAAAATTTTCAGTTAAACCGAGTGAATTTGAAGGAAAAACTTTTCATTTTCATATCACCCTAGCTTATAAAGACATAGCCGTTGGAGCTTTTTCTAAAATCAAAAAATATTTGCAAAACAAAAAACCAAAGTTTAAATTCTCTGTTAAACAATTAGGATTATACCTCCGTCTCAATCCCGAAGAAAATTGGTTTGTTTATAAAGCTGCAGAACTTAACAAAATGATATAATTATTAATTAATTATGGCTACACCATCAGCCGAAGCTAAAAGATTTAACTTAAAACAGTATTATAAAGAACATAAATCACAATTTGTTGGTGCTGAGTTGGCTGTTTTTGGTTTTCTTGCGGCAGTTGGTATAGCAAGCACCAACATCCCGGATATTTTTAGAGTAACAATAGTATTACTTGGATCAGTCTCAGGCGCGTATGGAATTTTACGAGCCGGCAACCAGATACCTCCCCGCTCAAAATAAAATATTAATAATAGTTAATAATGGTGTACGCCGTTAAGTTTGAAGACGTGCTTCATTAACTCCTTAACCTTACGATGAAAGTCTTTTTGGTCTTTGTTATTGGTTAGAATATAGTCACAATAAGCCAAGCACTTCCCTACCTGCTGACCAGATTTTTTTTGGCCGACGCCAAGATCGCGGCGGTCAACTTTGATAAAATCATTCCAGGTCTTCGGATCCCAAGGTCTAGTCCGCTCCAATAATCTTTTAAATCTTAGTTCTCGATTCGCTTTAACACCAATCAAGATAAAACTGGGGTTTTTTTTAAGAAATTCAATTTCGCCTGGATTTCTAATCCCTTCGATAACCCATCTTTGATTATTTATAGTTCGAGCTTGTCGAGAACTATTTTCTCGACTTCGCTTCGCTTCGCTCGAAAAATAAAATTTTATTCTTTCTATTGCTCTTCTTGCCAAGACATCGTCACCATATCTCTTCCTAAGCTGGTCACCAATATCTTGCAAAGTTTTTCTGGTAAATTCTTTGATGCCTTTCTTTTTCAATTCTTCATGAAGAATTGATGATAAAGAAAAAGAAACAAAGCCGAGTTTTTTGATAAGGTAATCGACCAAGACTCCTTTTCCACAAGCAATTTGGCCGACAACGCCAATGTAGACGATATACTTTTTCATAATTAAAATCCGTATAATCTTTTTATTATCTCCATAATCTTTTCTCCCCAAAACAACATCACCATTGTCCCAATTACTATGAACGGTCCGAAAGGAATTTTACTTTTTAATTTCTTTTTATGCAAGACTATCAAAAATGAACCAAAAATTGCGCCCGTGACAAATGCTATATATAGAGCAAGATAGCCTACTTTCCAACTGAGTAAAAAACCGGTAATCGCGGATAGATAGACATCGCCGAGACCCATGGCGCGTTCACGAGAAAAGTAATAAATGAGAAAAATAGGAAGGGCTACTATTAGTCCCGAAATAAAAAAATTGCTATATTGTTGAATTGTTATATTGTTAAAAAATTTGTCTAAAATAGAGAAACCGAATAGTGCTAATAAAATATAGTCGGAGATCAAATGATATTTCAGGTCGGAGAAAAAGACAACTATTAAACAAGAAATAATTCCTAACATCGCTGTCATCCCGAGCGAAGCGACCAAAGGAAGCGAAGTCGAGGGATCTGAAAGAAAGATTCCTCCACGCGCTTCGCTTGGTCGGAATGACAAAACATAAACAAGTGCTATTCCTGTTACCATTTCTACAATCGGATATTGCCAAGATAATTTCTTATGACAATACCGACACTTTCCTCTTAAAAAAACAAACGAAAAAACCGGAATTAAATCATACCAGCGAAGTTTTTCCTTACAATTGTCACAATGACTCCAACCAGTGATTTTTTCGTTTTTAGGAAGACGGTCAATCAACACATTTAAGAAAGAACCTACGGCGGAACCTAAAATAAAAATAAAGACTTTTGTAATCAATGTTGCCATTATTAAAATCAATTATAACTTAGAGATCTTTTTGAAAGCAAAAATAAAGATTAAAACTCCTGAAACTAACAGGATGGTTTTGAAAGTTGATGGTTTATAAGTAGCAATTATCTGATAATCTCCCGGACTATTTAACCTAATGCCAATATAAAATGGAAAGACCGGAAAAGCTGCCTGTTTTTTCCCATTAACCAAAATCTGCCAGTTGGGATGAAAAGTCTGTTTTAAAATCAGAATGCAGTTTGTACATTGATTTTTTAATTTAAAACTAACGGAATATCCCTGCGCAAGTTTTTTTTCTACCTTGTTAACCAAAGTTTGTTCAAATTTTTTTTGATTAACAAATAGCGGGTTTTCCCGCCAGATAACTCTATTATCATCGTAACTATTCTGATCAGACATTATTATTGTTCTGTCAACAAACGCAAATTTTTCATTATTTAAAACAATGACGGGGTAGTCTTTATTGACAAACATAGGACTATAAAACCAAAGATGGGTAATATTTACTAGATTATTTTTCTTTGTCATAACTTCCAAGCTGCTTTTTCCTAAAGTAAACCAGCTTTCAGAATCAACTTTATACAAACTGAATCTGCCTTTTTTTACAATTAATCTGGCAAACTGCGGTGGTTTTTTGTCAATTGGTAAAACCAGATAGCTAACATTATAAAGGTCGTAGTGTTTCTGGTTTTCTTCGTCAAAAAACTGTTCGGTATCGGAATTAGGCGACCAGCTTTGAGGTAAAAAGCCAATCGTTGGAAAACCGTCACCAATATGCAAATCCCAAGATGGATCTTCAAGCGATTTTTTTATCCTAGCTCGTGAAATTAAAGCGGAGTAAAATCCAGATGATTCCTTTTCGTCTTCTCTGTTATTTGAATAAACAGTTAACCATTCACACTTACCAAAATCTTCAAATTTTTCTAGAAAATCTTTAAAAGTTAAATCTACTGTATCCATATTAAATCTATCTCTCCTAAATTTTATTAATATTTTCCTTCGCTATTTTTTTAGGATAAATTTACACCTGAAACGATATGATTGCAAGTAGCAGTCTTGTCCAATGCAAGATGAGCATGAAATGAAACCTGTTTCTAATGCAAAATGAGCATGAAAAATAGAGCGTGAGTTTAAAATCATAGGATATGAATATTACTATGACCGACTCACGCCTATCTAATTCTAACCAATTAGAAACATTTCTTGGAGGAACAAAAGAGATTGTATTCTCTTCTCTAAATTCCAAAAAAGAAAAATATAATTGGATAAGGGAAATTCTTGTAAGGTTTAATTTTAGGTCTTTAAAGAAAAAGGAAAGAGGGGTTGTAAGAAAATATTTAAAAAAGATTTCCGGCTACTCTGACGCTCAGTTGACAAGACTGATAAAACAATATTTTAAAGGTAAGCTTATCTGGAGAACATACAACAGAAATATTTTTCCAACAAAATATACGCCACATGATATTGCGCTCCTTAACCTTACTGACAATGTTCATTCATGCCTTAACGGCTGGTCTACTAAAAAAATATTAATACGAGAGTACAAAGAATTTAAAAAACAAGATTATGAAAATATCAAAGATATTTCAGTTGCCCATATTTACAACTTAAGGAGAACCAGTCAGTATAAATCTCATGCACTAACTTTTACTAAAACTCAAGCAGTACAGAGGAATATTGGAGAGAGAAGAAAGCCCGCTCCTAATGGTCAGCCTGGATATTTGAGAGTAGATACGGTGCATCAGGGAGACTTAAATGGCAAAAAGGGCGTTTACCATATTAACTCGATTGATGAAGTTACACAGTGGCAGATTGTAGCGTCAGTTGAGCAGATATCTGAAAGTTATCTTGAACCAATTCTTTTAATAATTCTTAATCAATATCCGTTTCGTATTTTTGAGTTTCATGCAGATAATGGCAGTGAGTATATTAACAAAATAGTTGCAAAATTATTAAACAAACTTTTGATTAAACTCACCAAATCAAGGAGCCGCCACTGTAATGATAATGCACAAGTTGAATGTAAGAATGGAGCGGTAGTCAGAAAGCATATGGGATATTTTTACATCAGTCAAAAATCGGCACCAGAGATAAATGACTTTTACATGAAATATTTTAACCCCTATCTTAACTTTCATAGACCCTCTCGTTTTGCCAGTCTCAAAACAGATAAAAGAGGAAAGCAGAAAAAGACATACAACCTCTACCAAACTCCATACGAAGCCTTTAAAGGCATTACAGGGGCAGGTAATTTTCTGAAAAGCGGGATTTCATCCCAAAAACTTGATACAATATCTAAAGAATACTCTGATAATGAATTTGCCGCAATTATGGAGAAAGAAAAACAGAAATTATTTAGGAAAATAAAAGTTAATCCTGTTGATTTTTAAAACTCGGTTTCATGCTCATTATTGGATTAGAAAATACTCTTTATAGATCTGCAGGTTTTTCTGAAAGAAAAATTGGATCATTGACATTGTTTGTAATTAAACATTATTCACCAACTCAATAAACTCCGTTTCTACCTCAAGTTTTTCTTTGATTAGTTTTTCTAACGCTAATATCCCGAATCTTTCGGTATGGTAATGTCCTCCGGCTAAATAATTAATCTTTACTTCGCGGAATATTTCTCTGATCCATTCGCTGTTTTCTCCAGTGATAAACAGGTCAACTTTATTATCAACTAAATACTGAATATCCGGCGGAAGAGGTGTCCCTCGTCCAGAAATCGCCACTACCCGATTAATATTTTTCGGACCAAAGTCATATAGAGTCATTGAAGGACTTAATTTATTTTTTAATCCATTAATTATTTTTGCTAATGGAAGATTATTCACTCTTCCAAAATATCCCCATGGATTTCCTTTATGCAAAAAAGGCTTCTCTATTGTCCCGCCGATTTCTTTGATAATAGAAACATTATGTCCTATCTGTGGATGGCTGTCCAGCAAAAAATGATAACCAAAAAGAGACAGATTATTTTTTACTAAAAACGAATAACGGTTTTGGAAAAGCTGATCATATCTGACATTGGGAGGAAAATTAAACACATGATGAACAATCAAAGCTTGAGCGTCAGCCTTTTTTGCCATTTCAAAAACAGTTAAAGAAGCCGATACCGCTAAAGCAATTTTATTAATCTTTTCTTCACCATGATAAACCAATCCATTAGCCATATAAGGATCAACTAAAGAGAGATTGAATTTTTTGTCATATATCAATAATTTGCTTAAAAAATTATTTAAAGAGGTTAATGTAATCATAATATTATTATATCAGCTTAAGCGGATAATTAATTTGGATAGTTCTTCTTTATTCCTGGCTAATTTAATAAGGCCGTTAATCGTTGCATATTGATAGTTTTCAGAAGTTAAAACATTAATTTTAATTTCCTGCTCGAAAAATTTATCCAAACCTTTTATTTGTGAGAGGCCGCCTGTTAATATCACTCCCTGTTTCATTACCTCGTTGACAATCTCAGGAGGTGAAGATTCAATCAATTCTTTAATTCCATCTATGATGAGATTAAAATTGGTGAGAAGCGCTTCTTTTATATCTGAACTCTTTATTCTGACCGACTTGGGCAGACCGGTTTCCAGAGACTTGCCACGAATGGTAATAGTTTTTTCCGTATTTTCAAAGTTCAACAGATCTGTTTTTAACTCCTCGCAGGTAGCTTCTCCTAAAATGACGCCATATTTTAGATAAACATAGTTATAGATTAATTTATTCATATTGTCACCGGCGTTTTTTAAGGTCTTTTGAGAAATAATTCCGCCACTTCCTACAATAGAAAGTTCGATCAATCCGCCACCTAAATCAGCAATTAAATTAGGTTGGTGGGAAAAAATATTCAAATTACAACCAGCAGCTGTTGCCAGCGGTTTTTCAATTAAAAAAACCTGGGACAGGCCATTTTTATAGAGAGCCTCTTCAACGGCTTTTTGCTCTATTTCGGTCGCAATTGAAGGTATGACTGCCACGCCGACCATTATCGGTTTAATTATCTTATTTGAAAAATAGAGGTAAACTGATTTTTCGAGATATTTTTTTATCAAGATCACCTCGGCATCAAAATCGGAAATCACTCCT
>Ga0210005_1001092_pt1 | contig 18412 bp, 14 predicted proteins | sample CryGey02umfilter_3_FD_183961 | JGI IMG/M metagenome (GOLD analysis project Ga0210005, IMG submission 183961) | Groundwater microbial communities from aquifer in Utah, USA - Crystal Geyser 4/9/14 0.2 um filter (SPAdes) (version 3) | ecosystem: Environmental > Aquatic > Deep subsurface >... | reverse complement strand
CAAGATGGCTGACAAACCGACCGTACTATTGACTACAACCACACCGCAAACATGATCGAGCAGTGTGGGCAGATGCTGGTCGTGGATGTAGAAACATCTGCCTTCCAGCCCATATTTTTTATTACACTGGACAATGAATTCAGCATAGCCGCAATATCCGCGATCCATCGGATGATGTTTGAACACCAGTAGCCTGCCGCGTGGTGCGTGACGGGCAAAGGATGCCATTACCTCCTCGATGAAATTCTCAACATAAATATAATTTGAATGCTTTCCAATTTGTGCATCGTTATGCACCTGTAGCGGCACCAGAAAATAGCGTCCAGCGAATTTTTTCGTCAGCATTACTTGCATCCCCCGCTCCTTAAAAGCGTAATACCTTTTGCGCCATATGGAGTGTAGCCAAGGCAGGATCTCAAGCCAGTTGAGAGGGCGATGGTGACGATATTTCTGGAATAACGGCTTTAACAAGCCTGCCGCGAAGTAATACAGCGTTGCCCACAATGCAGTGTGGTAGAAGGTATTGCCCAAAGGCTGCGGAGCTTCAATGGCGGGTGAAGGTCTATTCAGATAAAAGAGAGGCGATCGCGGTAAAGGGGAATAATCGTTGACCCCGAACCGCTCCAGTGTGACGTAATGCGGCCGGATATAACCCTCCTCGAACACGCCAATCTCCAAGCCGTGCCGATGTGCAATCACATGCGCTGAACGATGGATTGGCCGGCAATCACCAAACAGCATCACCGCATCAAAATGCAACTGCTCCAGTAATGTCTCGAAATAAGCTGGCCAATCTTGCGGATTGCCACGATAGTTAAACTCTGCACCGGGATAGAACAGCCAGTCACCCCCGTTGAAATTCACCTTGAACACCTGCGCACCGGCTTGGGTCAAATCCTGTGCCAAACGGCGAAAGAACGGTCCCACCGGGCCCTGCAACAGCAGCACCCGCTTACCCTTGAATGATGAAAGACCGCCAGTAATCACTTATTTTCTTTTCATCGCGATCAGAATTTATAACGAATGCCCAGCGCCAGAAAGTTCGAGCCCACATGTGAGGGTGCAATCAACCCGTACACGCCGGAGCGGTGATGCACCCGCGTGACCAACGACCAATCCCCGTAGCCATGTAATTTCCACTCCAGATCGAACAACAACAAGAGCTGCAAACGATAGCGCTTGCCCGGATCGTCGAGCGGGCCGTCCTCGTAAGACGGCGTGCCGAGCGCATAGGACAATCCCACACCTGTCGCAAAATTCACGCCTGCCGCGCCCAATTCCAAATCGGGCGTATGCAAGGTGTACGCAGCGCCAACCTCGGCATTATCCTGCATCCCGTGATGCTGAGCTCATGCCCCTGCAAGATTGCGGCGAGGGGCGTGCCCTGAAGCACCTTCCAGCGCTGGCCAACAGCCTCGCCTGTCTTGCGTAACCCAAGCGCATTGAAATACGACTTCTCCCAGGCAATATCCCCCGCCACAATGCGCCCCGGCAACTCTTTAAGATTGTGATCCGCCCCCTGCGCCGCAAAGACCGCGACGGAATCAAACAACGCTTGCGCAGGCTCTGCCTGTGCCTGTGTCGCGATGCACGCGATCAGCAATAATGCATTTTTTAACTGCATCCTCACCGCCCCCGCATAAACGTACGCCTGATCCAGCGATAGACACAATTCCACCCTTTCAACCCGACATCACTTTCGCGCCAAGCCAGTAACTCGTCCAGCACCCGCTCCGGGCTGGTATATCGGCTTGTCACACGGCTCAAATATACCGGGTAGAGGATCAGCGCGGCAGCCACCAATTCATCCAGCGCCAACCGCCGGCTGCGTCGCGCCAGCGGAATCACATCCGCAGTCAGTCCCCAGCCCGCATAGAACGGCTGCCCATAACAGGTGACTGCCTTGCCGCGCAACAGCGCCTCGAATCCGGCCAACGAAGTCAACACATGTACTGCATCCACTTGTTGCAACAGTTCCCCCATCGCCGCATCAATCACCACCTCGTCGCACCAGCGTAACGCATCAGCCTCGCCCTGTCCTTCGGCGCGCAACTTCGCCAGCACGTCCGGATGGGGCTTGTACAGCACATAGGCCGCCGGGTTCGCCTCGCGCACCGCGCGCAACAGATCGATGTTGCGCCGGATACCCGGTGCGCCGTAGGCGATCGAGGCATCCGTCTCGACCTGCCCCGGCACCAGGATTACCGCGCCGGCATCGGCCGGCCGTTGCCAGTGCGCAGCACCGACGTTGTATTTGGTCAAACCGGCCGCGACAATGCGTTCTCGCAACAGCTTCGCCCGCGCGCACAGCGCCTCGCCGAACACCTCGTTCTGCAACAGCACCTCCAGATCGGAAGGCGCAGTGGCATCGAAATACATCCCGCCTCCATCCATCACCCACGATACCGGACGGATCAGATCCGCACCCAACCCGACCGAGCGCAGGAAACCGTCTTCCAGACATAGCAGCCGGATATCATTCGTCGCCCGTTCCTGTCTGCCCCATACCACCAGCGTACTGCCGACTGGCGCTTCCCGTCGGCGACGCACAAAACGCACCTCACTACCCTGCAGATAGTCACGCACGATAGGCTTCTTGTAAGGTGAGAAACCCGCCGCATACACCACAGGCGGAAAGCGGTTACGCATCCGCCGCTGTAGCGCGAGGTGTGCCAGAAGCGTTTCCACCTCGCAGCGCTCTCCCGTCTCGGGATCGACATAGCGCGGATACACGATCAGCGCGGCATAGACCAATTGTTCCAGTGTCGCCGGTGAACGCCGCGACGGCGCATCCAGTTCGTCATGCGTCAGTCCCCAGCCCGCATAGAAAGGCATGCCAAACGTGCGCACCGGCTTACCCCACAGCAATGCCTCGAAACCCATCTGTGAAGTCACCGCATAGACCGCCTGCGCCATTTCCATCAGGCGCACCGGGTGCGCATCAACGCTAAGCACCTGCACGCGCGGCATTGTCGTCAGCGCAGCCACATCAAAATAGCCGCGCTTCTTGCCGGCGAACACATCGGGATGAACCTTCACCAGCACGGTGCAATCCGGATATTCATCCAGTGCCGCCTGCAACATGCGTTGAAAACTTTCCGGCTTCGCCAGTCCAAATTCGATGGCAGCATCGCCCAAGGTCTGATCCACCACCAGCACATAACGTTGCGGCAGTTCACCTGCATATTCGCGCAGATGGTTGTACTTCGACACCTGCCCGGCCCGCCATGCCGCGACAAGATCGCGGGTGCGGGCTAACGCCGCATTGTCGAGCGGGGAGGGAACCAGCGATTCAAGACGCGATGGGCGCGTAGCATCGTAATAGATACCAAGGTCGTCCACCACAACAGATAGCGGCGGCTCCTGGATGCCCAGTCCCACCGAGCGCAGGAAACCGTCCTCGACCGCCAGATAGGGGAGATGGTGTTGTTCGGCATATCGGCGCGCGCGCAACGAAGTCGGCTTACGGCCCCAGCCCGCCACGGCAGCGACCGGGCGAAAGAGCCGGCCGAGGCGGCCGGGAACAACATCCGCGCCGAGGAATTTATCCAGGTACGGGATACCCAACATCCCGCCGGAAAAAACACCAATGGCCAATCAGCCCACCTTGGCGGCGGATTCAGGAACGTCGGCGAACAGCGCGGGCCAATCCTGACCGCTCTGCCCGTGCACGACAAAGAATGGATTCAGGATGACCGCGAGATTCCCGTAGCCGAGCGGCTCACCGGACAACTGCACCACCTTGCCGCCGGCCTGCTCGACCACGCACTGTGCGGCGGCCGTATCCCACAACGAAGTAGGCCCGAGGCGCGGATACACATCGGCACTCCCCTCCGCGACCAGACAGAACTTCAGCGAACTGCCCATCGAGATCAATTCGTGTTCACCCAGGCGCTGCAACACCGCCGGCAGCGTATCGCCCGCATGCGAACGGCTGCCGACGACCTTCCATATTTCACCCGTGTGATGTTCCGCGACGCGAATGGCGGTGCGCCCGCCATCGCCGGTCTGTTTGAACGCCCCCACGCCCTGCGCGGCGGCATACATCGTTTCCAGCACTGGCGCGTACACCACGCCGAGCAGCGGCCTGCCCTGCTCGATCAGCGCGATATTCACGGTGAATTCGCCGTTGCGCTTGATGAACTCCTTGGTGCCGTCCAGCGGATCGACCAGCCAGTAACGTCCCGCCGCATCCGGTCCGCCGAAACCCGCCACATCCTCCTCGGACAGCAAGGGCAATTCTGGCGTCAATGCAGCCAATCGGCGCGAGATGAGCAGATGGGCGGCCGCATCAGCCTCGGTCAGCGGCGAATCATCCGACTTTACTTGCACGCCGAAATCCTCGCGTCCATATACCGTCATGATCGCTGCGCCTGCTTCGCGAGCGATATCTTCTATACTGCACAGCAAACCGCTATCGATACGCATGCTCATTCCTTCACGATGCCGCGTTCACGCAGCAAGGCCATCACCCTGGCCGCCGAATCTTCGATGGAGAGCATCCCGGTTTCCACCGTCAGCTCGGGCGCTTCGGGCGCTTCATATGGAGAAGAAATACCGGTGAAATCCTTGATCTCCCCGGCACGGGCACGCTTGTACAAGCCCTTCACGTCGCGCCCCTCACACACCTCCAGCGGAGAGTCACAATAGATTTCCAGGAAATCGCCGTGAGGCACCAGTGAACGCACCCGCTCGCGGTCGCTGCGGAACGGCGAGATGAACGCAGTCAACACGATCACACCGGCCTCGATGAACAGCTTCGACACTTCACCCACGCGGCGGATGTTCTCCACCCGGTCCTCCGTCGAGAACCCAAGATCGGCGCACAAACCGTGGCGCACATTGTCGCCGTCCAGCACAAAGGTATGGCAACCCAGCTGGTGCAACGCTTCTTCCACCGCATGCGACAACGAAGACTTGCCCGCCCCGGACAACCCCGTGAACCACAGTATCACGCTGCCATGGCCGTTCATCTCCTCGCGACGCTGGCGCGTCACCGTGGCGTTGTGCCACACCACGTTGCTCGATTTCTGTTCACTGCTGGGCATTCTCGTACTCCACTCTGTATTTCCATTAAAAAAGCGCTGATTTATTCATCCCTGCGATATATCAGCATCAAATTAACAACCTGCCGTCCCGATCATTGCGAACCGGTATGCATCACATCGAGCAGCCGTTGTCTTGCCGCCGCCGCCAGCGCCGCCCTTTTTTCCGCGTCCAGCGCCAACGCCAAAATCGCCTCGATCCACCGCTCCGGATCGTTATCGAGCAGCAACCCGTCCACGCCGTCCCGCACGAAACCGCGATAAGGCACCACATCGGAATACAGACCCGCCGCCCCCATACGCGTGTAATCGTAGAACTTGATCGGCCCGCGCGCGGCATTGAATGCGCCCGGCAACAATGGTGCCAGCGCGATGTCGCAACGATGGCTGGCCGTGTAGGCGAGATAGTTTGGCCAAGCCATCGGATGCAACACGGAGACACGCGGCAGGCCACCGAAGCGCTTCGCCACCGCACGACCGCCGAACAACTCGAAATGGATCGCCTCCGAGCGCGCCTGCACCTGCTCGATCACAGGCAACAGCCAATCGATCTCACGCGGGTGAGAAGCCGTGCCGTGATAACAAACGCGCACAGTGGGCTTTTGCGCAAGCGTCAAAACCGAAGGAAGCGGCCCCAGCAAGACAGGATCGAAACGTGCATATTTCTCCGCCAAATAAGGCGTGGACACCCAGAACTCGTCGCACAAACGCAGCAGCCGTGTGCGATGCATCCACGCCCGACTCAAGATCTTCCAGCGATAGCGCCAAGGCAGCCCCTGCAGCGCAGCCAGATCGAACAGGTCGTCATCCATGAAATAGACCAGCTTCGCGCCCTGCCGCCGCAAGCGTTCAAGCGCGGCGAACCAGCATCCCGATGCATAACGCGAGATCACCACCATCCCGCAACGCTGCGCATCAAAAGCCGATGCCATCGGCTCGCAACTGCCGTCGAGCTGGGATACCGCATACCCCTTTGCCGCCAGATAGGGCTTCAGGAAGTAATCCGTCGTAGGTGTTTTCCCCCCGGACAGAATCAGCGCACCCGGGCGTTCATCTATTTCCATCATTACTCCTTACCACCATCACTATGTTCAGGGGAGGTCTGATTAAGTCCCCATTCATCATTCCGGCTGGGGCTGGAATCCAGCGACTAAAACATGCTGCGAAGCAGACAAAACCCAATTTTTTGTACCCCTTTGCATAGGGATTTGTTTATCAAATGGATTCAGGCCTCCGCCGCCGTGACGGACTTAATCAGACATTACTTAACGAATTTCACGCCACGGCTTATTCACCAAAGGCGCATGACTTAAGGAAAAATCCGCCCGCTCGTAACTCAAGTTCGGATTGCAGAACGGATCGCACTGCAAAACCTTTTTCCATTTCTTGCGCATGAAAGCAACCTCACGTTTCGCGCGCCGTATTTTCTCCGGCATCAGATCTTTACCACGCGACACAGACTCGTGATGATAAAGCTCGGCATGCGGTGTCCACACCACCCGATAGCCCGCCTCGCGCACCCGCAAACAAAGATCGACATCGTTGAAAGCCACCGCAAGGTGCTGCTCATCCAACCCGCCTAGTTCCTGATACAGATGCCGCCACACCAGCATGCACGCAGCTGTCACCGCCGAAAGCTCCTGTACCACCATCGCACGGTTGCAATATCCAGGTTCTTCGCGACCAAGGAACGCATGGGCATGATTGGCCACCCCGCCCACGCCGACCAGATCGCCCGCATGCTGCACGCGCCCGTCCGGGAAATACAACTTCGCCCCCACCACGCCCACTTTGGGCTGCAGCAACTGGCCCACCATCTCATCGAGCCAGTCAGCTGAGATCACTTCGGTATCGTTGTTGAGCAGGCATACCACCTCGCCCTTCGCCTGCTCCACCGCCATGTTGTTCATCGCGGAAAAATTGAACGGCTGGTCATAACGCAGTACGCGCACCTTTTCGTGCCTGTCCATACGGTCGAGGAACGCCAGCACCTCCGGCTCAGCACTTTGATTGTCCACCACCAGGATCTCGTAACGCGGGTAAACCGTCTTCTCCAGCACACTCTCCAGACAGCGTTGTATCAGCTCCAGCCTGTCTCGCGTCGGCACGATGATGCTCACCAGCGGCGGCACCTCCGGCAGATCGTAGTGCACCCGCCAGCATCCCGCCAAAGTTTCAGTTGCGCTATCGACCACACCGTTTCGTGCCAAATGGTTTCGCAAGGCGCTCATCTCCCATTCCAGTGTTTCCTTGGTTGCGTTTTCATCATCCCTCATGTGCAGCAACACCGCCGGTATGTGAACGATTTTATTTTCCCCGCCTTCTCCGAGCCGATCCACCATCCTGAGCAACAGGTCATAGTTGCCATACCGGAAACAATCGAGATCCAAGCCCCCCGCACTGGCCACCACATCTCCACGTAACGCCACAGCATCCCCGACAAAGTTGGTGGCGCGCAGATGCGCCATGGACCAATCCGGTTTAAATCTGGGTCTACAGCGTTGGCCGCTCGCATCCAGCTCATCATCGTCTGCATAGATGATCGCTGCATCTGGCCTCGCAATTACCTCGCTGGCGAGCCAGTACAACGCATGCGGTGCGAGCACATCCCCAGCTTGCAGGATAATCACCCATTCATGGGCCTTATCGTTTGCAAGCGAGGGGTTGACCTGTTCCAGCCATGCGGCCATCTGTTTTTGCGCGATGCGTGTCACCTCTGCCCCTGCACCATTCACGCCATCGCTCACCGTGTTGGTTGCTGATTCTGCATCCACCACGACACAGGCAAAATCGCGATATATCTGAGCGCCGAGTGATGCCAGAGTCTTTTGAACAGAATCAGGTGCGGAGCCATCGGCCACCACCAGCACATTGAAATGAAGCGGATATGTGAAGCGCGAGATGTGCTTCCCGATCAACCGTTCATCGTTCACATCGAGTTCATCGAATCGCTCCAGCCAAATTGAATAAGGGATGTTCTCCCGCAAGCGGGTGGCCAAGCGATACGAATCCGACAAATTAAAAAACATCTTCCAATAGGTGATCCCCACCTTCTCACGCTGTATGGCAGAAAGTCGGCGGAACGTACCATTGACCCGGTTTGCCATACGCCAGACACGTTCAAAAAACCCCACCCGCCTGAACATGAACATGGATACAGACAGTGCGTCGCCACTGGAAAGTGAAATTAACAATCCGCTTGTATCCTCAGGCAACCAAGCCAATTCGTGAACACGTCCACTGAGCAGAACAGGCAGCAAGATTTCGAAAACATCCGCAGTACCAGCAAAGTGTTTCCCTCGCAGGCGAACCCGACTACGCCCGGCACTTCGCCCAAGCTTGGCCTCCACCAGAGTCCATCCCCAACGTTCCTTATTTATTTCCATTTCCACTTCTGCTCACCTTGTGTACGCTCCGGGATATGAATCAATCCACTGCTGTCCAAAACAGCCGAAACCTGGCGAGCGCCACGTTGATCTGATGCGGGTTTCGGATGGGTTATGACTGGGGCGACTATTTCGAGGCGTTTTCCGATCAACCTGTCTGCAAACCCGCGACCGGCTCACCGCTATACAACCAGAAAATCCAGCCCTCAACCTCGAAACCAATGTCAAACGCGGTATCCGATTTCATCGCATAGCTGAAACCGCAAAACCGGCTCATCGCACCCGCCGGATTCTCATTCATCAGCGCCTGCACCACATCCGGCCTTTCCACATTCAACGGATAGCATCGCGTGACACCGTCCTGACGCATCGCAATATGCACAGCGGACGGCGCGTTCCCCATGACCCAGCCACTCACCACCATGCGCCCTGCCTCAGTCTGCAAGCGACTGCCTGCCTGGATACTTTCCAGGTTCCAGCTATAAATATACTTGGTGAAATCCGCATAGACAGTGCCCAGGTGATCGATGAACGAGCGCAGAGTCCTGAACTGTGGCTGCCGCGCTTGCTGCACCATTGTCGGCGAAACATCGAGATTCTGCCCCTCGTTGGATTGCCCTGCTACCGCTCCATGCTCCAACAGATCGAACTGATTGAGTAACGGCACAAAGTCCGCATAGTGCTTCTCGATAGTTGGCCACGCACGATTCATCTCTTCGCCATTAGGCGCGTATTTATCGCTCGCCAATTGCAACAAAAAGCGATAAAGATCGCTCACGAACGGAGGAATCTGCCCGGGTGCCAACAGCGCATCCACCGCAGAAATGTTATGCCTAAGCTCAGGACTCAAGAACTCCTCGACATATTCAAACAACCCTTGCTGATTCAACTCTGGGTCAGAAAGATCAAGCGCCTGCGATATCCGTTTTAATTGCAAACGTGGCTCTTGCATCACTGCCGCATAAGCAACGAATACCCGCCGCGCACCTTGCGTACCGCGAACAGCCGCAAGCGAATACTTCACCCACAGCAACAACCCCTTGAGCAAGGAAATGCCATCGCGACGATGCAAAGACTCGGCAACCTCCATCGGATTGCGCACCGCAACCAGATAACTCACCGACAAATCCAAATCATTGAAAATCACTTGCCAGAACGGCAGCAGAATCGCCGTGCGGGGATTCTTGAATGCAAAGATCGAATCCGAGCTCAGCTTGCCGCGTAGCAAATTCAAAGCTTGATTGCGCTTTTGAGCGAACTCAGCCCCCAGCAAGGCAACCTCATCAAGCGCATTCAACCGATCCCAACCCGACCCCAACTTCAACAACAGAGAATTATTGAAATCATTGATCTCTGCATCTTCCCAGAAACCTTTCTCGTTATTGCCGGGAATGCCGCCCATCAACTTATCGCCCAAATCAACGCCCAACACCTGCAACCCGCGCGTAATCACACTGGTGCCACTGCGGTGCATTCCGAGAACAACAACAATTCTTTTTCCTATAGTCACATTATTGCTTCCGTATATCAATATTCATACAACTATCTGTCTAGCAAACTTGAGCTTGATTCGCTTTTCTCTTCTCACACAAGCCAGTCACTACAATTCCAACCTAACAACTCCTCAAGCTCGCGAACTCCAACATGATAGATGCCCCTTAGGTACTCACGTTCGTCTTGTGTTTGCGCCGAGTTATAGCTCCCAACATGCATCTTTTCATTTATGTTTAGGTAGTCGGACACCGGGGGTAGTGAGGATCAATATCCAAGAAGGTGGCTATTTTTACCAGCGTATCACTTGGTGTATCACGCAAATCCTCACTCTTTAAGAATAGAGTCTGCTCTACTGGAAAATAATTCCATATCCTCCAAATTTGTTCCACATAAAACCCCCTGTCCACATACGAATAGATTCTATGTTGCACAGGTAGCGCCTCGCGGCATCGCTCTCTTTCGCACTTAATCGCCTCAAAGAATGGTAAAGATTCCGTTCCCCTTGATCATTCCATATTCCAGTGTGAATAAGCTCTTTCAATCGGATTACGCAAAACAAGAATCCACTTCATCGCGGGGTTGTACTCCCATACCCTTCGAGGTGCGGCATACCAATACATATAGATCGGTGTGGCCTCACCAAGCAATCGCCCCGAAAACTCAGGACTGAAGGCAGAGTGATAAGCATCATAATCAACTTCAGTAACTCCGCGAAAACGAGCGTCATTGTCGAAAAAGTACACCTCTTTCTGTTTTGCCATTCCCACCGAAGGATGCGCTCTCAAACAAGAGTCTAACGTTGTCGTGCCCCCCTTCTGCGCTCCGCCAATCAAAAAGTTAACTTTCATAGCCGTCTCTGCAATTAGAGAAAACTCTAATAACCTCTCACTTTCCTAAAGAGGTCTCAGTCATCCAACGCCAAGTCCGAGCCACACCCTCATCCAAATCAACGCGGGGCTGCCAAGCGAACACCTTTGTCGCATGTGTAACGTCCAGTATCACTTTGGGCACATCAAAATTACGGGGAGGTTTAAACACGGGGGCTATCTTCTTACCAGTCACACGCTCAACCGCGCCTAATATTTCCAAGATCGAATGCCCCTCACCACTCCCCGCGTTGAAAATGCCGCAAGCATCTTGCTCCACCACCTTCAGACACAGTTCCGCCATATCAGACACGTGGATAAAGTCTCTGACGATCGCCCCATCACCCCATATCTCTATTTTTTCAGATGCCTCAACTTTGCGCAGGAACGTACCAATCACACCCTGCACACCACCGTGACCTTGCCGCTCACCGTAAGGATTAGAGGGGCGCAAAATGACAGGGCGCAATCCATACAGCCTTTGAAACATCAAAAGGTAATTTTCAATCGCCACCTTCACCACGCCATAGGAACAAATCGGTTGTAGCGGATGCCTCTCCGAAATAGGAACCGTCTCGGGGATACCATAAACCGTTCCGCCTGACGACAGATAGACGATCTTGGTGATGCCCTTTTGTTGCATCAATTGCAAAAGCTTAACCGTACCAACCAAATTACTTTGGATGTCTGCAACGGGATCAAGATTGGAGGTTGATGGAACAGACGTGCTGAGCAAATGAAAAACAACATCAACCCCTTCCAGAGCCTCGGCCATCGCCGCAGAATCATCGAAATGATGCAGACGATATTCCACCTCTGGCAAAGGGGGACGAAATAATTCTGGACTGCGGTCAAACACGCGCACCTTATGACCTGCACGCAACAAGACATCCACCAGATGAGAACCGATGAAACCATTGCCGCCGATAACGAGACCTTTCACCAATAGTTCCTTCATAACCATATCAATGGCAGTTGATATTAAGTTGCATGGTAGTAGCCCCTTCTTAATCGAAAAATTCGGACACGGTTAATCCAGCCAGTTTGAAAGATCAAGATTGGTTATTGACTGAGTGATCTGGATATCGGACTGAAAGAACTTGTGCAACTTATCCTTGCTACTTTCGAGAATCTCAATCGGAGTCGTAACGTGATCTGATTCAGTGTTGTGCCAAGTGTCCGTATCAAATGTGTATGACGTGACACCAATAAATTGCAGAATTTTCTCCAATTCTCCATGTGGATTTTTCAAAAAATCGTCATATTTCAAAAACAATAAGTTTGCATGTTCAAACGTGTTTATGTATGGCATCAATAGTTGCCCATACAAGCTGTTCCTAACATATTCACGCACCCCATGGTGATCATTAATTTTTGATTGCATGTCTAATGTAACAAGTGTCTCCTCAAATGTTCTTTTCTCGATGCCATTACCGTAACACATTTTGTACGCCGAAATAGCTCTCGCTGTTGGCTCACGTAGCATGGCTACTATTTTCACGTCTGGCACAATTTTTTTGAGCAGGATAGAAGAAAACCTAGGGTTGGCAAGGTATGAGGTTGAGGCTTCGCCAAACCACTTTATTTCATCCGTGTGCGGCTCAAATTGGTCTGAATATTCCCTCAACGTAAGAGAAAAGTATGGCGCCGCAAGGGTTGCGTCCTTTAGACCCGCGCTTATTCGGCTCGGCTCACTTGAAAAGAACATTGGCTCTTTTACCGTTGAGATTCTAATTTCAGGATGTTGCGTCAGATAGTTCGCCAATGATGTTGTACCCGCCTTATTGGCACCAATTATTACGAAGTCAGGTAATGTAAAACTGATTTTTCCCATTTTCACCCTTTGCTATTTCTAGTTATCCAACTGCACTTTCCAACGATAAATGGACGGTGCGCTTGATTTGTAGTTTTTGCCAGAATATATGTAAAACGTATTTCCAATTATCGAATTGTCTTTTCCATCTGCATTGATAATGGTCGCATATTGATAACCTAGACCTAGACCAACCTCCGTTTCGTTTACAACCGTTTTGCTAAATTTCCAGGTTATGGCATTCGCTGTCTCGAAAATTTTTATCCACGAGTCCCCACCACCCCAATTTTGTTTAGTTAATATTAGATAGCATTTGCCATTATTCGTATTACATGCAGCATCTGTGTGGCTAATACCATCTATACCTATTCTAGAAGAAACACCGCCGAGCCCTGGAGAGTTGAAACCTTGTTCCGTCAGCTTAAACCATTCACTTACATCCCCTCTCTGCGCTGCGCTAATCACCTCAGCCACCGGCGCTCGTGCAGTTGTTAATCCTCCACTATCATGATAAAAAATATAAAACCAACCGTCTTTAATAAAATAGGGAATCCCTTGGAGGTTATGATTTTCTGGATCAGCATATGGGATGATTATCACGCCTAAGAATACGTATGTCTCCCCTCCGTTTGTTGACCAGCCAAGGCCAATTCTTGTCTTTCCAACCTGCCCATTCCCCCCTGACCCACCATAGTTTTCCATATGGATAAATGACAATATTCCAGCCTCAGCTTCATAGACGTTCATAATCCAATAATTGGCATATGGCTCACTCTTCTTGATTCTGAAAAATTGATTCCTATTTTTTACCCAATTAACCTTATCAAGTTGATGATCGATCTGCCCGGAAAGTGAAACATGTAGAATTTCCCCATACCCTTTATACCACACTGGGACGACCCATCGCTTTTCTGGTGAAGCTGTGTACATCAATACAGGCCCATCTAGCTGAAAATTCTTTACGGGTATGCTGGAATATTCCTCGGCTGAAATTGTTTGTATTGGCGCACCAACTTCTATCCCTGAGACACTAGATACATAAACAAGCGTAGCGACTAGATACGCCTCCACTATCCATTTTTTACATAGCATGGCTATTTGATTAAACCAACCACTGACTGATCAAAGCCAAGTGTTTCGGCTTTTCCGATTTTGACTTTGTGAAAATCTTTACCCCATTCGTTTACAATATACGAGTCTGGCACGTACGCCTCACCATAATCGCCTCCCAACTCATTACCAACGGCAACAAAAACAAATCTTGATTCGTTCTCGTCAAATTTATCTAATTGGGCGCTAAATGCATCGACAAGAGGACTCGTCAACTTTGGTATGACCTCACCTGCATTTCTCATTTTGACGAGCTTTAAAATGTACCTCATCCATGATGCAGAGCGAACAGTTAATAATAAAAGTGGGGTATCCATCTATTTACGGTAATGCTACTATTATGAAATGGAATCAAAGGTCACAACCTCTCAGCGCAAGACTCCCAAAGCTGGGGTTGATTATCCGCGCAACTACGCCGAGTTTTTGGCGTGGTTTCCGGATGATGCTGCCTGCCTTGACTACCTTGACTGGATCCGCTGGAAAGACGGATTTACATGCCCATCGTGCCACGGCTTCAAAGGCTGGCGCATGAAAAATGGTAAATGGTGGTGCGATGCGTGCCGCAATCGCGTCTCCTCCACTGCGGGCACGATCTTTCACCACGCCAGAACGCCGCTTACTGTTTGGTTTGCCGCAGCTTGGCATGTAACCTCGGCTAAAAACGGCGTTTCCGCCAAAACACTGCATCGAATCCTCGGATTCGGGTCCTATCAAACCGCTTGGGCGATGCTGCACCGATTCCGGTGCGCGATCAGCAATGCCGTGCACGACATGCTGTCCGGACACGTCGAAGTGGATGAGACCGTCTTTGGTGGTGTCAGGCATGGCAAGCGCGGTCGCGGAGCCGAAGGCAAAGTGCTGGTGGTCGTTGCTGTGGAGTTGCTTTCCCCCAAGGGTTTCGGGCGTTGCCGGTTGCAAATCATTCCCAACGCCGAAACCGAAACGCTCAAGGCATTTATTCAGAAGCATATCAAGCCGGGCTCGACCATCTACACCGACGGGCTGACATCCTACCCCGGCGCAACCAAAGACGAATATATCCACCAGGGAACGTCCGTCAAAGGCTCCGGCAAGGAGGCCAACGAGGTCTTGCCGGGCGTACACCGCGTCGCCGCGCTGGTTAAGCGCTGGCTGATGGGCACGCACCAAGGATCCTTCGAGGAGGAACACCTGCAGGCTTATCTTGACGAATTTGCGTTCAGGTTCAACCGCCGGAAGTCCAAGCATCGGGGCATGCTCTTCTACAGGTTGATCGAACAGTGCGTTTCCATGCATCCCGTGTCCTTCCGTGAGCTTGTAGCCAATCCCAACCCTAAAAATGAGAAGCAGGAGTTCGCCGTGCCACTCAATTTTCTCAATAAAGCGCCGTCATCGCTGGATATTTCTGTGCCAACGCATCCTTGGCGGACAGTATTACCGTAAATAGATGGATACCCCACTAATAAAATCCCACCTTCTTTCAGCACTCGATGCAATTCTTGAATATAGAAACTAGCGCTTCGTTCTGACAGGTGGGAAAAAACGCTATTAACTACAATTGAGTCAAATTTATTTGACTCAATTGGAAACTTGCTCCCGGGATCAAGTTTTATCAAGTTCTGTCTACGTAAGCCCTGTTTCTCTGATAAGGCTAACGCCTCAGCGGAAATATCCGCAGAAAAAATGTTCTCTGGTTTGAGATCAATACGCGCAAGTTGCGAAAATCTTCCCCAGCCACATCCAAAATCTAGCATTAGGGCATTTTGGCTCAAACAATTTGCCAATAAAGCTTCTTTCCTAAAATAGGAATACAACCTCACCCCATCCTCAAATGCCTTTAAAACACTTCTACCGTTATATTTTTCGGTTATTTGACTATCTGGCGGCAATCTTGAAAGGCCTAGTTTTTCTCTATCATGCAGTAAAGCATCTGTCACTTTCTCTAGCGAGAGATTGCCAAAATTATCAACATAATTTTCATTATTCATTGATGTAACTCCATTCTAAAAATAGTTATCTGGGTGATTGTTGAGATATTCCAAAATATCCCCTAAGTTGGTTTAGATAATTAAGCGCTTTATCCTGAAGTTGCTTTGATGGTGAGCTTATTTCATCTGCAATTTTTTGACACTTAGCAACCTCTTGGAAATGACCAATTACCTTGGTTGATTGAGTCACACTATTAGTGTGGCGACGATGAGAATTCAGTGGCTTTGCGCAGAAAAATATCTCTCCCATCTTTAGCGTGTACATATAGACAATCCAATCTCCCGCCACTCGATACTCAAACAGCTGGTCGCCGATCTCTGCCAGCGCCTGCTCCAATGCACTGCGTTGGAATACGACTGCACTTACATTCGGTATTGTGTTTTTGATACATAGCGCATTGCTTATTTCATCCAGCCCATTGTGGACGTAATCATTCTGCCAATAGTCTGCTACGTCTTTTGTGTAGTCGAGATAGTTCTCAGCCAGCACCAATCCGTTTTCGTCGATCTGTTTCGATTGGCTGAAGGCTAGTGACAAATTGGAATCCGCAAATCCTTTCACCAACTCGCGCAAAAATTCTTTTTCGGCCAAATCATCGGCCTCTGCGATCCAGAGTAGGTCACCTCTGCACAGTGATGTTCCTTTTTTCCACTGGCGGAAGACAGACCCGGAGTTCTGCTCATTCACGATCAATTGACCTTCGTATCCTGTGTTGTCCAAATAGGCTTGGATGACGTTTGCACTATTGTCACTAGAGGCATCATCCAGCACGATGAGTTCATACACTGGATATGTTTGGTTACGGATAGTGTCCAGCCTGTCGGTGATGAGTTTTTCATAGTTGTAGTTGGGTACAACAACCGATACGCGCGGCATCCCATTCAAATGATGCATGAGGTCAAGCGCATACTGTTTCAATGAGGCTACGCAGGTGTGATTGGTTCTTTGTGGCTCGGAGAGCAATTCGATCACTTTGCGCGCAAAATCATCCGTATTTTCATACGCTGCCAACCTGCCGCCTTGCTCAACCACGAAATCATTTGCACCGGATGCGCCTTGGAAGGCGACAACGGGGACGTTTACTTCTGCCGATTCCAACACTACGTTGGGGAATGGGTCTTCACGCGAAGTCAGTGCATATACCGATGCAGCTGCGTAATATGCCATTGGGTCTTTGTTGAATCCAACAAAAAGGATGCGATCCTGCCGATTGAGTGCCTTTATTCTCTCCCTGACGAGTTTTTCCTTATGAACGTCAGAATGACCGACCCAGATGAATACGGTATTGGGCTTTGTCTGTAAAACACGCTCGGCCATTTCGACAAAAAGACCCGCGCCTTTGCGAGAATCAACGTAGCCGATGTTCAAAACGATTTGGCAGCCCTGTGGCAATTTATGTTTCGCACATATTTCGCGATAAGCGTCGGCCTTTCTTTTCTTGTATGGGTTACGGCGTAATAACCCCTGCGGTCGGACGATAACTTTTCCCGATGCGATGGGGATGATGGTTTCAAATTGTTGGCGCACGAGTTCTGCGGGGAAAACAACTTTGTCTGAATATCTGGCGATATTGGCTGCATTGGCTTCTTGCTTCATGCTGCGTATCACGCCGGGCAATTCGTGGATCAGGCTCAGCACGGTGAAGCCCGCTTCTTTAAGCGTCGGTACGATGCGCCCACTGACCACTGTGCTGGTGATGGCATCTTTCACCCCTTTGGCTCGGAGTTCGTGAAGAAATGCACTGACGGATTCATCACCGGCTTCTTGTGCATTCAAGACTGCGCCTATTTGGCTGAAATCATCAAGCAGTCGTCCACCATCCAAGGCAAGAATAGAAACTGCGACTCCGTTCTCTTTTAAGATTTTGGCTGTTTCAAGAATCAGGAATTGCGCGCCATGCGGGTGGCAATCATGCGTGACGATCAACGCCGTGCCATTACGATCCGTTCGCTTGGTTTGATCCAGTGCGTTGCGTGTCGCTTGCAGGTAGGCATAGCCATATTTTGCATCGGGTTCGAGATGTGCTCCTTCGGCCCATTCGTTCCATGCGTTGACAAAGATAAGTCTTTCGTCTGGCTTGGCGATGCGTTGCTCGGTGTCTTTGATGGCATTTTCAAGCCAGCGCTGATACAGCGATGGCTTGCTGTTGAGAAATACGGTGGCGCGATTTTTTCTGCGTGCGGTGTTGTCCCATGCAGGGCATACGCTGCGATGCAGGGTGTAGCCGGGACGCTGATATTTTTCACTACGCTCCACGAATACGTTCCAGTCATAAACCGTGCAGCCAAAATCGTCGCCCAAGGGGGTCACGGTGTCGGTGATGTTGGGCGGTGCTGAGTTGTTGGGAGGGAATTCGATCGCCGCATCAAAATCGTAGAGCGAAGGATCGACCGCTTCGAATGATTGTGTATAGGCCAGGTAAATTTCACCAATGCCGTTTTCGCGACACCATTTTCTCCAGCGCTGCGTAGTGACCTTGGCATCAGGCAACAAGCTGGGGCGATACACCATCAGCAGCGGCTTGCCATCTATGCGGATATAGCGCTTGTCGCGCATGTATTTTGAAACGTGCTGGATGAAGCCCAGATCGTCTTCTGGCGAGTGTTGCTGCGCCATGAGTATCTCGCTCTCCAAGCCATCCCAGCGACGGCTCCAGTTCTCGTTCGCCCAGCACAGGCAAAACGGGAAATCTAAACTGGGATCATTCAGGTAATTTTCAGTGGGCGTTTC
>Ga0210005_1001080_pt1 | contig 18531 bp, 21 predicted proteins | sample CryGey02umfilter_3_FD_183961 | JGI IMG/M metagenome (GOLD analysis project Ga0210005, IMG submission 183961) | Groundwater microbial communities from aquifer in Utah, USA - Crystal Geyser 4/9/14 0.2 um filter (SPAdes) (version 3) | ecosystem: Environmental > Aquatic > Deep subsurface >... | reverse complement strand
GAGTGATAGCCTCAGTTGTTTCAGTAGCTTTTTTCAACACAATAACCAACTGAGAAAAATCTACGCCTCCAGTTATGAGACCAACTGGAGGCATAATAATATCTTTGACTAGAGAAGTAACTATTTTCCCAAAAGCTCCACCGATTATTACTGCAATAGCCAAATCCACCACGTTGCCTTTGATAGCGAATTTTTTGAATTCTTTAAACATAACTTTTATTTGTCTACCTAGTCTTAAAATGAAAAGGATTTGACCATTTGTTGAACAGCTGGTACAAATTTTTCAAAGTCACCTTGTTTGCCTGTGAAAGTTACTATATAAACATAATCATCCCAAACAGTGTAGGCTTGTATTGTAGTATTTGGAGTTGTTTGTCCAGGCATTGTACCAGTGTAAATAAGAAGTTTGCCAGGTTCACCACTAATTTCCATATCTTCTTGTTTGGTAATTTTCAAATTTGTCATGTATTGTCCCAAAGCGTCAGTAGTTTGTTTATTAAATTGTTCTAGAGTCATACCTACAGAACTAAAATCTTGGATCATCACGCTGACATTTTCTTGAAATTGATCGACACTAGATTGTAAGGGAGAGAAAAATTGTACGAGAATTGGACTTTTGCCGTCTTGTTTGGTCCAGTCACTTGGGTAATCAATACTAACACCTTCGGCATCATTGTTGTAGGTCAAAAAGTTTGTTGGCACTGTAGTATTTGTCGTTGGTTGTGTAGTATTGGCATTAGAATTTACTGTTGCAGTAGGTGGAGTATTGGTGGTAACTGGTGCTGGAGGAGTTGTTGTCTTTGTGCAACTTGCACCTCCCAAAATTAAGGCAACACTTAGAATACCTAGAGTTAAAAAATGTTTTTTCATAAATATTATGATTAAAATTAAATAAAATAAAGTTATTTCTTACATAAGGTATTTATTATTTAATAATTAAAATTTGTTAATAGAGTTAATCAATTGTTACGCTCTACAATAAAAGCTGAAAGTTGACGTAGTGGCTCTAATTCCATACCTAGTCCAGACAATTCTTCTAATGCTTTTTTGTACAGTTCTTGTGCTTTATTTTTTGATTCTTCTAGACCAAATAGTGATACATAAGTAGATTTGCCTCTGGCCTGATCAGAACCATTTGGTTTTCCTAAAATTTTGCTATTAGTTTCTACATTGAGAATGTCGTCACGGACTTGGAAGGCTAGACCAATGGCTTTGGCATAGTTATCCAAAGCTTGTTTTTGTGAGTCGCTAATTGTGGTACAACTAAGGGCACCCAAACGAACACTGGCAAGTATTAGCGCCCCTGTTTTTTTGCTGTGCAAAGTTTGTAATTGTTCTAGGGTTATTTGTTTACCTTCTGCTTCCATATCTAAAACTTGTCCACCAGCTATACCAGGTGAGCCATTGGCTCTAGCTAATTCAGTTATCATTTTCAATCTAATTATAGGGTCAGTTTTCATCATTTTATCATTGGCTAATACTTCAAAAGCTAAACTTGGTAGGGCATCACCAGTCAACAGAGCTGTTGGTTCGCCAAAAGCTATATGACAGGTTGGTTTGCCACGTCGTAGCATATCATTGTCCATACCTGGTAAATCATCATGAACTAATGATGAGGCATGAATGAGTTCTACAGCGCAAGCTGGGCCGTCTAGTTGCCCTAAGGTAACGCCTAAAGCCTGTCCAGTAGTATATACTAATATTGGTCGGACTCTTTTACCTCCATCCAGAGTGGCATAACGCATGGCTTGGTGTAGACTAGTTGGTATTTGATTTTCATCAGGGAGCCAAGATTGTAGTGCTACTTCCACCCGCTTTTGGTATGTTTTTAGCATTTCCGTGAACTCCATATTATTTATTTAATAATTAGTGGTTTGGAAAAAAAGTTCGGGTCTAATTTAGTAATGTTGTCTCGTATTTTTTGTCTTATGTTTAGTAAGTTTGTGTAGGTATAAAAGAAATCTTCTTTTTGGTCTTTTATAAGTGTATCAAATGTTGGTTTTTCACGCAAAACAAAATTGGCAAAGCTCTCTGCAATATCTTCATCCGGGTCAGTAGCCGCATATTCTGTCACAAAGTTATTTGGATATTCGTCATAGAAATATTGGACAGCATCTTCACTGCCACCATCAACATTATTATACCATTCATCAAATAATTTTCCATCCCAAAATTTCAAGTAATATTGGTAAGAGTAAGAATTTTGGTAAAGACAACCTTCTGATAGTAAGTGAGTGTTGCAAGTATTTTCATCATAGTTATTATAATCTACTTGAGTTTTATTTAGAGCGAGTAAATGCCCAAATTCGTGAACCAGTGTATAAATAAAATCTTGACTATCAAACATTTGTCCATTTTTGAGGATATCTACTGGATCTATGACTAGTTCCCATTCGTTATTGTCGTTTAAATACATTGAAGCAAGATTTCCCTCTTTACCATCAGTATTTATAATAAATTTTTCAATATAATTTTTTTCATTTATACTTGCAAAAATTTGTGAAGCAAAATTCCAGAGATATTCGTGTTCGGAAATATTGTAAGCCTCATCTCTATATTTAGCTTCATTTGTAAAAGTATTTTGTCTTAGAGTGTTGTCTATATTTATATCATAAGTAACAAGATTTATTCCTTCTTCGTTATTATCAGTGTATGATAGGTTATCCAGGTAAGAAATTATGTTGTTGGCTATTATGGCTTGGTTTGTATTGTTTGTTGGCAATTCAGTGACGGTCGAATTTTGAATAATGTCATTTTGAAAATTTATATTGTCAATTGACCAATTGTTGGTGGTTTTGGTGTTTTGTGTAGTATTTCCAAAAGGCCAAAAGTAGAGAGTAATAAAGGAAACGATTATCAAAGCTAAGACACCTAAAATAATTTTCCAAAGATGTTTTTTGAAAAAAGACAGTCTTATTGGCGGAGTAATTTCTGGAGTTGCATTTTCTAAATTTGAGTTGTCTGTAGGTTGGTTTGGCAAATTATCTTCCTCCATATGGTTTGAAGTTAACTACCTTATTGTAAAATAGAGTAGGGGGTAAGTAAGTGATTAATTTGTAATGTTTGTCTATTAATATCAGTATAGCACTTTGATTTTTAAATAAAACTCTTTGTGTTGATAAGATTTCTATGGGGGAAACAAAAAACTAGCTAGATTTGTTGGCTGGTTTTTTGTAATAATATATATAACGTTTGTATTTTTAATTTGATAACCCCAGCAACCTTTCCTGCATTTCTTTTTGCATTTCTGGACTAAATTGATTTGTCATTGCCAGACGTCTTTGTAACATAGATTTTTCAATATCAGTACGTTCTGGAGCAAATCTTTTTCTAAAAGTTTCTCCACCACCACTTATTGAAGGTTGGACTAATTCAGCTTTTTCGGGCAAAATGTTTGCAATTTCATTCCATTTTTTTTTCATTTCTTTGAGAGAAGCTGTGGTTGGTTTGAATGTTACATAAGTATATTGTTCACTTTGGTAGGGAATACCAAAGTCTTTGCCCTTCAAAATTTTTCCACCTAGTGCTTCTATTTTTCTTTTTGTATTTTCATCTATTTCAAAATAACCATCTATACTTTGTATTTCTCCATATTTACCACAAAAACCAGAACATTCTGTGTTGTAACCTTTATGATAAAATTCAAATAAGGCATCACGAACTTGTGGATCAATCATTTCACGAAAAGCACCAATAAGAATTTCTTCATCGGTCGGGTGAGGATTTTCTTGGATACGTTTTTCTGTCTCAGCATCTGTACCTAAGTTTACTTGCTTACGTAGCGCTATAAATTCTTGTAAACGTTCAAGTTCTGGGTTATGTGGTTCTTCATTCATATAAAGTTGTTATACATTGACTAAAACAAGAAAATTGTATAAAATAAGATACTTACATTATAACACAGAGTTATTTATACAGCCAAACAATTTATGTGGTACAAAGATATCAAAAAACCAATTCTAGCTCTAGCCCCTATGGTTGAACCCACCCTTCGCGAAGGGTGGGGCGAGAATCTTAATTTTACGTTATGATATTCAAAAATGACAATAGACCTTTGTTAGCTCTTGCCCCTATGGCTGATATGACGGACTGGGCTTTTGGGCAGATCTGTCGCCAAGTGAGTGGTGATGATTTTGTGATATTTCGTGAAATGGTCAGCTCAGAAGCAATTGTACGAACCAATAAAAAAACTCTAAAAATGTGTGAATTTGATACTAATGAATATCCTATAATTCAACAAGTCTTTGGTGCTTATCCAGAAGTAGTAGTCAACGCTGCCAAACTTATTGTAAAAAATTACAAACCAGATGGAATAGATGTGAATATGGGTTGTCCGGTGCCTAAAATCGCTGGGAAAGCCGATTGTGGCGCAGCACTCCTAAAAGACCAACAAAGGGCTTATGAGATAGTGAAAGCCTTAAAAAACGCAAATTTGGGCGTTACAATAAGTATAAAGACCAGACTTGGTTGGGCTGATAATGATGATATTTTGAAGTTCGCACCTCTCATGGAAGAAGCTGGAGCTGACTTTATTTCTATACATGGTCGCACCAAACAAGAAGGATATACAGGAACAGCTGATTGGGAAAAAATTGCGCAAGTAAAAAAACTAATTTCTATTCCAGTCTTTGCCAATGGTGATATCAAAAACAACGCCGATATCAAGCGTTGTCTAGAGATTACTGGAGCTGATGGAATTATGATTGGTAGGGGAGCACTTGGTAATCCTTGGATTTTCAAAGGAATGAATAGGGAAGATATACCACTAGATGAATTGAAACGAGTCGTAATAGAACATGCCAAATTGCATATAAAGCATTATGGCGAGAAAGCTATTACAACATTTCGCAAGCACTTAGCTTATTATTTTAAAGGTATGGCAGGAATGAAAGAACTTAGAGGTGAATTGGTACGAGTGAAGAGTATTGAGGAATTAGAAAATATTATAAAAAAAATCCCTGGTTAAGAGGGATTTTTTTATATTTTATATATCTTCTATTTCTTCTAAGGTTACATTTTCTTTAATTCTTAAACCTTTGTTTGGGATATTATCAAATATAATGTAGAACCTTTCTTTACCATCTTTTTGACCTCGGTATATTTTTCCTCGTATCCCATGGTGGTAGAGGTTATGTACTGGTTTTGACCGATCGATATTTTTTATTTCTTCTTCTGTAGCTTTTTCAATTCCTTTGTCATCTTCTAAAAGAGGTGATAGTTTATCTTGTTTTGTTTTGGAAGATTCCATAGTTGTTATATATTCTTCCCAAGTAAGTGAGCCTAGATCAGCACGTGTACCTTTGGGATTGAAAATTGATGGTGTCCCATTTTCTATAGTCATAATTTTGGAATTAATAATTATCTTTTTATTTTATCTTTTATTTGTTGTAGTTTAAAAGAAGTTATTATTTTGTTTATTGTTATACCTGATTTCAAAGGGAAAAGTTTTTGTGTGGTATCTTCTTTTGAAGATGTAGTCCAGTAAGTTTTTCCGGTTGTAGACTCTATTACTGAACCTAACACACCATATTCATCTAATTCTATTCTATTTGACATACCACCAAATTCTTTATTAGCCCAAACATCTCCTTCTTTTTCAAAATCTACTAATATATATCTTTTTGTCCCATCAAGTTTGTTACAGATATTTTTTTCATATTCATTTATTGGGGGTCTTCCAAGTACTTCAATTCCTTGTATATTTTGTTGTACATCTGGTTTTCCAAACATATTGTTTTTTTAAAATTGATATTTTTAATTTATCAGAATTATCAATATTTGTAAATACTATTTCTTTTTTGCACAAATAAGCAAGTTTCTGAGCAAAAGAGAAACAGTAATAGGTCCTACACCACCCGGAGTTGGTGTGATGAAACTAGCTTTTTTGACAGCCTCAACAAAGTTGACATCGCCATACATTTTTTTATTTTCAAAAGCAATTCCAGTGTCAATAATAATTACATTTTTCTTTAGCATATTTTTGCGTATCAAATTTTTTTTACCCACAGCACTAATTATAATATCTGATTTTTTCAAAGTTTTTGCTAAATCTTTGGTGTGTTCGTTGCAAGTCGTGATAGTGGCTTCTTTGTTTAGTAGCATTATAGAAAGAGGTTTGCCAACAAGTGCCCCAGCACCAACAATGGTAATATTTTTGCCTTTGATGTTTAGTTTGATACTTTTGAAAATCTCAAGTACAGCTTGGGGGGTTGGGGGAGTGAAGTCAGCAGTTTTCATCACTAGTTTGCCAATGTTGGTGTTAGTAAGACAATCTACATCAATAGCAGGATTCACAGCGTCTAAAACTTCTGAAGTGAAGAGTGGTTCAGGAAGTGGAAGCTGTACAATCATACCTTTGATATTTTTTTCTTTCTTCTGAATATCTTTGATATTTTTTACCAATTTTTCTTTTTCGATATTAGCTGAAAAATTGTATATTTCAAAATCAATACCAGCACAGATGGCGGCTTCTTGTTTTCTTCTAACATAAGTTTGTGAAGGTTTGTCGCTCCCAACAAAAATAACAGCAAGCTTTGGTTTGAAATCAAGTTTACTTATTTCTAGTTTAACTTCGTTTAAAATTTTTTGCGCAATTTTTTTGCCGTCTATTATTTTTGTCATAATTTTTTATTTAACCCAAAGAAAATTTTTCAAAATAGATTTTGCTTCTAGGTATACCTAATTTTGTGAGTGTTTTGGTGACTATTTTCATCATTGGTTTTGGTCCACAGATGTAGAAATCTCTTTCTAAATAGTCTGGCACCAAACGTTTTATTTTGTCTTCGTCCATATAGCCGTGTTCATCTTTGTCATTTTTTTCTTGACTTAAAACATGAATCATCTTGATATTTTTTTCAACAAATTGTGTTTGTTCTCCTTGAAAAATGGCATCTTCACTAGTGCGATGACAATTGAAAACAATTGATTGATAATTTTCATCTAGTGATTTCAAAATAGATTGTATAGGAGTAATACCTACATCACCAGCGATAAAAGTCAGCTTTTTGTTGTTTGTTCTTTTGGTGGTGAATATTCCATGTGGACCATCAATCACTACCTTAGTTCCAGGTTTTACATTGGTAATGTCTGAGCTAAAGTCGCCAAGATTTTTTACAGTAATTCGTAAGTATTTATTTTTAGGACTAGAAGAAAAAGAGAAGGGATGAGCTTGTAAAAATCTTTTTTTGTCCAAAAATCTCCAGATAGCAAATTGTCCGGCAGTATATTTGAATTTGTCCAAATTTTTTCCAGACATATAGATAGATGTCGCGCCACTTTCATCTTGTTCTATTTTTTCTACAAAAAATTCATGTTTGTAGAAACTATAAGCTGGTAAGAAAAATCGATAAAACCCTAGATTAACAAAAGTAAAAGTATAAAGTATTATCCAGTAAGCTTGGAAATAAATATTACCTAAGAAATCTCCACCAAGTTCCATCTGGTGTTCAAAAGCTATGATAATAGCAATGTAAGAAGCTAAGTGTACAAGATACCATGTTTCATATTTTAGTCTTTTGAAAACTATCACCAGAGAAGATACAAAGACAAAGGTAAACAAAAATACAGCTATAATAGCTGGTAAAAGTTCAAAATATTTTATAAAAGTAGCTACTTGAGTGAAGAATCCAACATTGCCACCAGCATAACCAACAATAACAAAAAAAGCGTGTGCAAAGATAAAAAATAGACTGAGGAAAGCTGTGATACGGTGGGCATTGGATAATCTATCAAAACCATAAAGACGTTCTACCCACTTTACTCGACCTATCAAAATCAATTGTAATAAGACAAAGAATACTGATAATAACCCTGTGATTCTGGCAATAGAGATAAAGGCATCGGATTTTCCTGTTGTAAGCATGGCCCCTGAGTTGTGAAACCAAAAATAAGAAATAATGCCAAGATTAAGTAAAAGAAAGATATTTAGTAAGATTTTTTTCATATTTATCTATAATATATTTATTGACGAAATTATTATATACTTTCTTGGCTAAAATATCAAGTTTTTATTGTTTTGTTTCAATATAAACTAAATGAAACGAAGTTACTTATTTTGTAGCTACTTATCCCCAGTTGACCCTCTTGCAGATAACTAATACTATATTAGTATAATTTATCTAATTCTTAATATAAGAAAATATGCAAAAAAATTTTTTGAGTTTAGTTGGCATTTTTGGCGCAACTTTACTATTGGGTGCTGGTTGTAATTATACTGCTAATACTGATACAAGTTCAGGTGGCGATAGTATAGTTACACAGGAAGAAAATAATATGATGGAAAACGTTGAGGGTGAAGTGGTAATAGACGTATATGGTCAAAACTTTAGTTTTTCACCAAGTGAAATAAAAGTAAAAAAAGGTGACAAAGTGACTATCAATTTCAAAAGTGCAAGTGGCTTTCATGATTTTGTCATAGATGAATTTGTTGTCGCTACCAAACAAGTTCAAACAGGTGGGGAATCATCTGTTACTTTCATCGCTGACAAAGCTGGTACATTTGAATTTTATTGTAGTGTTGGAAAACATAGAGAGATGGGAATGGTTGGTACTTTGGTTGTGGAAGAAAATGATGTCATGATGGGAGAAACTAGTTTGTCAGGTTCAGCCGATGCTATGAAAAATGATACAGACCTTAGTGGAGAAATAAATGCTGATTTAAAATTGGATCTTTCAGATGATATGAAAGAACCAGCAGGTGCTTACGAAGATTATTCAGAATCAAAATTGGCTTTGGCAGATAGTGGCAAAGTAGTACTTTTTTTCAAAGCTAGTTGGTGTCCAACTTGTAACTCTCTAGATAAAAATGTTGTAGCTAACTTATCTGATATTCCAGCTGGTGTTCATATTCTAAAAGTTGATTATGACAATTCTACTGAACTCAAGAAAAAATATGGTATCACTTACCAACATACTTTTGTTCAAGTAGATGCACAAGGAAATCAAATTACAAAATGGGCAGGCAGTCCAACTCTTAAAGAATTAGTCTCAAATATTAAATAATATTTTTTATGACTTTACTTGTCGTAGCCTTCATTGCAGGTCTTCTTACTATTTTGGCGCCGTGTGTTTTGCCACTCTTGCCAATCATTGTAGGAAGATCAGTCGATGGGCAAGATAAATATAAACCACTTATTGTTAGTGGGTCATTGGCAGTATCAATTGTCTTGTTCACTTTGCTTTTGAAAGCTAGCACGGTATTTATCAATATTCCACAAAGCACCTGGAGTTATATTTCTGGTGGTATTATTATTTTCTTTGGTCTTATTACTGTTTTTCCTGGAGTTTGGGAAAAAAATGCCCTTAAATTTAAATTTTCCAATAAATCAAATCAAATTCTTGGCAAATCTGCTCAGAAAAAAGGTTTTTGGGGAGATGTCTTGGTTGGTGCTTCACTTGGCCCAGTATTTTCTAGTTGTAGTCCTACTTATTTTCTGATTTTGGCGACAGTCTTGCCACAGAGTTTTGCCAAAGGTATTTTGTACTTAGCTGTTTATGCACTTGGCGTTTCTGTTATGTTATTAGCCATTGCTTTCATTGGACAAAAGCTGGTGAAAAAACTTTCTGGTTTTGCCGATCCAAAAGGAAAATTCAAGAAAACTCTGGGAATTATTTTCTTAGTTGTAGGTATTGCAATTTTCACAGGTTTTGATAAAAAAGTAGAAACAGCAATTTTGGAAAGTGGTTTTTATGATGTCACTGGTTTAGAACAAAGATTATTGACAACTCCAGTAGAAGACAAAATAGAAGTTGAGGGTGTAATGAACTTAAACAAAGAAGATCAAATGAAGATGAATAAATCTGCTTGGTATCCACAGTATGAAGAATTGGTAAATCCTAGTGGTTTTGTCAATTCTGAACCTTTTAAACTTGCTGACATTGTTGGTAAAAAAGTAGTGTTGCTAGATTTTTGGACTTATAGCTGTATCAATTGTCAACGTACTTTGCCATACATGCGTGCTTGGTATGAGAAGTATAAGGATCAGGGTTTGGAAATTGTGGCTATTCACACGCCAGAATTTGCCTTTGAAAAATTGCATGACAATGTGGTGAAAGCCGCCGAAGATTTTGGTCTTACTTATCCGATTGTGCAAGACAACGACTATGCGACTTGGCGTGCTTATGGTAATCAGTTTTGGCCACGCAAATATTTGATAGATGTCGATGGCTATATTATTTATGACCACATTGGAGAGGGTGGTTATGCTGAGACAGAAAAATCTATCCAAAAAGCGCTCAAAGAACTTCATGATAGAGAAGATTTGTCTGGTGAAATAGATACTAGTATTAGCAAAGTAGAAGCTGACACTTCACAAGCTGGGAGTCCAGAAACATATTTTGGTTCAGCTCGTAACAAAAATCTTGGCAATGGTATTAGTGGTAAGTCTGGATTGTTTACTTATGAATTGTCTGATAGTTTTTTAGCTGACAAACTTTATTTGGGAGGGGAATGGCTATTAGAAAAAGAATTTGCGACAACCAAACAAGCAGGAGATAAAATTGTTTTTAAATACAATGCTGACAAAGTTTTCATCGTTGCTGAAGCAGATGATTCAATCGAATTGGAAATACGTCGTGATGGAGAGCTTGTGACTGACAACGCTGGTAAAGAAATAATAAATAGTACAGTGAATGTAAAAGACAGTAAATTGTATAATTTGATTGATGAAAAAAATGGCGCAAGTGAACATGTCTTGGAAATTACCGTGAAGAAGTCGGGGGTAAGGATTTATACTTTTACTTTCGGCTAGCATTGATTTAAACAGATTTAGACTGATAAAAAACCCGCCTTTCGCGAAATTTGGGGTTTTTGTTTGACAAAATTACTTAAATAAACTATTAATTATAGTTGAAATTCTTCCGCGTGGGGCGGGAGAAAGGAGGGATACAATGACGTTGAAATCGTCATCGAGATTCTTCGTGCGTTCTTCTTCGCGGTTGAGACATTTATCAATCGTTTCTCGCAAGACGTAGAGATGCGTTTTGCGAGATGGCAGTTAGAACGTGCGAAATGAGTGAGTGTTCGTCCCGAGTCAAGTTCGGGGCGGACGCAACACAAATAAAAAAATTTGAATTAAAAAACATCGTCATGGCTGACGATGTTTTTTAATTATATTATTTTCTTATCTAAGAACTTTTGGATTTAGGTTAGCTTCAGTAGTAAACATTTGTGGATCAATAGTTCTTTCAAAACAGACTTTGCCAGTGCTGTGTGTCCAGTTTTGTGATAGATAAGGAAAAGAATTTATCACGCCATATTTACTTTTGTTTATGGCATCTTCACTAGTGAATTCTGTATCAAAATTGGCGCATAGTTCAAAAGTAAGATCAGATTTTATAGTGTAACTATATGGTTCATTTGTTTTCGGATCGGCAGGAATCATGAAGCCTGTAATATCATTTTGTAAGAGAGATAATTTTTCTGGTAAAATATTTTTTTGTTGCCAGTAATTGACTATTTGGCCTTGAATATCAGCCAAATTTTGTATTCTTGTATCGTCAAATTTTTGTCGTCTTTGTTCTTGTGGTGAACCAACTATAAAAAATCCTGCTATGACACTTCCCAACACTACTACTGATAAGATTGTCGCTAAAATTTTTAGCATATTTGTTTTTTCATTTATTTTTTTCAAATCCCACATATAATAAGCAAAGACTGCTCCTGCGACCAAAAGTACAACTAACACTTTCAAGAAAAATCTAATAGTAAGTTCACCTTGTAAGAAATTATAAACAAAAGTCATGAGATCAATAATGATAGTAACTGCAGCTAAGAAAAGTGTGAAATATAAAAGCCACTTGCGAAGTCTGAAGTCTTTTTTTTCTGGCACTAGTCTAATATCTTTTTCAAGTAGCCAAGTAGTAATTATAAAAGCTGGAACAGCAATCAAAAGTACAGAGGATGACCATGTGACACTATTGGTAATACCGTCAAAATAGTAGTTTAACGGATCTGGAAAAAGTTTGTTGACGTATTGAATAAGCAAGGTAATGAAAGCTACTACACTGAGATAAAATGTGAAAATGTTGAAAAGATGCAAAAAAGCATCTTTTGGTGTGTTTTTTGTTGGCTGATCCATATAATTATAATTAGATGAATTATATTTACTTAATTCTAGTATAGCATTTTCCACAAAAAAAACCAGCTTTCGCTGGCTTTGAAGATTTGTGTTAGGTTTCAAACTATAATAGTTACCTTATCATTAGCAATATAACACTGCGCATTATTTATCTCTTTTTCTTCTTTATTTTTGTTAGTATATTCCAAAATTACTTTACCAGAGTTCAATAGATTGAACATTTCGGCGTGTCCAGACAAAATTTGGATAGCACCAGAAATACCTGGTACAGTGACACTTTGTATGTTTTTGTATTCTTGTGTTTCTTTGGCAGAAGTTATAGTGCAGGTGAGCATAATAATTTTTTAGGAATGACAAACTTATGGTTATCATCCCTGTCTTTTTATCTTTTTATCTTATTTCTTATTTATATCATCTAAAGAACCAATCATATAAAGTTTGTCCAAATCAACTTCATCAAATTCACCTGAAAGAATTCTTTCACAACCTTCCAGAGTTTTATCCAGTGGTACATAAACACCTTGTTTGATATTGAATGATTTAGTAACAAAGAGTGGCTGAGTCAAAAATCTTTGTAATCTTTCGGCTCGTTTGGCCACAATTCTATCTGTACGAGATAGCTCATCAATGCCGAGAATAGCAATAATATGAGAAAGTTCTTGGTATTGTTGAAAAGTAGCTTTTACTTCTGAAGCTATTTTGAAATGATGTTCACCGGTAATTTCTTTGTCTAGTGCCAGAGAATGAGAACGAAGTGGGTCAACAGCTGGATAAATGCCTTTTTCAGCAATACTACGTGATAAAACAAGAGATGAGTCAAGGTGAGAGAAGATAGCCACGACAGCCGGATCTGTCAGATCGTCAGCTGGCACATAGACAGCTTGGATAGAAGTGATGGCTCCTTTGTCACTTACCAACATTTTTTCTTGCAAAGTCGCCAAATCTTTTTCTAATGTTGCCTGATAACCAAGTTCAGATGGTACTTTGCCAAGTATAGCGCCAAGTTCCATCCCAGCCATAGTATAACGAAAAATATTATCAATAAACAAAAAAACATTGTTTTTTAGGGTATCACGTAAATATTGTGCAGCTGTCGCAGCGGATAAACCAACACGGGCGCGACTTCCTGGAGATTTGTCCATTTCACCAAAATAAAGAGCTGTATTTTTGAGCATGTCCAATTCTTTCAAAGTTTCATACAAATCATTTCCTTCGCGAATACGTTCGCCAATGCCTGCAAAAATTGAGTAGCCAAGTTTTTTGAGAGCCATGTTGTGAATTAGTTCAGTTATCAAAACTGTTTTTCCTACACCTGCTCCACCAAATAGCCCTATTTTATCGCCCATACGAAAAGGGACTAGTAAGTCAATTACTTTGATACCAGTTTCTACAACTTTTTGTTTTTTGTTTTGGAAAAGATTGTCCACTTTTTTGCTATCATCATAAATTGACAAAGAAATTTTGCTTTTGAAAGCTAATCCGTCAATTGGATTACCAAACATATCAAACATGCGTCCCAAAATATCTTTAGATAGAGCAACTGACAAAGGTTGGTCGTGGCTAAGTACTTCTTGACCTTGAAAAATACTGTCCAGTGGTGAAAGCCCAATAGCCAAAACCGTATTTTGATCTTTACGTTCAATAATTTCTAAGAAAGTATTTTCATTTAGGTTTTTGGCGACAAGTAAGGTGTGGATAGCTGGTGGAGAGGAGTCAAAAGAAATTTCGGCTACACCACCACGAATAGAAGTAATTTTTCCAGAGTTATTTTTCATAATGTTTTTACTTTATGGGCTGTAAAACTTTCCAATTGTCTGGTTGTTATAATCCGACGCTGGTCTTTTTTGAAATTTAATTTTATTTTTTTGATGAGTTCGTCTGTTTTGACTGTGGCGTGTTCCATAGCTACGGTGCGTGCAGATAATTCTGACAATTTGCTTTCCAAAATTATTCTGTGCATTGACATAGCAATATATTTTTCCAAAAGTCCGGAAAATATTTTTTGTTTGCTTTGGGCAAAAATAGGTAAACCTAATTTTTTTGTTTGCTCTGGTTTTTGTTGTTTTGATAAAGCAAAATCAAAAGGTAAAAATGGAATAAGTGTAGCTTCTTGTTCGGCCAATGACAAGAAACGTGGGTAAATAACATCTATATTAGACAAACTTTTATTTTTGAATTTTTCAAAAAGATAGGCCGTCAGTTCTAGTATTTGCTCTCTTTGTGGTATATCAGAGAATTCCGCAAAAGTTTTTTGAATAGTTATTTTTTCTTCCAACAAATATTTTTCACCTTTTTCTCCAACAACTACAATAGATTCATATTTGTCTTTGTTATCCAAAAATATATTGGTGATATTGTGCCAAAGTCCACCAACTAAACCTTTGTTGCCACTAATAACTACAAGCATTTTTCTGTTGTTTTGCCTTGTTTTCAAAAATTCATGTTGGTTGTCTGTATAAAAATCAGAAAGTCTTAGCATAATATTTTCAATATTTTGGGCATAAATATTCAAGCTATTTACTTTATTTTTTAAGAAATGAATAGAAGAAGCTGCTATTTTTTCAACAGTTTTGACAGTTTCGGAAACATCTGAAAAGCCTTCTATCTGATTTTTGTAAGATGAATAAGTTTTCATATTTATTTTTCTATCATGAATTCTTCTTTGAAATCGGAAAGAATTTTTTGTAGTTTTATTTTTATTTTTTTATCAAAAATTCCTTGTTCTATTTTGTCTAAGACATCAGAGTATTTGTTGTTTAGTAAATCTAAGAGCATTTTTTCAAATTCACTCCATTTGTCTGTGCCCATATCATCAAAGAAACCTTCTTCTACTAGATAAAAGAGAATTACTTGTGCAGGCCAAGAAACATTGCTATGTTTTTCCTGGGTCAATAGCTGCAAGGTAAGATCACCACGATGGATTTTTTTTTGGGCAATATCACTGACCACAGTTTCTAATTGTGTTAATTTTTGTAGTTCTTTGTGTTGGGACAGTGAAAGACGAATACCACCTACAACTTCTTTCAAAATTGCTGGTTGAACTTGTGAACCAAGACGAGAGACAGAGAGTCCAACATTGACAGCTGGTAAAAAACCTTTTTGTAAGAGACCACTTTCAAGATAAATTTGTCCATCAGTAATAGAAATGATATTGGTTGGAATAAACGAAGTGATGTCGCCCTCTTGTGTTTCAATAATAGGTAAGGCCGTAAGTGAGCCGCCACCATTTTTGTCAGACATTTGAGCAGCCCTTTCCAATAATCCGGCATGAATAGAAAAAATATCCCCAGGATAAGCTTCACGACCAGGGGATCGTTCCAAAAGTAAAGAAATACTACGATAAATTTTGGCATGTTTGGAAAGATCGTCATAAATAATGAGAGCATCTTGTCCTTGGTCACGAAAATATTCACCAATCGCACAACCTACAAAAGGAGCCAAATATTGTGAAGCATAAGAATCTTCGGCTGTGGTAGCAATCACAGTGGTATAAAGAAAAGCACTATTATTTTCAAAAAGCGCGGTCATATCAAGCATTTTTTGTTTTTTTTGTCCACAACTAACATAAATACAGATGACTGGTGTTTTGGCATGTTTTTGGTTGAGGACAATATCTTGAACCAAAGTAGTTTTGCCAAGCTTCTGGTCGCCGATAATAAGTTCTCTTTGTCCACGTCCAAGAGAAAGGGCTGCATCAATAATTTTTATGCCAGTTGATAAAGGTCTATTGACAGCTTTGCGAGCAATTATGGGAGGGGCTTGTTTGAAGATTTCATAAGCTGTACCTTTTAGTTTGCCCAATCCGTCTCGCGCCTCACCAAGACCATCTAACACTCTACCAACAATTTGGTCGTTGATATTGATACTAAAAGTTTTTTGACTACGGAAAAGTGGCTTGTCAAGTGGAGTGTTTTCTGAAAAAAACAATACTTCTACCAAATCTTTAGCAAATCCAATTACTATGGCAACCGGATTTTTTCTCTCGTTCATTATTAGTTCATGCAAAAAAACACCAGTGAGGCCAGTTATTTTGGCTACGCCAGAAAAATAGGAGACGACGTGTCCTACTTTTTTTTTAGTTTTTTTTGTAGAAATAGTCTTAATCATTTAGATCTTTTAGACGTGATTTAATTTGTTTTATTATTTTATCTTTTTCAGTTTCGGCTTCGGCATGAATACGTTTTTGCATATTATCACTAATATTTTCAGCTTCAGTAATTATTTTTTCTGCTTCTTTTTTGACTTTGGATAATGTATTATGCCTCTTTTTTTCAAATTCAGTTTTTTCTTTGTCCAATATTTTTCTTTCCTCTACCACTTGTTGCATTTCTTTTTCATCATCTTCAATACGTTTGACTATGGGCTTGTATAATAGTTTGTTGAGCAACCACAAAAGAATAGCAAAGTTGATAATCTGTGCTAAAAGCAATTTTAGATCTACACCTAAGCTACCTAGTAATTGCATAAAAATTTAAAACATTGATTACACTGATTTTTTAAGATTACACTGAAATAAAAAATCATCTTTATTTAATAGTAAGTTTATTTTACAAACTTTAAGATAAGCGCAATGACTAAAGCATAAATAGCAATAGCTTCGGCAAAGGCAATGGCCACAATCATAGCAATTTGGATTTTGCCAGAATTTTCTGGATTGCGAGCCATACCAATAAGGGCGGCTACACCAATCATACCAATCGCTAAAGCTGGACCAATAGTACCAATGGCCATAGTAAACGCTGATGGATCTTGAGTCATATTTTTTGTTAATTATTAAATTTGATTAAAAATTTTGTAAATGATATTTTATTCATTAGCTAAGTGATGTAGGGTACTGGTTTTTATAAAAGTCAAAGTCAAAGCAGCAAAGATAAAGGCTTGAATAATGCCTACAAATATTTCCAAAAACATGAAAGGTAAGGGTAATATATAAGGAACTAGATAAGAAACTACTAACAACAGAACTTCACCAGCAAATAAATTTCCAAAAAGACGAAAAGAAAAAGATAAAATTTTTACAGATTCAGAAATAATCTCAAAAATTCCTAAAATAAAATTCATAATTCCGTGAAAATTGAAAAATCTTGCCAAAAAACCTTTGAGACCAAGTGCTTGTAAAGAAAAAAATTGGATAGCTAAAACTGAAAAAATAGAAAGGGCTATGGTGGTTGTCAAGTCACTGTTTGGTGATCTTACCAAGGATGCCATCTCTGTAGCAGATTTTTTGACAAAAATAGCATCGAGGAAGCCTGGTATGAGAGCAATGATATTGGCAGTAACAATAAACAAAAAAAATGTTGCAATGAGTGGTAAGATTTTTTTGGAAAGTTTGCGATTGTTAGTTATTTTATCACATAATTGCAAAAGTTCATAAATCAAAATTTCTATTCCCTTCAAAATTATATTTTTATGTCCTTTTTTGTGAAAATAAAAAATAACACTAGCAACAAGTAAAATAATAGTTACCAAAATAGATGTCAAAAAAGTGTTGGTAATATTTAGTCCAACAATATTAGCAACATACTCTGATTGTAAACTAATGTTTAGCATTTGGTTTGTCATTATCTTTGTTGAGTAATGGTTCTAACAAATGAAAAACTTCATAAACAGTAATAACAATTCCAGCAAAAAGACCAAGTAATAGTAAGTAGGGGGTGGTGCCAAATTTTTTGTCAAAATAATAACCAAGAAAAATAAAGCCGGCAATAGGTACCACAATAAAAAATCCTAGTTGCCAAGCAACGGAAATGGCATACATTGTTTGAAATGTATTTTTGGTGTTTTTCATAGACAGGCAAAAAAACAGAAGTCAAAATCTAGAGAGTATTATAGCACAAAAAGAAATAGTAAAAAACAATTTTGTGATTAAAATAGTATTACACTTATTTTATATTATATTACTTTCTAGAAAAATTTACAAATAAAAAAACAGACTATTTTAGTCTGTTTTTTGAAATATTTTAGTTAAATAACTTAAATACTATCCAAATTCCAAAAATACCTCCAATAGCAGTACCAAGCACTGAAGAAAAAGAAAAAACACTGGCTCCAAACCAGACTGGCACATAAGCACCAATCGTACTACCAATTATCATCCCAAGCATGACTAATTTTTTGTCCATATGTACGTTTTTATTCTGTTATTTTATATTATAACAAAAAACGTAGCTTATTCAAGCTACGTTTTTTTGATTCAAATTATTTTATCTCTTCCAAATAAACTTAGTAAATTTCCAAGCATACTTAGCGACGAATAATATGATGAAGAAGTAGAGAATATATTGTAGTACTATCAAGATCCATAGTACAAGATTGATACTAACATCCTGGACAAGTTTGTTGGTATCTGTCACAAAAGATTTGATAGCAAGTTTCCAAGAATCTTTTAGATTTTGTCCATCAACAAATTTGTTTTCAATAATATAAACATTGAAATAAGTATATTCAAGTCTAT
>Ga0210005_1001075_pt1 | contig 18580 bp, 24 predicted proteins | sample CryGey02umfilter_3_FD_183961 | JGI IMG/M metagenome (GOLD analysis project Ga0210005, IMG submission 183961) | Groundwater microbial communities from aquifer in Utah, USA - Crystal Geyser 4/9/14 0.2 um filter (SPAdes) (version 3) | ecosystem: Environmental > Aquatic > Deep subsurface >... | reverse complement strand
ACCTTTCCCTGGCGGCGGTCAAATCCAGGTTGTTGCGCGCGCGGGAAAAAATGCGCGCCCGAATGAGTACGGCTTGCCAAGTGCGTTTCGATGAACAAGGCAGGGTCTCCGACCACGTCCAGCGCTAGATGACGCGCTACCCGCAATCATTAATCTGAAGGAGTTCGGAGTTGGTTGGTGGTGGGGTGTTCAAGAAACGGCTGAACGACAATATGCACCGGTCAATCATTATGGCCAAGGCAGGCAAGCATTGGATATATGCCTACCTCTTTGCGAAGAAGGACCGAGAGAACATCACGCCGAATGAATTGACCGCCTTCAAGAAATTGGCGAAAGACTATGCGAGTGCCGGAGAAGACAAAATTGCCGCATTGTTGGAGAACAAGGAATTTCTGGAGATCTGCCATGACGACTAAAACTACTACAGCAAAACCAAAGAGTGAAGCATTTGCAGCCATACATAGTGCAGCGAGCGGATTGCACCGTGCGGGCGCCATTACCAAAACAACGCTGCGTGAATACGACGCACTTTGTCTGGATTCGGCGCCGGAATTCAATGCCAAGGACATCAAACGTATTCGTGAGCATACTCACGTTAGTCAGCCTGTATTTGCGCGCTATTTGAACACCAGCGAGTCTACAGTTCAAAAGTGGGAAACTGGACAGAAACGCCCAAGCGGGATGGCTCTTCGATTGTTGAGAGTGGTTGAAAAGCACGGTCTTGAAGTGCTGGTATAAGCGTTACTGATAACCAGAAAGTGCGAAAGTCGCCTCTTGAGCATGTTGCAGCCATTACTGCTAGATGGGGCATGCTGGCGCAAGTCGGCCAGTAAGCGACGATCTGGCGGCATCAATACACTTCCTAGTAGCGACCGCATCCGTGCTGAAAGCGGACATCGCTACGATTTAAACTGCCGCCAATATCATCCAACCGCCACCGTCCGTTGTGGCCAAGCCTCGGACAATCCCTGTCAGATGAATTCTGAATTCCTTCAAATAATCGAATAAACCTGCATCCTTTTCCGCTTTCGTTCGTCTCCTCTGCACCACAGACTGTTTTGGAGTAGCGAAATGTCCGGCCTTGCCCTGAATCTTCCCCGCCACAACCCGCGCGCCTTCCTGCTGATCGCCGCCGTCGTCTGGTTTGCGATCTACAAGACGCTGGAACCGCTGTCGCACCTGCTGGTGGGTGCGCTACCGCTCGAGGCGGGCAGCCATCTGTACGATGCCCTGCAATTCTTCTTCTATGACACGCCCAAGGTGCTGTTGTTGCTGGCGGGGGTGGTCATGGTGATGGGGATGGTCAATTCCTATTTCACGCCGGAGCGCACCCGCGCGCTGTTGTCCGGCAGGCACGAAGGGGTGGGCAATGTGATGGCCGCCTCACTTGGCATCGTCACGCCGTTTTGCTCCTGCTCCGCCGTGCCGCTGTTCATCGGCTTCGTGCAAGCGGGCGTGCCGCTGGGCGTGACGTTCTCCTTTTTGATCGCCGCGCCGATGGTGAACGAGATCGCGCTGGCGCTGTTGTTCGCGCTGTTCGGCTGGAAGATCGCGCTGCTGTATCTGGTGCTGGGTCTGTCGGTCGCCATTGTGGCCGGCTTCATCATCGGCAAGCTGAAGATGGAACATCATCTGGAAGACTGGGTGCAAAAGATGGCGCGCACCGAGGCCGCGGTCGGCGCAGATGAACTAACACTGGCCGACCGCATCCAGTCCGGCTTTGCTTCGGTGCGCGAGATTGTCGGCAAGGTTTGGCCGTATGTGCTGGCCGGCATCGCCATCGGCGCTGGCATCCACGGTTATGTGCCGGCAGATTTCATGGCCAGCTTCATGGGCAAGGACGTGTGGTGGGCGGTGCCCGCCTCGGTGCTGATCGGCGTGCCGATGTACACCAACGCCGCCGGCATCATCCCCATCGTCGAGGCGCTGCTGGCCAAGGGTGCGGCGTTGGGCACCGTGTTGGCGTTCATGATGAGCGTGATCGCGCTGTCGCTGCCGGAGATGGTGATCCTGCGCAAGGTGCTTAAACCCCGCCTGATCGCCACCTTCGCCGGTGTGGTGGCGAGTGGCATCATGCTGGTCGGTTTCGTGTTTAATATGGTGGTGTGAGCATGTCATCCTGCGCCGTTCCGCCCCTCGGTGCGCCTATGATCCGCCTGACGCTGGCGGGTACGGGTGAATCGTTGCTGCGCATGGAGAAGCGCCTGTCATGTGCGGCGGCGGGCGCGGGCGTGCAGTTGGAACTGGAGATTCGGAAGGATCTCTCTGTGCTGGGTATTCCCCATGCCCAAACGCCGGTCGTGCTGCATGACGGGAAAAGTATCTTCAGCGGGCTGCCGCGCACCGAAGCGATTGAAGCTTGGCTGAAGAATCCGGTTTGAACATCCGTTTGCACCGCCCGGATATTGGCGGTGCGTTGCCAGCAAGAGGAGTGAAACAATGGAAGTGAATCGCATCGTGAGCATTTTTGCGGGAGCCGTCGTTATGGTAAGCCTGGGTCTGGCACACTGGCAGGGTCAGGCCGACCTGTCGCAGATGAGCTGGCTGTGGCTGACGCTGTTCGTCGGCTTCAACCTGTTTCAGATGGGGTTCACCGGTTTTTGCCCGCTGGTGAAGATTCTGGCCCTGTTCGGTTATGACAAGAGTAAGTGCTGTACGCCGGACAAAGATGGGGAATCCTGCTGCTGAATGGAGGCGTGGTTGAAATGACAATGAAACCGCACGAAGTAAAGAACTTCGATCAGGATGCGGCGCAATGGGACGAGCATCCCGGCAAATTGAAGATGGCCGGCGATGCCGCTGCGGCGATTCTGCGCGAAGTGACTCTCACTGCCGACATGGATGTGATGGACTTCGGTTGCGGCACGGGATTGCTCGGACTTAAATTGCTGCCGCAGGTGAAGTCGCTCACCGGCGTGGATAGTTCGCAGGGCATGCTGGCGGCGTTGCGTAACAAGATCAAAACCCTGGGGCTGACCAATGTGCGGGCGCAATTCCTCGATCTCGCCAGCGGCGAGCGGCCGAGCGGGCGCTATCACCTGATCGTCAGCAGCATGACGTTGCACCATGTGCCGGATACGGCGGCGCTGTTCGCGGAATGGTTCGATCTGCTGTATCCGGGCGGGCAGGTGGCCTTTGCCGATCTGGATGCCGAGGACGGGTCATTTCACAACGACAACACCGGCGTGTTCCACTTCGGCTTCGACCGGGAAAAACTGAAGCAGCTTTTGCAGGAGGCCGGTTTCGCGGATGTCCGCGCCACCACGGCATCGGTCATCGGCAAAGAGGTGGCGGGACAGAGCACACGGGAATACCCGATATTTTTGATCACGGCAACACGGCGCGCTGCGTAGTCGAACATTCAACTCAAGGAGACATTCATGAAAATCATCAAAGTGCTCGGCACCGGGTGTGCCAACTGCAAGACGACGCAAAAACTCATCGAAGATGTGGCCAAAGAAAAAGCCGTGAAAATCGAACTGGAGAAAGTCGAAGATATTCAGGCCATCATGGGCTACGGCGTGATGTCCACGCCCGGCGTGGTGGTGGACGGCAAGGTGGTGCATGCCGGTGGCGTGCCTGCGCGTGACAAGATCGCCGGCTGGCTGGCGGCTTAAACAGGAGAACCGGAATGAATCCGCAGAAGAAATTCCATCTGGTGTTTTCGGTCGTCATGGGTGTGTTGATGATTTCGCTGATGACCCTCGTCATCACGGCGGTGAACATCGGTTTCCCCGCCAACTTCCTGTCGCAATGGGGGCGCGCGTTTGTGGTGGCCTATGTGGTCGGGGTTCCGGTGATCTTCTTTCTGGCACCGGTTGCACGTAAATTGACCGGGCGCCTGCTTGGCATGCCGGCTTGACAGGCGGCTGGCGCATACCACTTTGATCGCGGGAGAAATGTGATGAATGATGTCGCTGGTCTGGATTTCAATGAGCGCCTGCAAGGCAAATTCGCCGGCATCATGCAATGGCAGCAGCTCGACGAATTGTGGGGGCGGGTCAAAACGGGTGCCTGGTATTTCTACCAGATTGGTGAAGAGCTGCCGGCCGCAACCTTGAGCGGCGATGAACTGGCGCGCCGCCTCGATGCTTTGGGCGATCTATTGCGGCGCGAGCATGACTACAGCTATTGCGGCATCGTCTATGCCGACAATGTGGTGCAGCCGACGCTGATCAAAGTGTATGACCCGAGCCACATGGGTTCATCCTGCAGCCATAACGCAACGCCTTCGCCGCCGGGCTGGGTGCTCAGCATCGAACCGCCCGCGCCGATCGAACGTCTCGCGCCGACTCCCGCCAACCGCCGCCGCTGGTGGCAACTTTTTACCAAGTGAGCAGGTGATGGACGAAGCCAAACCAAAAATGATGTTTCATGTCGCGACGCAGCGCAGCGATGCGCACGGCAGCGTGGCACATTGCAAAGAAGCCGCGATCACCTTGGACACCGACATGGCCGGTCGCGCCGATGCCTTCAATCCCGCCGAGCTGCTGCTGGCCGCCTTGTCCGCCTGCATCATCAAGGGCATCGAGCGCATCACGCCGATTCTGAAGTTTGAATTGCGCGGCGTGGAAGTACGGGTGGACGGCGTGCGCCAGGATGTGCCGCCCAAGATGGAATCCATCACCTACGAGATCATCGTCGATAGCGACGAGAGCGAGAAGCGGCTGGAACTGCTGCACGACAACGTCAAAAAATACGGCACGGTGTTCAACACCATCGCGCCGGGCACGCAATTGAGCGGCACATTGCGGCGCAAGGCGGGGTGAATGACCGAGACCCTGCTCGAATCACTGCTCACCTGTCCGGCCTGTGGTCATGCCGAGCGGCTCGTCATGCCCACGGGTGCGTGCCAGTGGTTCTACGAATGTCCGGCGTGCAAGGCATTGCTCAAACCCAAGCCGGGCGACTGCTGTGTGTTCTGTTCCTACGGCAGCGTGCCGTGCCCGCCGATCCAGATGGCGCGGGCAACGGGCAAGGCGGGGTGTTGCGGGTAATGCGGATTGAACTTGAAAGATGAAGCGATGAGCCACGACCACGATCACACCCACGGCGGCAGCGGCAACATGCTGCTCTTTGCCGTATTGCTCACACTGGGCTATGCCGCCGTCGAGGCGGGCGTCGGGCTTTGGGCCGGTTCACTGGCGCTGGTGGCCGATGCCGGGCACATGGTCAACGATGCCGCCGCACTGGCGCTGGCGGCGGGTGCAGCCTGGCTGGCGAAACGTTCGCCCACACTGCGCCACAGTTACGGCCTGGGCCGTGCCGAATTCCTCGCCGCGCTGATCAACAGTCTGGGCTTGCTGGCGCTGGTGGCCTGGCTGACCGTCTCCGCCGTCGAACGTTTGCAGACGCCGCAGCCGGTGCTGGGCGAAGCAGTGTCGATCACCGCCGCCATTGGCTTGGCGATCAACCTGTTGGTGGCCTGGCTGTTGTCGCGCGGCGAGAAAAACATCAACACGCGCGCCGCGCTGCTGCATGTGATGGGCGATTTGCTCGGCTCGGTTGCCGCACTCCTGGCCGGTCTGGTGATCTACTTCACCGGCTGGACGCCGATCGACCCGCTGCTGTCACTGACCATCGGCGCGCTGATTTTGTTCTCCAGTCTGCGTCTGTTGCGCGAAGCGTTGCACGGGCTGATGGAGGGCGCGCCGTTCGACATCGCGCCGGAAGAAGTGGGCCGTGCGCTGGCTGCCGTGCCCGGCGTGGCTTCGGTACACGATCTGCACATCTGGCAGGTGAAGGCGGGCGAGACCCTGCTCACCGCCCATCTGGTGGTGCAGGACATCAAGCAATGGGAGCGCGTGCTGGAAGCCGGCCATGAATTGCTGGAAGCGCGTTTCGACATCCATCACGCCACCCTGCAACCGGAGCCGCTGGCGCGCACCGTGCGCTGGCGCGAACCGCCGGGGCATGATCACGATCACGACGAACATGACCATGGAGAGCACGCGCACAACTGAAAAGGAGTCACCATGAAGAAGTTGTTTATGCTGTTGTTCTCTTTACTTTCTCTCACCCCGGTCATCGCGGCCGCCGACGATGCGCCCGACTGGTACTACCCGCAATGGCTCGCCGATGCGCCGCATGCAGCGGTGTTCAAAGTGCGCGACACAGTCAACAAATACGGCCGCTACGCCAGCGAACCGAAGCTCATCACCCTCAAGGATCTGATCAAATTCCACGGCCACTTCTGCGGCGGACTGGTGGAAGGCGCGACGGTCTTGCGCGTGGCCTTCGACCACCTGTTTCCCGACGGCATCATCGACCGCACCGACCTCGTGATCGCGTCCAACAACTCCGCCTGCGGCGGCGACGTGGCGGCTTATCTCAGCGGCACCCGGGCCCGTTTCGGCACGCACCTCATCGATCCCAAGCTCAAGGAAAGTGACTTCGTGGTCAAGCGCCTCTCCACCGGCAAGTCCGTGCGCGCGGTGATCAACGCCGCCACTTATCCGCACGACGTGCGCACGCAGATGAAGAAGATTGAATCGGGAAAATTCGAGCCGGCCGACATCGATAAATTTCAGGATGTGCAATGGGCGTACGCGAAGAAGCTGGTGGGCCGGCCGGCCATCGAATCGGTGGAGGTGACCGACAACCCCGACTACACCTGGCCGGATCCGCCCCGCAAAGACATGGGCAAGCGCCGCGACAACGATTACAAGAACGTGCCTGACTGATGCATTCGGGCTGGAATAATTGGTTTGAAATTCGTTGCAGCAATCATTCGGATCAAAAACGTCGCGCTACGCCGAGGCTGAAAAAGTTTGCCGCGTTGCGGTTTAGCGCCAGGCCGATGCTGGCATCCAGTTGTATGTCGTCATCGAACAGCCAGGCCACGCCGCCATCTGCAGTCAGGCTGTCGCCGCCCGCGTGATTGAGCGGGTGATCGGTGTAAAGTTCGACGAAACTGCTCAAGCGGTCGTCATGGCTGCGGCTGTAGCCGATGGCGGATTGAAGCTTGCTTTGCCAGTCCGGCTGACGGCTGGCGCTGGCTTGCAGCATGCCAAAGAGTGCATTCGTGCCGTCCAGTGCATAACCCCACAAAAGTCCGCCCAGCGGCGCCACCCCGTGGCGTTCCGGGTCGGCGTTGCCGGTTGGCAAGCCGATCTGGCCGAGCAGGGATAGGTCAAACCCACTGGTGCTGCCGAGGTGATATTTGGTGCCGATGCCGCTATCGCCGCTGCGGCTGCGCGCAGAGTCGATTTGCCAACCGGCCCACTGCAGGGAAATTTCCAGCGCGGGATCAATGCCGTAACGCAGATTGGTTTGTGGCAGGCTGTGCAGATTGCCCTCGTCCCGTTGGTAGCCAATTTCCAGCTGTATTCTGTCCTGGGCGGCAATCGAAGTGCCGCTGCTGAAGCCGGGACGATCCGGGGCGAGCGGTGCGGCATGGGTGGGCAGCGCCGCCCACAGGCCGAGCAGGAAAAGAGGGACGAAAGGGCGGGTTGACTTGCGCATTGCAGGATTTCTCCGGGTTGAAAAAGGGTTGTTGTGGAACGGGCCGTGACCGTTAGGCGGTTTTGCTTAGCAGCCGCGCGGGCACATCATGCGGGCGCTGAATCGAGGCGGCAATCAGCGCTTCGTTGCCGCGCAGCAGGATGTCGGTTTGCAGCGCCTTCTCGAAACGCACGTCGATGACATAGCATTTGACCCGCACCTGCATCGCCGGCCGTTCGGCGAAGTTGACTTCGCTGAACACAATGGCGATCGGTTTCTTGAGAAATACGAAACGCGAGGTGACGGCGGTTTCATGCAGCAGGCGGCGCGCCTCGCGCAAGTTTGCGGCGAGATCGAGGTGGAAATTGATTTCGACCATCATGTCGAGCGCACCGGCGTTGCCCGAAGTGACCATGTCGGTGATGAATTTGCTGTTGGGGATGGTGACCAGCGAATCGTCCAGGGTGACCAGGCGCACGGCGCGCAGACCGATGGTTTTGATTTCGCCGTAAGTGCCGTCAAAAGTCACGCGGTCGCCGACCTGGAAGGGACGGTCGAACAGCAGAATCACGCCCGCGACAACCGAGGCGATCAAATCCTTGAGCGACAAACCCAGTGCCACCGCAAACATGCCGCTGACCGCGAGCAGCAATTCTTTCGGCGGCTGGATCACCCCGTAAAACAGATAGCCGCCGCCCAGGATGTAAATGGTGAACGACAGAATGGTGGCCGTCTGCGCGATCAGCAGGCGGCGGGAGGGGATGCGCTTGTTCAGGCCGGCACCGATCGAGGTGACGAACTTGGCGGCAAGGCCAAGCACGACCACACCAAACAGCAGCGCGGTGATTTTGGCGAAACTGAATATCTCGATGACGCCGGAGATATTGTTAACGTCCGATTCATTCATGGAGGAAGTTCTTTCCGATCAGAAAATAGTCAATCAGATATTGGGCGCGGGAGGAGATGCGCACGCGCCCATTCGGGTCGAACCAGACTAGTTCCCTGTCAGACGCTTCCTTCAGATTGCGACGCAGGGTGGCGTTGTCCATTTCGGTCAGTGCTTGCAGTTCGCCGCTGGTCAGATTTTCGTGGCGCACGATGGCGGCGAACAGGAACAGCGAGTCATCGCTCATCGTGCCGACCAGACCGGCGTCGATGAAGGCCGGCACGCCGACGTGAATGTGTTTGGGTTCGGGCGCGGAAATCGCCGATATCCAGTACATCAGGGCGGAGCGCGGGTTGCCGCGCGATTGCCCCCAGAGCAGGCGGAAGAATTGGGTTTCGGCTTGTTGCCCGAACGAATCACCGCCTGCGTAAGCGCTGATTGAATCGTCAAAGGTGCGGCGGTAGCCGGTCAACTCATGCCGCGCCAGAATCAGACGCTGAATCTCGTGATCCTGCCACGGCGCGACTTCCAGGATGCGTCCGTAGCAATGCTCGCTGCCAAACACGCCTTGCAGGTACGACCATGAACGGGCGTTGACAGTCAGGCACCAGAAGATATTGCGTGTTTTCAGGCTGATGATTTCGAGAAAGGCCTGATACGCCGCAAAACCGCCGATGCAGGCGAGAAACAGGTTGTGGATTTCATCCACGCACAGTACCAGCGGCCGGGTTTGGGCCGCGTCAAAGCGGATGAAATCCTCCGTGCTGTTGACCGGTTGCCCGGTGAGTTGGCCGAGCCAGTCGAACAGGGCCGGCAGACCCAGCGTGCGCGCCGGCACATTGCCCGTGATAACCCGGGCATGCGCCGCCGCATCGTCGGCGATGCGGCTCAGGATGGTGGTTTTCCCCATGCCGCGGTCACCCGCGATGAGCAGCAGATCCTCGTGCCCGCCTTGTTCGGCCCAGGCGGCGATTTGCCCACCCGCGGCCTCGATCAACGACTTGTCGCGCAGGATGAAGAAATCTTTCCGTGCCGGCAGGTAGTAATCAAAGGCAGCCAGATAATCCGGCGGCGGCGCGATGCGCGGTTTGGCGCTACCCACCGCCTGGTTCAGGCGGCGTTTGAAAATTTCCGACAACAATTGCTTCATGAAGTCGAGGCGCACCAGGCGCGACGAGGCGAAGCGGAACAGGTGGTGGCCAATGACGGCGGCGAGCATCAGCGGTGGCAGCACAAGGCCGAGGCGGGTGCCGTACAGCGGCGCGAGACGCGCCCACCCGTTCTTGAAACGAAAGGCGAAGGCCTCGCGGATCGGGTCGCGCCAGCGACTGGACTCGATCACCAGAAAGGCGAGGTTGAACCAGAAGATGAAAGCGGAAAACAGGTTGTGGATGAGGCCGGTGCGCACCGTATCGCCGATCACCTGAAGCAGCGCCAGCTCGATGTAGATCAGGCGCGAGATGCGCCGTGCCGAGGCTTCGATCTCAACCTTTTGTTTCTTCAGATGCTGCACCGAGGAGGTGGTGAAAATAATTTCCAGTCCGGCCCCCAGCAGCAAACGGGTCGCCCGATAATAAAAATACAGCAGCAGATAGGTAACCAGCAGCGACAGCGCCTGCAAGTCGGTGGTGCCGAGCAGGGCACTTACCAGATGCAGGCTGAGAATCATGCCGATTGAGGGGATGAAAGGATTCAGGCGCGCGATCAAAATCGCCAGGCGGGTGCGCTGGCGCGGGTGGAGCATGGAATGCGCGAGCATTTGTCCGCGCAGGGAATCGAGGCGGCGGGTGCCGCCATGCAGCATGCGGTTGATCAGGAAAGGGGTAGCCACAATCAGCATCAGGACAAAGGCCTGGGTTAGCAGATCAAGCCAGCCATCCAGACCGGAACCCCCTTTCGCCCGTACCTCCAGCCATTTGCTCAGCACGCCCGCCTCGATCCGCAACGGCACCGCGCGAATCTCGCGCAGGGTGTCATTCAGATTTTCAGCATTCAAGCCGTGCGGGCGCTCGCAGCCGGCAGTTTCATCACACAACTGCATCAGCGCGGCACGCAGGGCGCCGGCATCGTTGAGCAGGCTGAAGTTGTCCGCTTTGAGATTGTCCAGTGCCCGCCGTTTGGCGGCGAGCAGGGTCAGACGCTGCTGCGATGAGCGGGTGTAGGCTGCCTCATAAGCGATAAAACGCTGTCGTTCGTCCTCGTCCCCGAAGCTGGCCTGCGTGCGCGGCGCGGGCAGAGTGAACGCGGAAATAAGCTCAATATCGGCGAATAGCTCCTGAATGCTATCGACTGCAGCCCGCCAAATCCGGCTGGCTGCGGCGTAATTTTCGCCGAGTTGGCGCGGCGCGGTTGCGCCGCTGTTTCGGGCAAGCGCATGCAGGCTTTCGCGCAGCGCTTCGAGTTTTTCGGTTTTGTGTTGGATTAAGTCCAGAAACTGCTGTTGTTCCCGCCCCATGTTGGCATCGTATTGCGCAATCTCGGCCAGCCCGGTGACCACCGCAGCAGGGGTTTCCGGGGCGGACTGGGCGGCGGACGACTTGGGCGCGGTCGGTGCTGCAGCCTCGTTTGCGCCGGCAGGCAGGGCAAACAGACACAGGCCGGCTATGGCCGCGCAGACAGACAGGTGGAACAGGGGTCTCATTTGATTTCGTGCGCGGAACCAGGCGGCGGGAATGAACCGGCTGCCAGTTGCAATTGTGGTGTGGCGACCTTGACCTTGCCGCCGGACTGTTCGAACGCATCCAGAATCGCGCTGAAAAGTTTGCTCTTGGTGGCGCGCCGAGTGCGGTAGTCGGTGAGGTAACGCAGGGTGAGTTCGGTCCAGTTGGCGTCGAAACTCAAGGTGACGACGATGTCCAGCGGTGTGTCTTCCGCGCGGTGATGCAGCAGAAAGCTGCCCCAGGTTTCGCGCGCCGCGATCAGGGTCGCGCCCTGCAGGCGGTGGCCGACTTCGAGCAGAATCTCGCGCGCCAGGCGGTGGTCGGAACCGTTGGCCACCGGCACCACGATCTCGTCCCACAGGAAGGGGAAATCCACGCTGTAATTCAGCACCTGCTCGCGCAGCACGAGGTTGTTGGGCAGATACACCACGCGCCCGTTGTACAGGTCGGATTTGACCCAATCACCGCATTCCATCACGGTGGTGGTGAGCGGGCCGATGTCCATCACGTCGCCCATCACGCCGCCGAGTTTGATGCGGTCGCCCGGTTTGTACAGATTGCCGAAGGTGATGACCAGCGAGCCGAACAGGCTCTGGATCATCTCGCGCAGGGCGAAGCCGATGCCGACTCCGAGCAAGCCGATCAGCACCGGCAGGTTGGAAAGCTGGTTGCTGAAAATGGAGAGGGCCACGATCAGTGCGAGAACATATCCCGCCAGACTGAGCACCTTGCGCGTCTTGTAGCGCAGGTCGTTGTCGCGGATCTGCAGTGTGGCGATGCGCTGGGTGAAGCGCACCAGCACCAGCACCAGCAGCAGGCCGATGAGCAGCGAGATGAAATTATTGAACAGCGGGTGCGAAGTCAGATTTTGCAGCAGGTCGGTCATGGTCGCGTTCGCCGGCAGTTAATGGTGCGCGTTTTCCGCCAGTTTCTCGGCGAGGAATTTCCGGTGGTTGCTGCCGATGATCGCCAGCAGCGCGCCGGAATAGAGGAAAGTGGACAGCATGATAACGCCGATGACCACCGCCTTGAACATTTCCAAGTGCGGGAACGTGGCGGGAATCATGGTCAGCATGACGATCGATAGCCCGCCCTTGATCCCGGCAAAGGTCAGCACGCTCCACCAGCGCACGCCGATGTCGGTCATCTTTTCGGTGCGGTTGGCGATGGCGGCGAACAGCCCCATCATCGCGCCGCGAATCACCGTGGTGGCAGCGAACATCACCAAAATCTCCGTCTTGTAATGCCACAGCAGGGCAAGGTCGATCATTTCCGCCATCGCGATGAACAGCAGGGTATTGGCGACCACCGCCAGCAATTGCACATCTTCCTTGCTGCGCAGGTGGCGGTCGCGTTCCTCGATGGTGGCGCGCAGGCGCAGCAGCACGTTGCCGATCACACTGAACGAGGCTTCGCGCTGCTGCGCCTCCTGCTGCAGGGCGCTTTGGTCCTGTTCGATGCGCCGGTCTTCGTGCTCGATCGAGCGGGTCATCACGTGATTGACCGTGATGGTGGCGAAGATCACCGCCAGGATGCCGGACAGATGCAGGTGCGAATGGCCGCCAAGCAGGTTGAGCACGACATAGAAATGTTCCGCCAGCTCGAATGCGCCGTAGCCGGTGAGGATCAGCACCATGATTTCGGCGATGCGGTTGTGCGTGGATTTCATCGCCAGCAAACCGAGCAAGCCCACCGCCATGCCGGTCACGACCGAGCCGAGCATTACCTCGGCGCTGACTTCAAGCACGTAAAAAGTGCTCAACTCGCCGCCGCCCAGCGCGTACAGGCCGACAAACACGAACACGATCAGCGCGGTGGCGTCGTTCAGCAGGCTTTCCCCTTCGGCCAGAATCTTTAGCCGGTGCGGCAGCTCGAATTTGCCAAAAATACTCACGACCGAAACCGGATCGGTCGCCAGCACCATGGCAAACAGCACGACCACCGCCGCCGTGGATAGCGCGTAGCCGGCAAACAGCCAGTCGGCAATGACCAGCGCCATCAGCACCGACAGGATGACCGACACTACAGTGAGATAGAGCAGACTCCAGACGTGGGTCTTGAGGTCGGCCACCTTCACTTCGAGCGCATCGGAGATTAGCAGGATCGGCAGCAGGAAGATGACCAGGGTGGCGAAATGTTCGGCATCGCCGGTTAACACCGGCACCTGCTGAAAGCCATAATGGGCAAAGAAGGACAGCAAAATCAGCCCCAGCGGGGATGGCACATTGAGTTTTTCTTCCAGTTGCAGGGCCAGGAACAGGATGGTGGCAACCATCAGCAGGGTTGTAATCATCTTACGATTTGTGCGGTTGGGGTTTGCCGAGAGTGCGCGCGAACAGGCGCTGCATCAGCGGCGCGGGATAGGCGATGACCAGCAGGGCAGTCAGCGTGATGCTGACCAGCACCACCATGTAGGTCACGTCACGGATGACTTCGCCGCCGACCACGCCGTATTGCAGCGGCAGAGAGGCGAGCACCGCTGCCGCCAGTCCTTTGGGCGCCATGATGGCGGTGAGGGCCGAGTCGCGCAGGTCGAATTCGCTGCCGCGAAAAATGAAACGGGTCAGCAGCAGGCGCAGGGCATAGATCAGGAACACCATCGAAATGGCGACGAGGGCGACCTGGATTGCGCCGAAATGGATGGAGATGCCGAGGTAAATGAAGAAGTAGGTTTTGAGCAGAAACACCGCCTCGCGGTAGAACGTGATGTCGGTTTGATTCAGCGGTTCCAGTTGGCGGTCCAGTTGCTGAATGCGGTTCAGGCCGAACTTCTCGAAATTGGTCAGGGTGACGCCCAGAGACAACGCGGCGATGGCGCCGGAAAAACCCAGTCCTTCGGTTGCGCCATACACGATGAACACGTAGGCCAGAGTGGACGAGATGGTGTTGGGGAAGTCGCGCACCTTGCCCAGCACCAGCAGCCAGCCGATGCCGCCGATGAAGCCGATTACGGCGGCGAAGACCAGTGCGGCGATCACGCCGCCAACCAGTCGTCCCGCCGCGACATCATCCTGGGTATAAACCTGCAACAGCGCGAACACGCCGACGATGCACAGCACATCGGTCAGCGCCGATTCCAGCACCAGCACGGTGGTCGCCTTTTCGCCCAGCTTGAGTGCGTTGACCATCGGGATGACGACGGCGGAAGAGGTGCCGCCAACCGTAATCCCGAGCAGCATGGCGGGCAATATGCCGAGGTCCAGCGCCAGATAGCCGACGATGGCGACCACCGCAAAGGTCAGAATGAAACAGCCGAAACTGAGCCAGCCGGTGGTGGCCAGCGATTTGCCCAGCACATTGAGGTCGAGCGAGGTGCCGCTTTCGAACAGGATTACCACCAGCGCGATGGTGGCGATGAGCGAGCCGATCTTGCCGAAATCGTCGGCGGCAACCACGCCCAGCAGCGGCCCGATCAGGATGCCGAGGAGCATCAGCACTAGCACGTCGGGGATATTGGTGCGCGAAAATTGCAGCGACAAAAAGTGCGCAAAAAACACGAGCATGCCAATGATGAGGATGGTGGTGGACAAAAAAATATCTCCTGGGACTGAACAGCGCGGGATTATAACGGACGCAGGGCGCGTGACTGGTAAGACGTGTGGGGTAGAATTCGCGTCACATCTCTATCGGGGAATATTTTGATCAATTCAGCCTTTATCGAATCGCTGCACTTTTCCAAAGACGTGCTGCACATCATCGTCATTCTTCTTCTGGCATGGGTGCTTTTGCTGGTCAGTCGCAAGCTGATCGGCCTGTTCCGCAATTTTCTGAAAAAATCCGCCGATTCGGCGGAAGACGAACGCCGCATCGAGACCCTGGCGCGAATGTTCCGCTACGTTGCCACGGTGTTAATTGCGCTGGTCGCGGGGATGCTGGTGCTGAGCGAATTGGGCATCTCCATTGCGCCGTTTCTCGGTGCGGCAGGCGTGGTCGGTATCGCGGTGGGTTTCGGCGCGCAAAGTCTGGTCAAGGATTTTTTCAGCGGTTTCTTCATGCTGCTGGAGAACCAGATTCGGGTCGGCGATGCGGTGGAGCTGGCGGGCAAGCTCGGCGTGGTGGAAGCGCTCACCCTGCGCAACACGGTACTGCGCGACAACGAAGGCAATGTGCATTACATCCCGAACGGCGAGATCACCGTGGTCACCAACAAGTCACGCGGCTATGCCTTTGCCTTGATCGATGTCGGCGTGGCCTACCGCGAGGACCTGGATGAGGTGTATGCGGTGATCCGTGCCACCGCGGCAGAACTGCGCGCCGATGCGGGAATGGGCGCCAAGATATTGGAAGACATCGAAATACAGGGTGTGCAGGACTGGGCCGATTCGGCGGTCATCATTCGCTGCCGCATCAAGACCGTGGCGCTGGAGCAATGGGCGGTGCGGCGGGTATTTCTGGAGCGACTGAAAAAAGCCTTTGATGTGCACGGCATCGAGATTCCATACCCCCATCTGACGATCTACGCCGGGCAGGACAAGCATGGCAAAGCGCCTGCCCTGCGCATCATGCAGCAAAACGAAACCCAATAGCCGCATCCCCGCGCCACCGGATTCCGGGGCGCGCGCGCCCCAATCCCAAAAAATTCTCATCAGGCTGTGACTTGTTGCCAGTCTGCCGCGTCTTACGATGTAGCAGACTGCTTATCGTGAAAACCACAATTCAAGCCACAGCGTTCACAGGGAAAGTATTGGGCCCTTTTGTATTCTGGCTGACCCGGAAGGTAAAAGCGCAATTTGCGATTGTTGCTCGTTTCTCCTCGGTGATCTCTCTGGCCGAATTGGGTTTTTAAGGTTATTTCAGTCTGCCAATTTAGGAGAAAGCCATGCAGGAGATAGATCTGGAGCTGGAAACCAGTCTGCGCAAGCGGCTGGCGCTGAAAGCCGACGAGCAAGGTGGGGATGCAATCCAACCCGTGCTGCGCCGGGCAAGGCGCGTGCTGGCCATACGCAACGCGGGCGTCTTTATGCTGGGTCGGATATGGCTTGCGCTGGCGTGTTTGTTCGCGCCGGCAATGACGCGCCGGCGCCGGGTTTTGAATCGTTAATAAAATAAAAAGGGAGAACGGGATGGAACATGTTGAACAAACTTGGCAATGGTTGAGCGAGCCGTTGATAGCACTCGGCCAGCGTCTGGCCGAACTAGCGCCCAATCTGGTCGGTGCTTTGATGTTGCTGATTGCGGGCTATATTTTGAGCAAGGTCGCGGGCTGGGCGGTGCGCGGTTTGCTGGTGCGTATTGGCGTGGACAAGCTGGCGGAAAAATCAGGCTTGGAAACTTTTCTGCGCCATGCCGGAATTAGCCAGCCGCCTTCGGCGGTGCTGGGTGGCATCGCTTTTGTGTTCGTGTTGCTGGCTTTTGCGATTTCTGCGGCCGACACCCTCGGCCTGGCTGCGGCAAGTTCCGCCGTATCGCAAATCATGCTGTTCCTGCCGAAGTTCGTCGCCGCGATTGCGGTGCTGGTGTTGGGGCTGGTGGTGGCGAATTGGTTGTCCAATCTGGCGCGCGCCGCCGCCGACAATGCCGGGCTTGAATACGCTTCCACCGTGCAGCGCATCACCATGGCGCTATTTGCCGCGCTGGTCATCCTGTTGGCAGTGGACCAGCTCGAAATTCGTATTTTCCTGCTGTATGAAGTGATTCTGGTGGTGTTGGCCGCCATGGGGATCGCGCTGGCTTTGTCGCTCGGCCTGGGTACGCGCACCCTGTCCGGCGAGATTGTGAGCGGCGTGTATATCCGTGACTTGCTGGCGGAGGGAGATCGTATCGAGTGGAATGGCGTAACCGCCAGTGTGCTTGAAGTGGGCGCGGTTAAAACCAGTCTGCGTTTAAGCGATGGCAGAACCATGCTGGTCGCCAATTCGGTACTGGCGGCCGACAAATTCATCCTTGATCGAAGCTGACGGACGGTGATTGCCGACACTGCGCTGGATCAGGCTGACGATGCAGCACTGGTGCGGCGCGCGCAGCAGGAATTGCCCTACCGCACCGGCGCATATGAAGTGCTGATTCGCCGCCACGGCGCGCGCTTGCGCGGGTTGTGCCGACGCTGGGTGCACGATTACGCGGAAGCCGAAGATCTGGCGCAGGAGGTTATGCTCAAAGTCTTTTTTCAGTTGCCGCGCTTTCGCGCGGATGCGGCCTTTACTTCCTGGCTGTGGCGGATCGCTGCCAATCAGTGCATGGATCACTTGCGCAAACAGGCGGCGCGCCCGCTGGATCTGCTGGAAGAGTTGCCCGACCAAAGTGATGGCGGGCGCAATCGCAGTTTGACCGAAACCGAACTTGATGCGCACCGCCTGCTGGCGCTGCTTGCGCCGGAAGAGCGGATGGTGGTGCTACTGCGCCTGTTCGCCGATCTGGAATTTGAAGAGATTGCTTCTGCCCTCGAAATCGGCACTTCGGCAGCAAAGATGCGCTATCAACGGGCATTGCAGCGCTTGCGGGAAACGGTGGCGCCTGGCGCAGTATCCGCCGGATGAAAAAGCACCGCTAAAAAACGCTGGGTTGGCGGGTTTCTTTTACGAAATGGAAGCGTTAATGGAATACCTATTGCAGGGCTACGAGCTATTGAGAGAATTGGCGTTGGCCCCTTGGTTCAGCGTTTCCGGCAGCCCCATTAATTTGCTGCGGGCGGCAGGTCTGGTGGCGATTCTGCTGGGGGTGTGGCGTGTCGGCTTGTTGTTTGAAGGCGCGCTGGTGCGGATGGGTAGTGCGCCGGGGCAGCCGACGACCCCGGGCTGGTACGCGTTGAGCCGGATTGTGCGCTATCTGCTGTGGGTGGTAGGCGCCGTCATCGGCATGGCCTATCTCGGCTTTGATGTCACCAATTTGGCGGTGCTGGGCGGAATGATCGGTGTCGGTGTTGGCTTTGGTCTGCAAAATATCATCAGCAACTTTGTTTCCGGCATCATCATTCTGGCCGAAAAAACCATCAAGGTCGGCGATTTTGTCGAGCTGCAGTCTGGCACGGCGGGTAAAGTCACTGCAATCAACTTGCGTTACACCCGCATTACCACCAACGATCTGATCGACATCATCGTTCCGAACTCCGAATTTATTTCCGGGCGCGTGGTCAACTGGACGTTTGGCGAGCCAGTGCGCCGTTTGCATATTCCTTTTGGCGTGGCCTATTGCAGCGACAAAGAGCAGGTGCGAGAGGCCGCACTGGCCGCCGCGCAGAGCGTGCCGCGCACTTTGCGCGGCCTGGAATATGAGCCAGATGTCTGGCTCACCCGATTTGGCGACAACAGCCTCGATTTCGAACTGATCGTGTGGGTGGGCGAGGCGTCCGTCGGATCACACGGAAAAGTTCACGCCGAATATATGTGGGCGATAGAAACCGAACTGGCCAGGCACCAGATCGAAATCCCCTTTCCTCAACGCGATTTGCATATCCGCTCCGGAACCCTCGCGGTTTCTGTGCAGCATAAAGCGGTCCTGGCGGACTGATTCCCGCGCCACGCCGCTACTCGAAATCGTCCGCTGTGCTGTCGTCGTTGTGCTCGTGGAACAGCCGCTCCAGCTCGTCCTCGAAAAAGAACTTCTCCGCGCCGAAGGCGGGCTTGAGTTCGTCAATCCAGGTGGCGGTCTCGTC